>OGYC01001530.1_pt1 | contig 19133 bp, 17 predicted proteins | sample 1576461 | NCBI WGS metagenome assembly OGYC01 (sample SAMEA3541569, study PRJEB24748) | human gut metagenome | biome: human gut; feature: human-associated habitat; material: faeces | place: China | collected 2012 | reverse complement strand
ACGTTTCTGAAAGATAAAAGGGATCTCATCTATGATTTCTAAAGATACAGGATTCAATCATTTCCTGTTGGATTCTTCGATACTCCACGTCCAACTTGACTGTTCGCTCTACAACTTTTTCCTTAAAAGTTTTGTAATTTTCCTCATCTTCTATATTATCTTCCGATGCAATTACTATTGTCTTAATTCTTTTGTCTTCTACATAGGTATTTATAATTCCCAATAAATCAATTACACCGATTTTACATCGCTCAAAATCGTCAAATACTAAAACCAATTTCTTTTTAACAGGCTGCTCTTCCCCTGCAACTATACAATAGACTTCTTTCTCAATCGGTAAAAAATCATGGATATCAATGGACAGCAACATATTCGCACTTTTTGCTATCTTTTTGATTTTTCCAAAGTCAAACAGTTCACCAAAAGCCGCTGCCTTTTCTGAAAGCTGTTTTGCGATATTGACACCTTTTGCAATATGTCCTTTCCCCGATTTTTCTGCTTTATTGAATGTCTGGGCATATGCCACAGCTTCCTTTACCTTTTTTGATAATGTGTTTGTGTCCTCGATTCCGAATAGCGACACAACCGCCATCAAATATTTAGGTTCTTGATTCAACTTCTTCTCAATTTGACGTATTAGATATGTCTTCCCGCTACCCCATTTTCCCGTAACGAGCAGCGCACCATTCTGGTCCTGTTCTTCTATATAATTTTCAATTTCTTCTATTGTTTTCACAGGAATTATTCCTCCCATATCATTTCAGAAACTACAAGTGCTTTTTAGTCTATACTTCTCACACAGTTTCCTCCGTTGCCCGCTCTTTCCTATACTGCGCCGGTGACTTCCCTATCTCCTTCTTAAACACCCTGCTGAAATACAGCGGGTTCTCATACCCTACGATTTCGGAAATTTCCTTGATGTTGTAGGTCGTCCGCTCCAACAGGCTTTGGGCGTTGACCATGCGCAAGGAGAGGATGTACTGGGCCGGGGACATACCGGCGTACTGTTTGAAATTGTGTATAAACCAGTTGGTGCTGATGTGCAGGGATTCCGCATAATCGTCTATACTTATCTTTGTGTTATAGTTCTCGTTGAAGTAAGCCGCCGCGCGTTCAATTTGCTCTTGGACGTTGCCAGTGGTTTTTTTCTGTTCATGCTGTTGGCGGTTCACCAACAGCAGAATATCGTTGAACAGCGATGCAATATAGTCCTCGTACCCATAGCGGCACAGCTGCAACTCCTGAATGATTTTGCGGAACAACGCCTTGTAATCCGGCAGCACACCGCAGTAGAACACATGCTCATCGAGCGAGATGCCGTGATACGCCAGTATGTTCTTTACATCTCTGCCTGTGAAGTGAATCCAGAAAACTTCCGGGTTATCTTCCAGATAATATACATATTTTTGGATTTCTTCCGGCTTGTACAGCACCATATGGCCCGCGCTGACGATTTCTTCCCTGCCGTCAAACCAGAAATGCGTCTTGCCGTTTGCCACATATAAAATCTGGTAATCCCTGCGCCCTTTCTGCCAGTAAGTCGGTAGTTTGGGGCGCGTTTTCAGCCGGTAGGTGCCGCAGCTGCCCACCACCAACGGCGTGGAGTTGTCTTTGAAATCTGTACGGGAATTGTTCAGATAGCCAGAGTTAATGTACACAAAAATCTCCTCCTGTTTTTGTGAATATTGCGAGGTTCTTCGTCCATTTTACCTTCACTTTACAAAAAGCCATTGATTTTGTGCATATTTAGTGCAATACCGTTTATGTTTTATTGTATATGGAAATTGTATAATAATTTCATACGAAACGCAAGCAGAACTGTATAAATCACAGGAGGAGAATGGATGATTATTCCGCACTATTACGAGGACCCGCACACACTGCATGTGGGTACCATGCCGAATCGTGCCTATTACATTCCGGCATCCCGGCGCAGCGATGCTTTAGTTGAGCACCGCGAGACCTCGGATCGCTTCCAGCTTTTGAACGGCAGCTGGAAATTTCGGTACTACGCCAGTATTTATGACTTGCAGGATGCTTTCTATGAGGTCGGCTATGATGCCTCCGCTTTTGACAGCATCCCGGTCCCCAGCGTGTGGCAGAACCACGGCTACGACCACCACCAGTACACCAACATCCGTTATCCGTTCCCCGCTGATCCACCGTATGTTCCCAAAGAGAACCCCTGCGGCGCTTACCTCTACGACTTCACCTACCAAAAGGATGCCGCTGCCCCGCGCGCATTTCTGAATTTTGAGGGCGTTGCCTCCTGCTTCTACGTCTGGCTCAACGGTCAGTTTGTCGGGTACAGTCAGGTCGCCCATTCCACAAGCGAGTTCGATGTAACGAAGTTTTTGCAGGACGGCACCAACCATCTGGCGGTCCTCGTGCTGAAATGGTGCGATGGCAGCTACATGGAAGATCAGGATATGTTCCGCATGAACGGCATTTTCCGTGATGTCTACCTGCTGCGCCGCCCGGAACAGTGCATTGAGGACTATTTCATCACCACCAACATCCACGGCAGCACCGCAGGGGTTGCTGTCCGCCTGCGTTACTACGATTCCGCTGTTGCCACCCGCATCACCCTCTACGATGCAGCCGGCACGATGGTCGGCAGCGTAACGCCCGTGGAAGCATCCCTCTTCCGGAATATATTCCAAAATCGTCTCGATATCCTCACGGAATCCCATGTTCAGCATCTCGTCCGCCTCATCTAAAACGATCGTATTGACTGCATCGCAGCGGATCGTTTTTCTGCGGAGATGATCCATGACACGTCCCGGTGTACCGATAATGATCTGTGCACCGCCTTTTAATGCCTTGATCTGACGGTTGATATCCTGTCCGCCGTATACCGGAAGGATTTTCACGCCATGCATATATTTGCTTAATTTACGGATTTCTTCCGACACCTGGATCGCAAGCTCTCTGGTTGGTGAGAGGATGATCACCTGTGTCTTTTTATTATTTGGGTCTACTTTGTGAAGCACCGGGATACCAAAAGATGCTGTCTTTCCGGTTCCTGTCTGTGCCTGTCCAATCACATCGACTCCTGACATCACAACCGGGATCGCCTGACTCTGGATCGGAGTCGCCTCTTCAAATCCCATCTCTTTGATAGCACGGAGTACCTGTGGATATAAATCTAATTCATCAAATCTTACTGTTTCCATATATTTTCCTTTCGTGCGAATGCGCAGTCGTATACGTTAGCATATTGTCGCCATTTTGTCAACTATTTTGTCAGAATACCCGTATCACATCCGGCACGATCTATGTACCCCGGCTTCCATGAAAAAGAAAGCTGGGTTAATATGAAAAGCAATCGAATACTCCCTGTTTTTCATCCATATCCAAGCAAAATCCAGTCGTCGTACACTCCACATATATTTCTGTTTTTCCCCTGTAAAAATGTGATATGCGCCGTCACCTCTAAAAAAAGCTGCCGTAGCAATAGTTCGATTGCGGATTGCTCATTATAACTTATGCCATTTTTCCTCTAAGGTTCCACTTTTTCCTGTTTTAAGGATAAATCCAGCTCCTGTCCGCGGATATCCGCAATACAGATATCATTTCTGCTTCTCTTCTTTACCTGATATAACAATATATCTGCTGTATGTAGAAAATCCCAGCTCCTGTTTCCGTTCTCCGGAACTCCATACGAAATTCCCTGGGAGATCGTCACGATCGGCAATGCATTGGAATATAAATGCTCCAGTTTCAGATCCATAATATTCTGCCGGAGTGCAGCTGCCTTCGCGTACACTTCCTCCGCACTTGCACCCGCATAAATGATAATAAATTCATCTCCGCCATATCTCGCACAGAACGTCTGTCCGTCTTCCATCTTTTTCAGCTCATTTGCAATTGCTATAATGCACTCATCGCCCTGCTGATGTCCATAATTGTCATTATACTGCTTGAAAAAATCGATGTCTAAAATTTCCATTGCAAGCGGAAGCCTGTGCTCATAACAGTAATCTAATACTTTGTCCGAATAAGCATTCAGGCGGTAACGGTTTGCCAGTCCGGTCATCTGATCTGTCTCAGACTGTTTCAGCAGCTTCACATTGACTGCTTCCATCTCCCTGCGGCTCTCATTTGCCCGTTCGAGAGAACTTCTGACATAAAGCATGTTGACGATCATATCTTTGTTCTCGCGCTCCATGATCTCGGAAAGCTCATAATACAGACCAGCCGCCTGCAGATAACCTGCACTGTCCTGATTCTTGCGGCAGCCTTTGATCTTAATGGAAATGACTCTGCGCTGCAGATTGATCACACCAGAATTCTTCACAATCCGATCCAGCTTCTCAACGATCATCCACAACACATCATCCCGGCCGATCTCCAGCATCAGCCCGCAAAAATCACAAAGGTCGTCAAACACCTCCATGATCTGCACATGTTTATTGATTATTTCTACAATCTCCTGGATCTGTGCATCGCGTCTCACATAATTATGGGTCAGATGATAATATCTTGCCTTCAGGCAGTCCACATATAAAATGTCAATATCCTCATAATAAGACGCACATTCCGCATCCAGTTTTTCTATATAAACATGTGTCTTATCTAACATCCCCTGCAGCATATAGCAGCGTGCCAGATTCACGTAACCGGCCATCAGTTCGACATAATTTTCTTTCACATCCGGATCACTTCTGCAGTATGAACAAGCCTTTTCGAAATAACTTTGTGCCTCGTGATACACACCATTTTCCATGTACAGATTACCAAGATTCTGCATGATGCTGATCTCCATCTTAGTAATCCCATATTTGCGGCAGTAATTCAACCCTGTCAGATAATAATCCATCGCTGCAGACACATTTCCCTTGTTGACAGAAGAGATTGCCATCAGGTTGTAAGACCTTGCGATCAGCTCCCACTGTCCGGTCTGTCCTAGCAGATGGATTGCCTGCGCAATGTTGCGGAACATGTGCTCCACATCATTCAGCAGATAGTAAGTTTCCCCACTGTAAAAATATGCAAAACCAAGAAGTGCCGCATCTTTATGTTCCTTTGCATACCGTTCTATATCAAGACAGCATTTGAGTGTATGCTCTGCGTCCTTTCCTCTGCTGTTCAAAACTTCCTGTTTCCATGCATTTACCACGTCATTTGATCCATGAACTCCCATGCAGTCTCTTCCTTTCTGCCTGTTTTCGGTATTTCAATAAAATTTATTATAATCCAGAAATTCCGTGTGTTCAAGAAAAAGGAAATTTTTGCTATTCAAAAAATTCGATCGGATCGACCGGTACCCCATCTTTTCGAAGTTCAAAATACAGGTTACTGCCCTCAACAGAATAATATTTTGTCGGTTCCGTCACATAACCGATCACATGACCTGCCTCCACATAGTCTCCCACTGCAAACTCCGGTTCCTTAAGCTGTCCGTAGACTGCGAGATACCCATCTCCCAAATCTTCTGTCACGGTACATCCTGTCACTTCATTTGTCTCAATACTCTGGATTTTTCCTTTTGCTACCGCATAAACTTTGCTGTTGACATCCCCGGCAATGATGACCGCCGGATTGTATTTGTACTGGTCTAACGTCGCAAAATACACCGTCGAGTCCATGCTGTAATCTAAGATCACATTTCCTTCCATCGGCCATAAGATGCCATCTTCCGCAGCAAAATGGAGTGCCTGGGAAGTGTTTCCTGTCGGTGCCACCTCTTCCTGTCCACTGTCTGCTTCCTCACTCTCCTTTTCTACCTCTGCTGTCTCTGTGCTCTGTGTCTGCGGTTTTAAAATAGAAGCAACCTGATCTGCCTCTGTCTCTTCCTCCATTGCCACATTCTGGTTCTCCGTGTCCATCTCTGCTGCAATTTCCTGTTCTAACTGCTTTCTCTCCTGTTCCTGTCCTCTGCTATATAAAACAGTCATGCCGACTGCTGCAAGGATTACCAGCGTGCCTGCAATGATATACTGTTTTTTCTGCCAGAAGGCTGCCCATCCGTGATTCTTTCTCATATTTTTCACCGTCCATTGTTTATTTAGCAGAATACATTTCCTGCTATTAACAATAGTGTTGCCACATTCAGACGGTTTATTCACAGTAATTGGAATCGTTTTTCATTCCACATTTTCCAGCTCTGTACCGGGAAAAAAATACTGTAAAATTTTTCTGTAATCCTCCCCTTTTTCAGCCATTTTCTGTGCCGTATACTGGCTCAGTCCAAATCCGTGTCCATGTCCTTTCGTTACGATCCGGATCTTGCCAGGTTCCAGTTCTGTCACGTTGAAATTTGCGGATTTTAACCCAAGTTCCCCACGCAGTTCCTCTCCTGTGTAGGATTTCCCATTCATCTGCGCCTTTGTGACATACCCGGCACTATCCTTCTCTTCGATCGTGATCTCCTGATCCAGATACAGCACCGAAAGATAATCCGGCGCCTGTGCATCCTCATAACATGCCACACCTGAAAGATAGGGCATATCCGAATCCGGATATAATTCTTCCATATTTCTTGTATTGCCTGCGCTCACTGCATGGTATGCAGCATATATGTAATGGTTCCGGTACTGCAGCGTCTCTCCGTCTGTCTCCTGTATCGCCTCCTTTATCTTCCCTTCCGCCTCGTAAAAATAGTCGCCCCACAGCTCCTGTAATTCGCCCATTGTCATACTCCCCGGAAGTTCTGTCCCCATCTCCTCTGCTGCCTTAAGGTTTGTGCGGGCGATCACACACTGGGCTTTGATACATTCCTCCGGTGCATCTGCGCTTATCTCCTTTGCGACAATGCAAAAAAGCATGTCCGCATCCTCCTCTGTTTCCGCTGTCCGGTTTACATTTCCCAGCAATTCTTCCAGCTGCATTTTCTGGCAAAAAATGGTGAGAAAAAGTGGTATGAGAAGCAAGAGCAGAAGTATGGTCAGCATCGTGTTTATTCTTTTTGCCAAGTTTTTTCTGTGCATAAAAAATCTCCATCCCATATACAAGTATATGAGACGGAGTCAGCTTTTATGAATCAAATTTTATCCGGAGTTCCTGTGGAAAGTTTATGCCTGACCTCAGGGATTCTGTTGTCTGCAAAAAGTTATGATACACCGATACGAATAGGGCAGGTGCTTTCGAATGAAAATGCTCGGCTTGTTGATTTGTCTGATGTCATGTTTGGACTTTCTGATTATTTATGTTCATTCAGAGCTGGACACTTCACGCCAAATGTGCGCCCGGGACAAACTCATTGCGAAAGAATCGTGCAGGAGTTAATACAGCAATATCAGCAGTTGTCCAGTCAAAAATTATCTGAACAGCTTAATTTTTGACTGGTTATAAACAATGCTGATAGCTGTATTTACTCCTGCCAGATTCTTGAGTTGAGTTTGTCCCGGGCGCACATTTGACGCGGAGTGTTCAGCTATGAATGTACATAAACTGTCAGTCCAAACATGGCATCGGACAAATTTACACAATCCTCACGAATTTTCATTCGAAAGCACCTGCCCTATTCGTATTGGTGTATTTTTACGTTATGATCAGACAACAGAATCTTTGAGGTCAGTCATAAACTTTCCACAGGAACTCCAGACTTCTATTATATTCTGCTGCCGATGATGTTGCTGAGCTGTGCGAACTGCTGAAGTGTCAGTGCTTCGCCACGGATGGTGACCGGAACGCCAAGTTCCTCAATGCTTTCCTGGATCACTTCTTTGGAAAGATGAATGTCCGGCGCATTATTCAAGCCATTGGCAAGCGTCTTTCTGCGCTGATTGAAGGATGCACGGATGATCTTAAACATTAATTTTTCGTCATTTACCTGCACCGGTACTTCTTTATGTCTTGTGAGACGGATCACTGCGCTTCCGACATTCGGGCGAGGCATAAAACAGTTCGGCGGAACGATCGCAACAATCTCGGGTTTCGCATAATACTGCACTGCAAGGGAGAGTGCCCCATATTCTTTCGTTCCCGGTCCCACCTGCATACGGTCTGCCACTTCTTTCTGCACCATGATCGTAATGCTGTCGATCGGCACATGGCTTTCAAATAATCCCATAATGATCGGTGTCGTGATATAATATGGAAGATTTGCCACAACTTTGATCGGCTTTCCTCCGTTTTTTTCCTCTGCCAGCTTATTAATATCTACTTTTAGGATATCATCATTGATAACTTCCACATTGTCATATGCACTCAATGTGTCTGCCAGAATCGGGATCAGATTCTTATCAATCTCCACCGCCGCCACTTCTCTTGCATTCTCGCAGAGATACTGCGTCATTGTGCCGATTCCAGGTCCGATCTCCAAAACAAAATCATCCTTTGTGATTCCGGACTCCTCAATAATCTTCTCAAGTACATGCGTATCGATCAGAAAGTTCTGTCCAAACTTCTTCTGAAAATTAAAATTATATTTCTGTAAAACCTCTATGGTATTCTGTGGAATTCCTAACGTTGCCATATACTGCCTTTCTCTTCAAATAAACGATCTAAAAACTCTGCATACAGGCGGTTAAATGTTTCATGAAACGTAACTGCCACATTTACATCCTGATTTCCAGACATCTGTGCCTCCTCAAAAATAGCAAAGGCTGTCTCATATAAATCCGGGTTTTTGTCATAAAATACTTCCGTCAGACCATCCTGAAAGGCAAACTGCGCCTCCTGGGAAAGATTGTCCTTAAAATCCTCTTTGGAAATGCATCCACCCTCCTCGTAATCGGACAAAAAGATGTGTCCGCCTGCGGAGGTCACGAAATCCTCAAATGCCTCTTTTACATCCTCATAAGTTACCGGAACATAATTTTCCTCCCAGTAACGGTCAAATGTTTCTCTATCCGGAAATGCTGCTAAAATATCTTCCATACCTGCGCTCCTTTGTGTTTTCTGCTCCATTTATACTATCATACTTTGCAATCGTTCCGCAATAATGTATACAGGGTTGGCTCTAAGTGAAATTCCCTGCACATGTTTTCCACTTCCGCTAAATATTTTTTCTTCGCAGAGGACGGTAAGACCGGGCGGCGGACCGCACGGATCAAAATATTTTTCGGTGTGTGTTCAAAGTCAATAAATTCCAGCAGCTGGGTTTTGTATCCGCAGCACTCCAAAAGATTCGCCCGGATCGCATCTGTTGTCAGCGCTGAAAAACGCTCTTTGATAATGCCGTATCTTGTGAGCAGGGAATAATCCTCACTCTGGATCTGCTTATTCACCTCATGCTGACAGCATGGTACGGAAAAAATCATTTTTGCATTCCATGTGATTGCATTATAGAGTGCAAAATCTGTCGCAGTATCGCAGGCATGGAGCGTCACGACCATATCCACGTCAAATGGCGTCTGAAATCCATTGATGTCACCTAGCTCAAAGCGCAGATTGTCATAGCCATATTTCTCCGCCGCCCGGTTGCATTTTTCGATGACATCTTTTTTCAGGTCGAGTCCAAGCATCTGCACTTTCATGTGCCGGATCTCTGTAAAATAATAATACATGATAAAAGTCAGGTAAGACTTTCCGCATCCGAAATCAATGATGTGTATTTCCTCATCTTTATATTCCCGGATCGCATCATCGATCATCTCGATAAAACGGTTGATCTGGCGGAACTTATCATACATGGACTTTACCACTTTTCCCTCTCCGGTAAAAATACCCATATCCACCAGCGGCGGGATCACCTGTCCCTCATCCAAAATGTAATTTTTCTTCCGGTTATGCTCTGTGACTGTGTCTGGTGCTCCTTTTGAAGCTTTCGCCCTGAGTGTCACCGCACCTTTCTTTGAGATCAGAAGACTGTATTCTTTTTTCTCATCCCATGCATTTACCTGCAGGAATGTATCATGTATGGCTTCCATCAAAAAGCCCTGCAGATCGTCTGCGCCAAAATTATCGTGAAACACCTGTTTCTCTGTATACTTTGCCGCCTGATAGCCATCGCCTTTCTTCTCCACCACGATCTTTTTGTACTGGCAGTCTTTCGCCATCGGCTTACTGATAATTATTTTCATGAGCGGATTTGCTGACAGCTTTTCGATTGCCGCAATCCAGTCCTCATTCGCCTCAAATGTCTTTTCTTCTCCCTCTTCATTTGCGAGAATCACAAGACATTTTTCTTTTTCTCCCGGCTGCCGCTCTTCGCAGCCGTATTCTCCATCAAAAATCTGTTTTAGTTTCCACATGATCTATGCTCCTTACTGCGATTCGGAAATACATTCCTGTTCCAGCTTTATTCCTTTTTGTAACATATAAGTGATGAGTTTTCTCTCTTTGTCCGGCAGTTCCATTTTTTCTAACTGCATCAACCGCTTTTTGTCATTCTCTGTCAATGGTTTCGCATAATCCTCATACTTTTTCAATGTTTCAATGTCCATTTGAAACATTTGAAATGGGATCCCTGTTTTTCTTTTCAAGTGTTCTAAAATATAAAATCCGCCTGCATCCAAATCTCCAAAATGATAATATTGTGCATCCGGCAATTTCTGATAAATCTGCATCAGCAGATTTCGTCTGCTGCGATTATGATAACCGCCAAGATAGATCACCAGACTGTGTTCCTGTTTAAAACGGTAAAAAGAAGTCAGATTTTCAATTGTGAATACTTTATCAATCGTCTGATCCGGACAGATATCCGGTACATCCTCCTCACTCCCCACCGCAACAGCGATTCCTTCCGGGAAAGCACTGATATCTGCAGCCTGCTTCCCAGCGCTGTAAATCTGTACGTTTCCCTTCATATACACATAGCCCGGCGTTTTATAAATCTGATACTCCGCAAGAATTTCTTCATTTTCAAATCCTGTCAGTTCTTCATTTTCCTCCCGGAATATTTTACAGATTTTTGGGATCAGTGTCTCGAATACTTTGCTGTCATGAAAATGTTCTATGGAAAATTCCCTGATATAACATTCTTTCCTGTTCTGCTCTACTTTATCTAAAGTGTCAATCAGTTGTTCTGTTTTCCTGTGATCCATAATGTCGAGATATTCTTTTACTGACTGTTCGCTTTCCAGCCGCGTTATCATGCGGGACAAAAAGCTTCTTGTTATCTCACCCTGCGTTTTCTGATAAAACTGCTCCAAAATCTGTTTTGTACGTGCCTCGGCTTCCCTCTTCGGCTTCCTGCCAAGCCTCTCATATGCCTCTTCCACATGATCCTCACAGAGTACAAGCTTCTCGATAATATATCCGGGCTTCTGGTTTTTCCATGCGATTGCGACCAGTCCCTCACGCTCCATCTGTTCTGCGGCTGCGTGAATGGTTTCTATCTCAAGCGAGCTCTCATCGAAATACTTTGGCATCGTCTTCTTATTGAACGGAAATGCAATATGGATCGCTCTCTGGTTTTCTCCTCTGGAGAGCTTACTGTTTTCGTATTTGTCCAATAGATCATTCAATATCTTATTTTCGACCGGATGCATAACGATACTCCTCCACGAAGCTTACTTTATCGTCTGTCAGTACTAATAATGTCTCCTGCATTTTCGGACCGATATACTGGATTTTATCCGGCGGCGCTGCGATCACGATCTGAAGCGGCAGTCTGTTCATAAACTCAAGAACTGCCCCGATCCTCTCATCATCCATATTGTTAAATGCCTCATCAAACATCACCAGCCCGATTGCCTCTCCGCCGATATTATTATTGTACAACTGGACAAAGGATGCGGCTACCGTCACATAGAACGGGGTCTGTGTCTCGCCTCCGCTCTTTTCCTCACAAACCTTAGAGTAAAGAGAATAGCTGCCATCCTCATGTGTGATCTTAATATCATAATCCATATAGGTGCGGTAATCCGTAAATTCATCTAATGCCTTGATCCCATTGTCCTGATCCAGTGCGAGCTTTGAAAATAGTTCATCAATGACTTCCTTATGATTCTCATGAAACAGACCGCTGAAAATGGACTCTCCCTGCACTACATTGAAATCGTCCATGATCATATCGTAATATTTTCCATAGCTTTTGCTCGGCAAATATAAAAATTCATATCTTTCATTGCTGAAGGTGATATCTTTCAATGCCTTATTGAGTTCTCTAAACTCTCCCTGTGCCTGCTTCATATTTTCCTGAAGCTTGGATAAAAACTGTTCCCGGAATTCTTCCTCTGCCGATAATTTTGCTTTTCTTACTTTTTCTTCATAATTCAGAAGCTCGGAGTTCACCAGTCTCTCCTGAACTGCCGCATACTCCGGATATGCTTCTAACGTAGCTGCTGCACCAAAATCAAATGCCGTTTTGTAATCGTACATCGCACTTGTCATTTTCTTATCCGCATTCTCTTTTGTTGTATTATTCGCCTTACGTCTCCGGTCAAAATTCTGCCGGAACTGCTCTAATGTCTTATCACCGGTCTGTTTTTCGTATTCTTTCTTCCAGAGCACGATCTCGTTTTCTGCTTTCTGGGCAATGTCTGTGATCAGTTCATTCTTGTGTATGCACTCATCCTCGCACTCCACAAGCCTGTCTTTTGCATTGCTTATTTTCAGTTCGCAGGCTCCGCTTTCCCTGTCACTTTTGGAAATGTGGCTTTTCAGTTCCTCACACTCTTTCCGCATTTCATCCGCACGGATCTGCTTTTCGATCATGGTCGTATTCTGCTGCAGATTACGGATCTCCGTCTCACATTTTTCAATCTCAAGTCCTGTCCTTTTCAGTTCTGATACAATTGTAATCCTATACTTCACATCTGTATCATCATCCCACTCGAGCCATTGCAGCGTCACTTCCATATGTGTCATACGGTCTTTGCATTCTATTTTCTGCCGGTTTAAATCCTCCTTTTTCTGCAGTGCCTGCTCATACTGGACTTTGAATGCATTCTTGCCGATAAATGGAGTTGTATAGATTTCCGGTCTGATCGCAGATGCGACATGATTCTGATAGCGCATGCAATTTGGTGTGATAGAAACCGGATACTGTTTTAATTCATCCACTCTCTTACACATATGTACCTTACCAAGAACCATATTCACATACCGCTTCGCATAAATACTCTTCGACTCCACAACTGTTGCCAGACTTCCTGCCGGAGCAATGTCATATTCCTCGAGTTTGCCGGAATTGATCAGTCCCACACCGTATGCTTTCTTTTCTCTTCTCAGTTTTTCGTAAATACCAAGGGCAATGTCAAAATGTTCCGGCTCTACCAACACATAAAATCGCTGTGTATTCAGATAGCCCTCCACTGCATTTCTCCATGTCTCATCCGTGATTTCTAACATTTCACACAAAATCCTCGGCTTTGCCGTCCTTCCGATCTTGAGCAATTCCTGCTCCACACGCGACATCAGAAGCTGGACTGCCGAGGGATAGGAAAACCGGTGCTGTTTCAGATTACTGATCCGCTGCTCTGTCTCCTGCAGGTCTGCTGCGATCTCATTCAGCCGGCTTTGGATCTCTAAATTTTTCCTCTGCAGTTTTGTACTCATATGCTTCTTGTAAGCGATCGCCCGGTCAATCAGTTCCTGTGCACTAACAACGTCCTCCGTATCCTTCAGCCGGTGTAGCAGCTCATCATACTGCTTCATGCATTCATCCACATCCGGTATTTCAAGCAGTCTTTTTACTTTCTGTCCTGCTTTTTTTCCGCTCTCTAACAGTCTTTTCTTTTCCTGATATTGTATTTCTTCTTTTTCCTGTAATTCTTTCAGATATTTTTTCTGCTTTTCCAACGTCTGGAAATCTGAGTTGGCGTTCAGTTCCGCTAAAAGCAGTGTGCGGACTTCCTCCTTATTCTCCAGTTCCTTTTTCATGCTGCTGCACTTTGCATTCAGCTGTTCCAGACGGTAACTTTCGCGCCTGATCTCATCCTGCAGAACGCCGATCTGTTCTTTGGTCAGATCCAGATCCGACTGTGCCATAAAATATTCATACATCCGGTCAGATTGTATACAATCCACCACTGCTTTGTGGTGGCATTCGATCTCTGACAGTTTTTCAATTCTGTTTTTCACACCCTCCAGCGTTTTTTCCAGCTCCTGATAGCTTCTTACATTTTCGCGCAGATGATCAATATTGACTTCTTTTTCATCCAGCACATAGGAATAGACAAAATCCTTGATATCATCAATTGGTTTAAATGCCAGTGCCTTTGGAATCAGCTGGAAGAACTTATCCTCGATTCTTCCAAAACGCTGTTTCATCATCTTTTTGCCTTCCGCATTCGTCTTTGCAAATAATTTGATGTTTTTATTGTTAAACGACCTGAATTCTGTGATGGTCCGTGGTCTGTTTCCGATCTTAAACATCTCATCCTCTAACATCACATTGTCCATGAGATAACGCACGACTGTCTCCTGCCCTTCAGTTGCCGAATCGATCACTGCCCCGATGACAAAATACTTTTCCTTGCTCTCCTCATAAAATTCCAATGCGACATGCGCACTGATTTCTCCGGTTCTCTCATAAGGATGATTTTCACGTCCGGTCTTACACCGGATATAACCGGTCAGCTTTCTCTTGCCGTTCTCATGGGCAGCCTTATTAAAATGATTTGTGGAGCAGGTCACAACAAATTGGATTGCATCTAAAAGTGTGGATTTTCCGGCTCCATTTTCGCCGGAAATCAGAGTTGAGTCCCCAAAATCTATCGTGACATCCGAGAAACGATGCCAATTAATCAGTTTCAGTCTGGTCAGCTTCTTCATCTTTTAATTTTCCTTTCCTATAACTGTCAACTTTTTCATAGACACTTTTGATGTCCTCAACCCGCACTGCCATCAGGATGGAATTATAGATCAAAACTCTGGACTCCTCATTTTTCAGATCCGAATCCAGCAGCTCGATCAGCTGATATCTCCGGAAAAGACGAAGCGCATTTCCCATCGTTGTTTTGTCGATCATTTTGTCACGGATCTTCAGGCTTAAGAACTTGTCCTGAATATCGCCCAGATTCACAATGACTTCATCGCTCTCTGACAATTCTCTTTTTTTCTCATCAAACAAAATGCGTAATATCAGCAAAATAACGGACTCATATAATTTTAAATTCTGCCGGTTTGTTCAGGGCATTCGTGAGCTGAACAACGCCGTATTCTTCGTTTATTTCTAATCTGTAACCAAGCACTCCCAGTAGTTCTTCAAATTTTTCTTTGTACTTTTCTATAAAATAAAAGTCACTTCTTGTTGCCTGATTCTGCCTGCATATGAAACATACATTAATCAGTTTATTACATATTCTGCGGAATTCATCCTGATCCTTCTGCAGCATGCCATTTAATAAATCCATTCTGCTCTCCCTCTGCTATGCGCTGTCAGCGTTTTATGATTGCAAAATCCGGGAAATCAAACTCTCCACTGATTTTATTCGCACCTTCTGCCTTTTCAATCCGATATCGCATCTTTTTTCTGGAACCATACAGTCTGACATAGATCAGCCTGATAAAATCATCCATTGTTTCCATCGGAAGCTCAGACGCATAGATTTTTTCCCTGTCTCCTAATTGTTCTTCTACAAACCGCTCTATCCGTTCCGGGCTTAAAATGCGCTGCATCTTTTCGGTCATCTTCCGAAGCTTTTCCTGCCGGAGTTCCACATCCGGCATTACTTCTGTCAGTTCCTGCGGATGAAACTCTTTCTTTCCCTCGATCGGGCTGTAAAACGATTTCTCATCAATAAAACTGCTTCCAAACAGCCTCACCAGATTGTCCAGATACTCGATCTCATAAATCCCATTCAGATCCAGCTGGCTCTGTTCCATCTGCTCTCCAATGTATAAAAGGATTTCTTTCATCTGTCCTCTGACATCTTCCGTCCCTGCCAGCAGAAACTTTGCACGGTTTACCGCCGCCCTCTGGTATTGTGTGTTTTTCCGGTTGATCTCTGCCAGAATATCATCCATATTCCGGAACGCTTCCACAATCTCATGCAATGTCTGATATACCAGTTCTTCTGCCTGCCCGACCGGTATCTCCCGGATCGCTGCCAACTCTTCCGACGTCTTTGCGATATAACGTGAGCTATGCCCATTTGCTTCCAGCCGCTCTATGATCTCCGGCCGGAACTTTGACACATTGTCTGAAGTCAGTAATCTGTGGTAAGCTTTATCTACAATATTCGTAATATAATCATTAAACAGCGCATTCATAATCTCCGCTACGGTCTTATGCTTTGTCAGTTCATCAATGTAATGCTTGATATTCGAATTGAGGTTCTTTAGTCCTGTGATCAGCATATCCGTATTATCCCGGATCTGCTGTAACACAACAGCCGGATGATCCGTATTGGTCCGCACAAGACTGTAAATGGTATAAATATAGCCCTGATATTCCACCTTTCGTCCGTCTGAAATCTCAAGAAGCGTTTTCATGACTTTTACGGCATAATCATAAAAATTGACTCTCTGCACATAACTCTTATCCGTCTCAACCTCAAGCCAGCCGTACTTCTCCAATAAGCGCAGCATCTCATTTGCCTTTTTTCTGGAATCCATGCCATTTATGTCATCTTCCTCAAATTCCGCTGCCTGATTCTGTTCAAAATAAAACTGTAATTCATCCACAAGGATTTCTCTCTCGATCCCAAAGGAAAGCTGTGCACTCATTGCCTGAAACAACCGGCACAGACAGTCCCAATATACAAGTCTGTTCGGCGATGCCAGCGGTGTGAAAAATTCTTTTGGAATAATACCAAATAATGGATTGGTCTGCTGTGCCTGTGCGTCATCCATATCTGAAACTCCTGTCCTTCCCTCTATTATGCCATGGTGATCCGCTCAATTTTGCAGGAATGTTTTTTATAATCGTCCTTCTTTAACTCTTTGCTCTCATAATTGATCCCAACAAGTATCACTTCGCCCCTGTAATCCTTCAGGCTTTCGACATACTGTTTTCTTTTGATCTGTGTGATCGCTGCTTCCGCTGTCTGATTCCATTTCAGCTCTACAACGATTGCCGGTGTCTGTGTCGTTTTTCTTGGAACAAACACCATATCTGCAAATCCTTTTCCTCCGGCAAGTTCCCGGTATACTACATAATTCTTCTTCGCTGAATAATACGCAAGTGCGATCACACATGCCAATGAATTTTCATCATTATAGGCAAGTATGGATGTATTCTCCTGATGTGCATTCTCTATCATCCGGGCAACCGTTTCTTCCTCACCGCGGATTGTGGCTGCAAGCAGCTCTTCGGATTTCCGGATTGCGTCCATAACCGGTTCCCAGCCACCATCTTCAATACAATTAATAAATTCCTTCTGTACTTCCTGATTCGGGATATGAACGGTACATGTATCAAAATCATAAGTCAGATATCCCAGATGTACCAGAAGTGTCAAGACATCATCTGCACTTGCAAATGTAGTCATATCATTCTGAAATTTATCTGGATTTATCTCAATAGAACTTCCCGCAATCAGTCTCGTTACAAGTTCTTTCAAATTATACATATCCATCTGGATATACTTTTTTAATGCCTCATAAGTCTCTGTTTTGGTCCAATAGCTGTCAAAATCATGTCCTGAAAGTGACATTACGACTGATCTCGGATTATAAATCTGTATCCCTTTTAAATCATAACCATCATACCACTGTTTCATTTTATCATATGACATGTCATACTGCGGGCACAATTCCTGCACTTCCTGCTCCGTAAATCCTGTAAATTCTGCCAGCTCACGCTGATTGGTCATGGAATATTCATCAAACATATTAAGGGCAGAATGTTCTCCATATTTTTTAATCGGAAGGATTCCGGTCATATAAGCCAAAATGCAATAAGGCTGGTTCTTTAACAAATCTCTCAGGAAATTCAGATACAATTTTTGTGCTTCTGTATCTTCCCCTTTTACACGGAAAATGCAATCCCACTCATCAATAATAAAAACAAAAAAGCTGTGTGTCTGTGCATAAATCTCTTCTATCACAGACACTAAGTCTTCTTCGTAGTACGTCACATCTGCAAATTCCCGCTTCAATTCGCGTGTTACTTTTCGTGAAAGCAATTCCAACATCTCATGTATTGTCTCTGTCCGCCCCAAAAACTGCTGGATGTTTAAATGAATGACATTATATTTATTTAAATGTTCTTTAAAACTGCTGTCATCTGCTATTTTAAATTTTTCAAACAATTCCTTCGAATCGCAGCCTTTGCTGTAATATGCCACCAGCATATTGGCTGCCATTGATTTTCCAAAACGCCGTGGTCTGCTGACACAGATGTTTTTATGTTCACCAAAAAGTTGTGAATTTGTAAATTTAATCATCTCAGTTTTATCAACATATATTTTAGAATGAATCGCTGCATTTCGAAATTCTTCATTCCCCGGATTCAAATAAAGTCCCATTTTGACCTCCTTTGCTGTGACGATCAGTCCACGATCAACACTGTCTTTCCTTCAAATGCAAAGCCGTACTGTCACCACTATCCCACCATTCCTTTAAAAAGGCTGTTTTATCCACATAAAAATAATGGTTTTCTATCAATGTTGAAAAATCCTGCACTCCAATCGCAACATTCACTGACATATTCTGCCTCCTTTTTGCTATCTTTGAAGAAAGCCTTTAGACTTATTATAATCTAAAGGCCTTGTGATCATCCTATGATATTTACTTTAAAACAATCGAAAGGCTCTCGCATATGCCATATGAAATGAATATTCGCCGCCCTTCTTTACTTCAGGCTGCATGTTTGCATAATTACGTTCCTTATATGACCAAAACATTTTATTCTTCCGCTTGCCATTTGGCAAAGTTTCATATATTTTATAACAAATGATATTCGTATCATATAAAAGCTGTAAGGCTTCACTCGCAGTCTCCATAAACGGTGGAATCTTCCGTCCTAATTCTCTTAAATACTTTATATATTCTAAATGTTTTTCCTCAAAAAATTTATAATTGAAATTTCTATGCCCCTGAAAATAATCAAAGAATATACTAAAATTATTATAATCTGAATCATCCATATAAATTAACATATAATCTTTCAATTCGCCTTTTAAATACGTCGAATAATTGGATAAAATACCTTCAAAATCAGAATGTTTAAACTGCGTACCACTTGTTGCATCAACCATCTCGTTTAACATGGTTAAAATATCTCTTGGTTTGTATAAGGAATACCTCAAGAATTCAACAAACGGATTATCTGGTGCTTTCCATTTTTCCTGATATTCCACCTTGTATGGAAAATAATAATTCCAGCATTCTCCCAGTTCATATGAATAATC
>OGYC01001528.1_pt1 | contig 19148 bp, 13 predicted proteins | sample 1576461 | NCBI WGS metagenome assembly OGYC01 (sample SAMEA3541569, study PRJEB24748) | human gut metagenome | biome: human gut; feature: human-associated habitat; material: faeces | place: China | collected 2012 | reverse complement strand
CAGAGAAGATGAAAGCTGAAGCCGAGGGTATCTTCCTGTGGGCATTTGAAGGCTTGCAGCGGCTTGTTGCCAACAACTTTAAGTTTACGGAGAGTGACCGTATCCGGGAAAACCGGGAAGCGGTCAAGCGTGACAACAACAATATCTTTGATTTCATGGATTCCGAGGGATACATCCAGCGTAAAGCGGATGCGTCCATCAGTTCCAAGGATTTCTATGAAATCTACCGGATGTGGTGCGAAGAAAATTCCCTTGCACCGCTGAAAGCCCGCAGCTTCAGCGACGCCATGATTGCCAATGCCAAGAAATTCAATCTGGAACATTGCAACAATATCACCAACTCTGCCGGACGGCGGGTTTGGGGATTCATGGGAGTGGAAGCCATTGCACGACCTCATATAAATGGGTTTTACGGAGATTCGCCGTGTACGTACGTACCGGAGGACATTCCGGAGGAATGGCGGCAGGTCGAGTAAATCCCATTGCTGGTACGTATGTACGCAGCAAAAGAGCGTGAAACGCTTGTTATAGAAACAGCACACATCCTCTCGTTCGGGCTGTTTCTATGTCCACAGGCTTTTGAAAAAGTGTCTGTGGACACCGGCTGCAAGAGGAAGTTGACACAGAACAGCTTCATGCAGACGGGCTGACCATGGGAAAAGGCGCAGACATTTTCGCCTTGGTCAGCAGAGGTCACCGCAGTGACCGCATTCCCCCTCGGGAGAGCCCTCGGAGAGCCCACGGCACTTTGCAGCCAGTATGGATGAAAGTGTCATAGTGGGTTATTACACTTTGAAAAAGTGCCTCTCCGTAGTTCTCCGCTGTCTGCAAATCTCAAAGAAAGGAAAAATCCAATGGCAAGAAATGATGGAATAGACCGTACCGTAGCCAGAAATCAGGACTTGGAAACACCGGCTGATGTGGCGAAGGTACAGGAACACAATGAGCGTGAAAAGGACAGCTACAGCAATCAGGACATCGTGCCGGAACGCACTTCTCTGAACGTCCATTTCAAAGCACCCACGGACGATTATGTAAAAATGTTTGAGCAGATGGAACAAGACGGCGTGATCTCCACCAGAGGTCTGAAACCGGATGCCGTCAAATACGGTGAGTTGGTATTTGATGTGAATTCCGCTTATTTCTACAATCATGGCGGCTATGAATTTGCGAAACAGTTTTATGCCGATGCCTACAAAGCTGCTGCGGAGATCGTAGGTGGTGAGCAGTATATCCTCTCCGCTGTGATGCACGCCGATGAGCGCAACCGAGCAATGTCCGAAGCTTTGGGCGAAGATGTGTACCACTACCACCTTCATGTGGTTTATATCCCGGTGGTGGAAAAGCAGATCCTTTGGTCGAAGCGATGCAAGGATGAAGCCCTCCGGGGAACCGTTAAGGAGGTCATCACACAGGTCAGCCGCAGTAAGAAATGGGAGTCCAAGCCGGTGCTTGACGAGGACGGTAATCCAATGTTGAACGCAAGAGGAAAAAAGATTTTGAGGTCATCCTACAGTGTGTTGCAGGATGACTTTTTTCATTTCATGCGAGTTGCCGGATATACCGATCTGGAGCGTGGAGAACGTGGAAGCACCGAGGAACATCTGACTGTGACCCAGTTCAAGGTGCAGGCAGAACAGCAGCGGCTGGAAGCTGTGACCGGGCAGGTGGCACAGGCAGAACAGAATTTGGAGGATGCCAAAGCTGCCACAGCAAAACAGAAAAAGAAACTGGAATCTTTGCAAAAGGAAACCAAGGCGGCAAAGACCATTGCGCTGACAGTGCAGGACATTGAAGTAATGGGCAAAAAAGCCACATTCGGAAACAATATCACGCTGACACCGGATGAATGCGACACACTCAAACGCTATGCGGTCAATGGCATTATCGCCAATGCTGACAACAAGCGTCTGAAAGAAAAACTGGCTTCCGCAGAAAAGACGGTTTCCATCTGGAAGCAGCGGTATGAAGCGGTAAACGAAAAATATATGGAACTCAAACAGAAAGCCCAACCCTTTCTGGATGCACTGGAAATCGCATCCGAAAAGGTTCGGGCTTTTATCAATTCTATCCTCATCAGAGGAAAGGAAACACAGGAACACGAACACCCTGCCCGGAAGCGTGGACAGGATATGGAACTTTGATGGAGGAATCGCCTATTGAAGAAATATTATGAGGAAGCGAAATATAATGCGGCATTTGACCGCTGTGTGGATGTTATGAGCCAGATGCTCCAGAAATATGGACATCAGGTTTTGGATAAATTGGAACAGGACGCACCGCAGGGAGTGGAGCATTCCGAGGAAAGTAATCAAGCGCAGCTTCTGACGGATAAGGCTGCGTAAAATTTGCAATTTACACGTTGCGTATTCACTATGGCTATGCTATAATGATTACGCAACGTGTATTTTTTGCTTTTGTGGAGAAAAGACGGATGGATTGTAAAAACAGAATTATAAAGTTGCGTGAAAGCACAGGACTGAATCGGAAAGATTTTTGCAAGCTCGTCCATATTCCTTACCGGACTATGACTGAATGGGAATTGGACAACCGCCATGCACCGGATTATGTGCTGTGGCTTTTGGAGTATTATATCCGCAACGAGGGACTTATGGTAAAAGGAAGGAATGAGGGAGGTGGAGATTCTGAAAAAGAAACAACTTAAATGCTATCTTTATACAAGAGTGTCCACCTCGATGCAGGTTGACGGATACAGTTTGGATGCCCAACGTGACAAGCTACGGAAGTATGCGGCATACGAGGATATGATCGTTGCCGGGGAGTATTCTGACGAGGGCTTTTCCGGAAAGAACATTCAAGGGCGGCAGGAGTTTCAACGGATGCTGAATGACATCCAGGACGGCAAAGATGATGTTTCTTATGTGTTGGTCTTTAAGCTGTCCCGATTTGGCAGAAATGCAGCGGACGTTCTGAACTCTTTGCAACTCATGCAGGATTTCGGTGTCAATCTGATCTGCGTGGAGGATGGCATTGACAGCTCCAAGGATGCAGGAAAGCTGATGATCTCTGTGCTGTCTGCGGTGGCAGAGATTGAGCGAGAAAATATCCGCACACAGACAATGGCAGGACGTGAGCAAAAGGCTCGTGAGGGCAAATGGAACGGCGGTTTCGCTCCATATGGATACAAACTGGAAAATGGAAACCTTGTCATTGCAGAGGATGAAGTGGAAGTAATTCGTGTCATTTATGACCGCTACATTCACACTAATGAGGGTGTTGCAGGAGTTGCAAAATATCTGAACCGCAATGGTTATACTAAGAAACTAAGACAGAATAATACCATTCCGGGATTTTCAAGAGATTTTGTGAAAAATGTATTGTACAATCCTGTTTATATGGGAAAGATTGCTTACGGCAGACGAAGAACAGAAAAGAAACAGGGTACAAGAAACGAGATGCACGTGGTTGAGCAGTCGGAGTTCCCGGTTTATGAAGGACAGCACGAAGCTATCATTTCCGAAGAAGATTGGTATCTGGCACAGGAAAAGCGCAAGATCAATTCCTTTAAGCGGGAAAAGGTCAATAATCCAGACCACGCACACATCCTGTCCGGTATCTTGAAATGCCCATGCTGCGGCAAGAGTATGTACGGCAATATCGCCAAGGCGCACAGCAAGGACAAGAAAACACGGTATTATTACTACTGCAAAAATACGGTTACACCTACCGGGCATGAGTGCAGCTTCCGTCTGAATATCGAGCAGACGGAAATCAATAAATTTGTGGCGAAGATTATTTCTGCTATGGTCAACAATCCCCGGTTTGTGGAAGCGATTCAAGCGAAAATCGGAACGGCGGTTGATACAGAGGATATGGAAAAGCAGATCGCCGTTCTGCAAGGGCAGCTAAAGCAAGCCTTTGGAACGAAAAGTCGCTTGGAGCGTCAGATGGATACCTTGGACATCAACGATGTCCACTATGACAGAAAGATTTTAGACTTGCAGCGCCGATATGATGAACAGTATGATACGATAGAGGAAATCGAAGTTCAGATTGGCGAATTGCAAAGTCAGATACGCAGCATCCAGCAGGAGAAAATCTCCGGCGATAACATTTATCGGCTCTTACTGGCATTTGATGAAGTCTACCATTCCGCAACGGAAGCAGAACAGAAAGAGTTTATGAAAGCCTTTATCGAGCGAATTGAGATGTTCCCGGAAAAGAGAAAAGACGGAAGCTGGATAAAGAAGATTGTATTCAATTTCCCTGTGCCTATTGATGGCGAGGAAGTGAAAGAACTTCCCTTGGAAACTGAAACAACAGTCGAGACGGTGGCGCTGCTCAAAAGGCGGGAGGATGACCAAGGACCTGACAATTAAAAAATAAGCAAAATGCACAAGAAAAAGATGGAAAAATTGTAGATTTATGCTTGACAAATGTCGAAATATGGGTTATTATACCTTTTACTTGATGGCATTTTCTTAACGGAACCCTTACATGGCTCCGCAAGTTCATCTTGTTGGCAAACCAGTCGAAAGGCCGGGACGCAAAGCTATAGTGTCTAAATGAACACGCTTGAAAAAGGTTCACATGACAGACTGGCCGCACCATTTGCTGCGGTCAGTCTGTTTTTTGCCACCGGCCCCTGCGGCGGCCCCCATTTATTGATCCTGAGGTGAATCCCTATGGCATATATGCGGCTGGGCGACCTGCTGCTGTCCTCGGGCGTGATCTCGCACGAGCAGCTTGAGCGGGCGCTGGAACTGCAAAAGGAAAGTAAGGAGCGTCTGGGCGACGTGCTGGTGCAGAGCGGCATCATCACCGAGCAGCAGCTCATCGAGGCGCTGAAAATACAGCTCGGTGTGGAGTTCGTCGATCTCACGGCGGTCTCCATTCCGGTGGAGCTGGCGAAATATGTGCCGCGCACGCTGGCGAAGAAATACTGCGTGGTGCCTGTGAAGCTGGTGCGCGACACCCTCTACCTCGCGATGAGCGATCCGCTGGACTTCATCGCGCAGGAGGAGGTCAAGGCCGCCTCGCGCAAGCGCGTGATCCCGATGATCGCCACGCACCGCGCGACCGAGCAGGCCATCAGCCGCCTCTACGGCAGCGAGGGCACCGCCCGCGTCATTGAAGAGATGAAGCGCGAGGCAGGCTCCGCTGGACCGGATATCGTGCCCGCGCAGCTCGCGAAGGACAGCGACAGCAGCGAGGGCGCGCCGACCATCCGCTTTGTCAACTCCCTCATCGAGCGCGCCTTTACCGAGCGCGCGAGCGATATCCATCTCGAGCCGCAGGAGGGCGAGATGGTGGTGCGCATGCGTATCGACGGCCTGCTCCGCCGCGTTCTGACCGTGCCCGCCGAGCTGCAGAGCACCGTCATTTCCCGCCTGAAGATCATGGGCGGCATGGACATTGCCGAGCGCAAGGTCCCGCAGGACGGCCACGCCATGCTGCGCGTGAAGGGCAGCGAGATCGACCTGCGCATCTCCTCGATGCCGACGGTGTACGGCGAGAAGATCGTGCTGCGCCTGCTCAACAAGACCTCGCAGCTCCTCTCCCGCGACGCCATCGGTCTGGAGGGCGACGACCTCGAGTATTATCAGGCGCTGCTTCGGAATACCGGCGGCGTGATCCTGCTGGTCGGCCCCACGGGCTCCGGCAAATCCACGACGATGTGCGTGATGCTCCGCGACCTCGCGCGCGAGGAAGTGAACATCGTCACGCTCGAGGACCCTGTGGAATATTACATCCCCGGCGTCAGCCAGTGCCAGATCAACGAAAAGACCGGTATGACCTTCGCCGGCGGTCTGCGCGCCATTCTGCGCCAGGACCCCGACATCATCTCCGTCGGCGAGATCCGTGACGGCGAGACCGCGAGCATCGCCATGCGTGCGGCGATCACCGGCCATCTGGTGCTCTCGACCCTGCACACCAACGACGCCCCCTCCGCGGTCGACCGTCTGCGCGACGTCGGCGTGGAGCCGTGGCTCATCTCCGGCGCGCTGCGCGGCGTGGTGTCGCAGCGGCTTGTGCGCCGCATCTGCCCGCACTGCAAAAGAGCCTATCATCCCGCGAGCGACGAGCTTGCCCTGCTGGGGCTGGACGACGCGCCGGACCTTGTGTTCTACAAGGGCGAGGGCTGCCCGGACTGCCATCACACCGGCTACACCGGCCGCCGCGCCGTGTTCGAGATTTTGATGATCGACGCGCCGCTGCGCCGCCTCATCACCGCCGGCGCGAGCGCGGACGAGCTTACCGACGAGGCCCGCAGGCATGGCTTCACCACCATGCGCGAGCGCTGCCGCGACCTGGTGCTGCGCGGCGAAACGACGGCTGAGGAGGCCGCTCGCACCATCAGCTCCACCATCGAGAGCTGAACGGAATGACCAAAGAAAAAGGCAGGTGAATCGGCTTGACGACCTATAAGTACAAGGGCCAGTCGCTCAGCGGCGCAAGGGTGAGCGGCGTGGTGCGCGCCTACGACGAGTTCGAGGCGGTCGCCAAGCTGCGCGACACCTGTGCCTTCATCACCAAGATCGAGCCGGTGAAGGAGCGCGGGAACGCGCTGGATAAGCCCATCGGCTTCCGGCTCAAGGACAAGGAGCTGGCGCTGCTCTGCTCGCAGTTTTCCATCATTCTCACCTCGGGGCTGAGCGTGATGCGCTGCGTGGAGATGGTCGCCTCGCAGACACGCAATAAGTACACGCGCAGGATGCTGGAAAAGGTGGCCGAGGAGGTCGGCGCGGGCTATTCCCTCGCGCAGGGCTTTGAGAGCAATGCCCCTTATCTGCCCGCCACGTTCATCGAGACCGTGCGCGCGGGCGAGGAGTCCGGCACGCTCGCGCTGTGCTTCGACCGCCTGCACCGATACTACGAGCGCACCGCCAGGACCCGTGCGAAGATCATCAGCACAATGACCTATCCCGCGATGGTCATTGTGGTCGCCATCATCGTGTTTATCATCATCATCGCCGTCGCCGTGCCGGCGTTCACCGACGCCTTTGCCGACCTCGGCGAGGGCGAGCTGCCGGGCGTGACGAAGGCGCTGATGGCCGTGAGCGGCTTTTTCAACCGCCGGTGGTGGCTGCTGCTGCTCATCGGGGCGGCGCTTGTCATCGCCTATCTCGCCTTCAAGCGCACCGAGCGCGGCAAGCTCGTGCTGGCGTCCTACGCCATCGAGCGCGCGCCGCTGCGGCGGCTGCGCAGCATGAGCGCGGCGGGACGCTTCGCCAACACCATGTCCACCATGCTCACCGCCGGACTCGGCGTGCCGCGTGCGCTGGACGTCACCAGCCAGGTCGTGGGCAACTACCTCTTTTCCCTCGGTGTGCGCAAGGTGAAGGAGAACGTGGAGCGCGGCCGCGGCATTGCCGAGAGCATGGCGGGCGTAGAGTGCTTCCCCAAGATGCTCACCGAGATGGTGGGCGTGGGCGAGCGCGCGGGCTCGCTGCCGCAAACGCTCGACGTCATCGGCAATTACTTCGACAGCGAGGTCGAAACGCAGAGCGCGCGGCTGCTCAGCGTGCTCGAGCCGGTCATCACCATCGTGCTCGCGGTCATCGTGGTCGTGCTGCTGCTGGCGGTGTACCTGCCGATGTTCAGTATGTACGGCAGCATTTGATACGTTATCATTTCCGCGCGACCACCCCGCGCGGGACGATATAGAAAGAAACGAAAAGGAGAATTTTATTATGCTGAAGAAACTCACCAACAAAAAGGGCTTCACCCTTATGGAAATGCTGATCGTCGTCGCGATCATCGCGGTCCTCGTCGCTATTGCCATCCCCACCTTCAATAATGCGCTTGAAAAGTCCCGCGAGGCTACCGACGCTGCGAACCTGCGTGCCGCTTACGCCGAGTGTGCTGTCGCGATGATCAGCGATACCACGAACGCCAAGGGTTATAGCAAGAAGGTCGAGCCTGTGCAGACGGTTGCTGGGTTTGCGAATCTTGGCGATGATGTTACCATTGGTGGTGTCAATCTCAAGACTGGTGATGTTGTGAAGGACATTGTAAAGGGTACAGCTATCTATGTTAATTATTCTGCTAATGGTACCTGCACGTTTACCACTACTGCTGCGGCATCCGGCTTTGCTGAGCTCTCCTGAGTTATTATAAGACTTCTGAGCCCACGCCGGAGCGCACGCTCCGGCGTGGGAACGCCCCCTTCCTTCTTGGATGAGCCGTTTCTGCAGAGGGCTCATCTTCGGCGCTATGCTAAGAAATAAGGGGGTGGCCGAGGGTCGGCGGCCATCCCCCACGAAGGACTTTTTCCAAGGAGGAATTTTACGATGCTCCATCTCACCCCCTTCCTCACCGTATACTGCTGCGTGCTCGCCGCGCTGCTCGGCGCCTGCATGGGGAGCTTCCTGAACTGCATGGCGTGGCGCGTGGTGCATGGCGAGAGTGCGCTGCGCGGGCGGTCGCACTGCGACGCGTGCGGCCATGTGCTCGGCGCGCGGGACCTCGTTCCGATCGTGAGCTATCTCGTCTCCGGCGGGAGGTGCCGCTACTGCGGCGCGAAGCTCTCGAGCCGCCATGTGTGGGGCGAGGTGATCGGCGCGGCGGTGTTCGTGTCGCTCCTGCTGCATTATGATATTTCGCTCCGGCTTCTCGAAGCGTGGCTTCTGGCAAGCATTCTGCTCGCCTGCTCCTTCGCGGACCTGGAGGGGTACATCATTCCCGACCGCTTTTTAGCGGCCGGTCTTGTGCTTTTTATCGCGTCCCTCTTTTTTGCGCCTGCGCCGCTCGGACGGCTCGCGGACGGGCTGCTCGGCGGCTTCGGCGTGGCGCTCGGCCTGCTGGCGGTCGTCACGGTGCTGGAAAAGCGCATGGGGCGCGAGGCGATGGGCGGCGGTGATCTGAAGCTGCTGTTCGTCACCGGGCTGTTTTTCGGCTGGAAGGGCAACCTTTTCTGCCTGATCTTAGCCTGCATCTTCGGCATCGTCTTCGGCCTGCTTGCCGCCGGGCGCGGCGGGGAGAAGGGCGCGCCGATCCCGTGGGGACCGTCCATCGCGCTCGGCGCGTGGGTCACGGCGCTCGCGGGCGAGCCGTTTATCCGTTGGTATCTGAGCCTTTTATAAGGCGCGTTTCGCAGCACTCCGCTGAAAGGAGAATGAGCATGAACAAGATCGTTGGCCTTGATATCGGTGAAAACAGCGTAAAAATGGCCTATTTTGTGGGCTGCGAGCTGAAAAGGACCGCAAAGCTGGAGCTGCCCGACGCGATGGTGTCCGGCGGGCGCATCCTCTCGATGGACGCGATGGCGGACTTCCTGCGCGACGCGGCGAAGGGCAGCGGCATCCCGCTGACGAACGCCGCGCTGGTCGTGCCGGCGAGCGAGGTCTACACCCGCATCATCACCCTGCCCGCCATGACCGAGCAGCAGCTTTTTTACAACCTGCCTTACGAGTTCCGCGACTTTCTGACGGAGGAGAAGAGCAAGTATTTCTTCGACTACGCCGTGCGCCGCATCGTGAACGACGAGACGGGGCATCCGAAGGAAATGGAGCTCTTCGCCTGCGCCATTCTCAAAACCACGGTGGAGGGCTACCGCGCGATGCTGCACCGCGCGGGTTTCCGCCTGCGCGTGCTCACCGTCACCGAGTGCGCCTACGGCGCGGTACTGGGCGCATACCTCAGGCGCACGGGCGCGGAGAACGACGATAAGGACCGCTGCATCGTCTCCATCGGACACCGCAGCACGCACCTCTACATTTACCACGGCGCGACGTTCGACAGCCGCCGTGAGATCGACGTCGGCGGCAGGCTGATCGACGAGCAGATCGCCGAGCACTGCGGCGTGGACATCCATTTGGCGCACAGCTATATGCGCAGCGACTACAACGGCGTGCTTGAGGCGGACTATGCCCGCGAGGCGTACAGCCGTCTGGCGGTCGAGATCATGAAGGCGGTCAATTTCTACAACTACAACAACCGCGACCGCGAGCTGCACGACCTCTACATCTGCGGTGGTGGCGGCGGCATCGAGCCGATGCTGCGCACCATCGTCGAAACGACGAGGCTCACGCTCCATCCGGTCTCCGAGCTGCTCTCGCAGCAGCTTTCGACCGAGGAGCCGTGGACGTATCTGCGTGCCATCGGCGGTGTGAGCGAGGGCATCAAGGGGGGACTGGCATGATCGCGGAGAAGGAGAAGAAAACGGCCCGCGCGAACACGCCCCGCCGTCCGGTCCGCTGCCCGCAGAAAACGGGCATCAACCTCAATATGCACGAAAAGCGCACAGGCACGGTGCTCACGCTGCTCATCGGCGCGCTGTGCATCACCGTGCTTGCGCTGGCGGTCGCCAAGTTCGGCGTCCTCGACCTCTACGACCGGCTCGCCGACGCGCAGAGCGCGTATGCGCAGGCGCAGCAGGAGAACCGCGCCGCGCAGGAGAAGCTCTCGCACTTTGACGAGGTGCTCTCGGAGTACCGCACCTATTCGATGGAGTGGATGGAGGACGGCGAGGACTCCGACCTCAACTTTGCCGTGGAGCGCACGGAAATGCTCGACCTGATCGAGCGCACGGTGATGCCCTACGGCACGCTCAGCGCCCTGCAGGCGCAGGGCGACCGCGTGGACGTCGAGCTGAACGAAACGGACCTTGACCGCATCGCCGAGGCGCTCAGCGCCGTGAAGGCGTCGAGCATCGTGGAGTCGGTCGGGCTGGAGCTTGCCGAAACGGAGAAGGACCGCCCCGCCGACGTGATGAAGTGTACGCTGCACATCGTGCTGAGAGGGGAGGCGGCGGAATGAACCGTGAATTGACCCTGCGGGAAAAGGTGCTGCTGCTCATCCTGATCGTGCTCGTGATGGTGCTCGGCTACTTCAAGCTCCTCTACGAGCCGGTCAGCGACCGCATCGCACGCTGCCGCGAGGACACGGCGCAGGAGCAGCTTGCGCTGGAGCAGAACGCGGTCAGGCTGGCGCAGATGGAAAAGATGGAGCAGGCGCTCGCGGATATCCGCGCCGCCGGCGGCAGCAAGGCGATCCCGCGCTTCAACAACAGCGAGGCGCTGCTGCGCGAGCTGCGCGGCCTGCTCGCGGGCACGGGGGAATACTCCCTCAATTTCGGCGACGGCACGACGCAGCAGGGCTATATCGTCCTGCGCCCCGTCTCCATGACCTACCGCACGAGCACCTACGAGCAGTCGCGCGCGATCATTGACCGCCTCAGCGCGAGCGACAACATCAACCGGATATCCGACCTGAGTATCCGCCGCGACGAACGGAGCGGCGGCGGACAGGGCTATCAGACCGTGCTGACGGTGACCTATTTCGAGGTTGCGCCGTAACGCACAGAGGAGCAGAGCACCATGAAAAACAACAGGGCAAACAGACACAATGACCGCGGCTTCACCCTCTCGGAGGTCCTTCTGACGGTGGCGATCCTTGTGGTGCTGTTTGCCCTTGCCGCCGTTCCCGTCTCGAAGATGCGGCGCGAGCTGCGCCAGACGGAGCTGGACAGCAAGGCGGAGATCTTATTCCAGACCGCGCAGAACCGCATGACGCAGCTTCTGGCCGCCGGTATGGAGGAGAAATACAAGAGCGGCGGCGACGTGAAGCGCTTTACCTATATCCCTCTCGACGCGGAAGAGGGCAAGTACGACGAGACCGATATCGGCAAGCTTCCGCTCTGGTATGTGACCGACGCGGACAAGGACAACGCCGACGCTGCGGCGTATTATATCCTGCCGCAGGAGCAGACCGATGCCGAGCTGCGCGAGGGCCATTGGCTCGTGGAGTACAACGCGGACAGCGGCAGCGTCTACGCGGTGTTTTACAGCGAGGAGGCGCTGGGCGTGCATACCGGGCTCGACGTGCTGCGCTACCGCAGCCAGCGCGTGAAAACGGCGAAGGTCGGCTACTATGGCGGCGACGCGGCGGCGGTCAATGACACCGGCGTGCTCGCGCCGCGGGCGGAGATCCTCAACGGGGAGACGCTGGAGGTGCGCATCACCTGCAAGGCGCCGAATGACCGTCCGCTCCATTTCTTCATCACCATCCGCGACGACAAAGGAAATGAGACGGCGCGCACCGAGCTGAAAAATGATACCAAGACGTTCACCACGATCGAGAAGAGCTTCCGGGACTACGAGGTGACGGTGACGCTCGACGACCTGAGCGGCGACGGCGGCCGCCGCTTTGCGCAGCAGGAATGGCTGAAAATGCTGACGCCCGGGGAGAATCTGACCGTCACCGTTGAGGTCACCAGCGACGACCCGCTGGTGGAGGGCGCGCGATTTGTGCCCGAAAAGACAAATGGCCTGTTCCATACGCTGCGCGGCGGCGATACGGCGGTCGTCACCTGCGCCCGCCACCTGCAGAATCTGGACGAGACCTCCGAACTGGCGCCGGTCATCACCCGCGCGGTGCAGGAGAAGAACATTGACTTCACCGGCGCGAGCGGCTGGGCGTCGGTCTACGGCGAGAAGAAGTTCCGCCCCATTGTTAACACGGCGCTGCGTGAATATCAGGGCAGCTATACCGTGGACGGCACGACGTACCGTCCGGTGATCGCGCACCTGCCGGTGGATACGAACGGCGACGCGGGCCTGTTTGAGAGCTTTTCCGGCGGCACGCTGGCGGACATCACGCTCACCGGCGCGCAGATCCGCGGCACGGGAAGGGTCGGTGGTCTTGCCGGCACGCTGTCCGGTACGGTGAGCGTTACCGGCTGCCGCGTCTATCTGGACCCGGCGAGCGACGGTCTGAGCACAAAAACGGAGCGGGATATTTGGCTCGTCGGCAATGTGACCGGCGGTCTGGTCGGCTATGTGAGCGGGAACGCGGAGGTCTCCATCGACAGCAGCTTTGCCGCCTCGGTCCTTCGGGGTACGACGGCGGCGGGCGGCCTGATCGGACAGGCGGACGGCGCTGTGACGGCGGAGCGCTGCTATGCCGACTGCTACCTCTACAGCGATGAGACGAACGGACGGACTGGCGGACTGATCGGCGGCAGCAAGGACGAGGTCGGCGTGGCGACAAGACCGATCGATCTGCTGGATTGCTATGCCGCCGGCTTCCAGGAAGCAGCGGTCACGGCGGGCCTGTCCGCCGGACCGGTCAAAGCTATGACGGGATGCTACAGCGTGAGCGTTCCGCTCAATGCGGACATTGATCTGACCTACTCGACGGCGAAGCCGGATGCACGGGTCCAGACCGCGGCGGCGGGGACCTTTTATCTGAAAGAGCGGGCGGCGACGGCAAAGCATATCGCCGGGACGACCGATGTCGGCTACGGAGAATGGAGCGGCGCCAGCCGCCCCGACGCGGCGCAGAGACTTGGCACCGCATTTACCGCCGTGACGGGCGGCGGAAGCACCAACGCCTACAACCTCATGGAGGGCATGGGCCTGACCGACTACTCTTACCCGAAGCTGCAGGGGATCCCTCACTACGGCGACTGGAAGGCGGAGTTTGAGTCCGGCTCGCTGGCGTACTACGAGCATTATCAAAACGGTACGGCGGCAGGCTATGGCTTCCTCGGCGGCAACGTGTCGTCCCTGCGGGACGACGAAACGGTGCTGGGCGACGGCTACGGCATGATTTACGACAGCAAGCCGACCGCGTCGGTCACGGTCACCTATTGGACCTGGACGGCAACGGGCGACGCGGTACAAAAGACAGAAATGCTTGCCGCGGATGCCGCGGTGCAGGTCACCTACAACGGGAGGAGCTATTATCTCCTGCCGCTGCCGACCGGGGCGGTGAATACGGAATATGTCGATCCGAACAGCTTCTATCAGGAGGTCAAGGTCGGCAACACGACATACCTCTATGCCCCACACTTTGCCCGCACGGTGACGACGCCCGGCGAGGACGGCACGGTGGAGAGCCCGACGGGCGTTTCCATCCGCACGGCGCGCCAGCTCTACGCGCTGAGCCTTTACTACGACGAATACCGGGAGCGGCTCGATGAGAACAGCACCTTCGTGCAGGAGCGCGGCATCGACTATGTCAGCTACGACTGGGAGAACTATGGCAGAAACGGCACCGAGCCCTCGGCGAACCTCCCCCAGTTCCCCATCGGCGACAGCACGGCTAAGCCGTTCATCCACACCTACAACGGTCAGCGGCACGAGATCATCAGCGCGCCGATCACCGGGAACGGTCTCGGGCGCGGCGGCACGGAGACTGCGGGCGAGGTCTATGCGGGCCTGTTCGGCTGCAACGCGGGCGAGCTGCGCGACATCGTGCTCATTGCCGGCGCGGAGGACACGATCGTCGGCTTTGACCGCGGCATCCAGCGCAGGAGCGCCTACATCGGCGCGCTCGTCGGCTACAATTCCGGCACGGTGCGCGGCTGCGCGGCAGCGGGCTACCGCGCCAAGGCGCTGGCCAACAGCGGCAGCACGGTCTATGTCGGCGGCTTCGTCGGCTACAATGAGGGCTATGTGGAGCAGTGCAGCGTGAGCAGCCCCTCAGTCTATGCCGAGAACGTGTTCGCGCAGCTCAGCGTGGGCGGCTTCGCCGGACGGAACGACGGGCGCATCGAGGGCTGCTATGGCATCGCGGCGATCAATGTCCCGACCGTCCGCGGCGGCGAGGTGGAGCTCGGCGGCTTCGCCGCGCACAACGGAGGAATCATCCGCGGCGCCTACTGCGCGACGGCCATGTCCTCGGCGGGCGCGCGGGCGGACGGCTTTACCGCCTCCGGCAGCGTGCAGAGCTGCTACTATCTCAACGGCGGCACCTACCGCTTCTGGGAGGAGGACCGGCTGTACAGCGCGGAGACCGCGGGCGGCGCGCAGCCCATGACCGCGGCGGAGTTGGAGGAGCTCAAGCTGTCTGGCTTCGAAACGCAAGCGGGGGCGGAAGCGCGGTATAGTCAAAATACGGAGGACAGCTACCCCTATCCCGCCTGTATGCAGGACGCGAGCGGCGTACTCGTCCACTACGGCGACTGGCCGGTGCCGACGAATGTCGGCGAGGTCGGCGTGTTCTACTGGGAAAAGGAGGAGGACGGCGCGAACAGCGGCTATCACCTCTCCTACATCGGCTTTGTCGGCACGGAGCGCAAGGAGGGCAGTACCCTCTGCACCGCGCACGACGACGGCGGCGTGATCACCGCCTACGGCTACGGCTACTATTGGAAGAGCAGCTCCCAAAAGCCGACGTTGACGGCGAGCGGCGGCTTCGTCATGGACGGCGGTAATACGGAGGAGGCCAGGGCGGCGGCGTCGGCGCTGGGAGCGCAGATGCCGGAGTATACCTTCGCCGCCTACGAGACCGGCGAGACCGGTCTGCGCCTGCAGGCAGAGACCAACAGCCGAAGCGGCAGCTATACGCTCCAGGCAAATGGCACATGGACGCTGAATGAAAAGTATACCTACACGCTCTGCCCGTTCTTCGCGGACGCCTTCGGCTATGCGGGCGAGGCGGAGCCGGGCACAGACGAGGCGGCCTATCAGATCCGCTCGGTGCAGCAGCTGCAGTTCATCAACTGGAGCTGGTACGGCGGCAGCGGAAGCGTCAAACGCGAGGTAACGGATAAAACCCTTCAGAGCTTCCCCTATCTGCAATACGCCACGATCACACGGACAGGAAAACAGAGCGAAAGCGCAGCTCTGGAAAAGCGTCCGAAGCGTAGCTGGCAGCAAACGCATGACCTCAACGGCGCGGGGACGGATGCGAAAAACGGCGAACAGAATACCACGTTCCATCCCATCGCCGGCGCGACCTTTGACAATCCAAAAGTAAGTACGGACAACAGCGGCTATGCGGTAGACCTCTACAGTTGGTTCGGCGGTGTGTACGACGGCGATAACTACTACATCAAGAACATCAACATCGACTCGCCCTGCTACAATGTCGGCGTTTTCGGCACGACGGCGGGCGCGGAGATCCGAAACATCGTGCTCTACAGTGACAACGGCGGAACGATCGAGCGCAGTACACCGGCGGGCACGGACTACCGTAACTACCGCTGCGCCTACGCGCTCGGCGGATTGGTGGGCATCGCGTATGACTACCTTTACGACGCGAACGGAAAATGGGTCGATGTTGAAAACCGCGCTGCGGAGATCGCCAACTGCGCCATTGCGGGCTATACCATCGAAGATAACAGCACCAACCCGCTCCAGCTCGGCGAGGCGGTGGTGGGCGGATTGATCGGCGTATCCAAGGTCAATTTGAACAGCTGCTCGGCGGTGGTCGATATCGAGGTCAACTGCACACACCGCGAGGCCGGCGACAGCGGCAAACTGACCAGAGCTCAATACGGCAACTTTGTCCGCGTGGGCGGTCTGGTCGGCGGCGTGCAGTACAAGGTGACGAACTGCTACACCGGCGGAACGATCACGATCGGCAGCGATACGCTTAATGAGCGCGTGGACAAGAGCGGAAGCCTTGTCACCGTGAAGACCAGTACAGAGAAGGAGACAGAGGTCGAGAACGCGAAGGGGACCTATGTCTACATCGGCGGAATCGGCGGCAGCGGCTTCTCCTCCAACTTCCGCAACTTTTCCAACAAGAACGGCACGGACGATGGAGAGCCGGAGTATGAGAACTGCTATACCTATACGGGGCTGCCGACCATGCAGGGAACGATCATGTCGATCTCCCGCATCGGCAGTGTTGCCGACCGCTATGAATGGGCGCCGAGCGTGACCATTACCAACTGCTACTATTATGCGGAGTCAGATGTCCAGTACAACCTGCCGAAGTATCACTGCGGCAAAAAGAGTCTTGCGACGATCCTGGCGAGCGATGAGGAGAAGGAAAAGATGCTGCAGGGCGATCTTTCGTATCTCAGTAAATACATCGGTGGAAGAAATCATCGACCGAGCTATTCGATCGACCTGACAAAGCTCAGCTATGAGCAGATGGCAGGCAGGAAGGACGTCACGAAGAACGGGCAGGACAAAAGGATCCTGGAGCTGCTGAATCAAAACGGGGACAGCGTCTTCGGCTGGGTCACCGTCGAGGAGGCGCAGGCCGAGGTCCACGGCAAGTATAGCTTCCCGGGCAAAAACATCGCCGTGCTCGACGGGCAGGACTACCCGTTCCCGACCGTGCTCACACAGGCGAGCGAGCACACCGACAGCGGCAGGGCGAACCTGCACTACGGCGACTGGCCGCTCGTCGGTCCGGTCTGGGAGAAGAGCAGCGTGACGATCGACCGCATCACCGACTACGATGCCGGAATCGGCAGCGCGGTTATTACCGCGGTGCTGAAGCTGGAGAACATGGAGGACGGAAAGCTCGGCGGGCTGACGCCCGAATCGTTCCGCTCGACCAATGAGAGCATCGCAAGGGTGACGGGCTTCCAAAAGGTCGATGAAAAGACCTGCCGTGTGATGCTGGAGGGTCTGGCGAATGGCTCGGTGGAGATCACCGCGGTGCTGGACGGCCATGTGGCGCGCTTGATGGTAAGCGTCACCGCGGAGCTGACGATCCGGATGAGCGACGAGATCGAGCGCGCGAAGCAGATCACGGTGAATGAGGCCGCGACGGTGCCGCTCGGACTCGCCGCGCTGGACCGCGGCGGCAAGGCTCTGACGAAAGACCTCAGCTGGACGGTCGCCAATGCCGAGACGGGCGCTGCACAGATCGTCTGGAAAAACGGCGTTCCGCAGAGCGTCCGGGGCATCGACGCGGGCGAGACGACGCTGCTCATCACGGCGAGCTATCGGATCAGTGAGACCGAAACAGTTACGGTGAGCCGCATCGTGCCGGTGACGGTGCTGGCGAAGGCAGCCGACGGCACGGCGTAAAAAGGAAAGGAGGGGCATCGGGATGAAAAAACTGAAGAACGAACAGGGCGTGACCATTCTGATGGCCCTCCTGCTGGTCCTGACCGCGGCGGTGGTCAGCGCGGTCATTCTCTCCGCGGCGCTCAGCGCCGCGCGGCGCGTGAACGGCGACCGCACCGCGCAGCAGAACTACCTTGCCGTCAGCTCGGCGGCGGAGTTCGTACGCGACAGCATCGACCGGATGCGGTATACCGAGACTACCACCACGACTTACGAATGGGACGAGGAGAACGGGAGCTATCTGCAAACCGGCAGCTCCTCCACAGAGAAGCTGCCGACCGGCTTGATGGGAGACTGGCTCACGGACGGCGCGCGGAACGGCGGCTGCACCGATACTATCACCATCACGCTGCCGGATGAAGCGCTCCCGCCGGTCAAGGCAAGCTTTTCCATGACAGGACGGGGAACGGGAAGCGGGGGCTATGATATCCGGATCGCCTTTTCTCTGGCCGACGCCGGGGACGCGGACGACTGCCGCATGACGCTCAGGCTGAGCGGAAGCGTCAGCGAAAGTACAGACGTTTATGCGAACACCGCGGGCTGGAGCAGGATCGACGAATTGACCATCACCTGGAGCAACCCAAAGATCACCAAGGGAGTGGAGGGGAACGCATGAAAAAACGCAGGAGCAAGGCCGGTGAGACGCTGGTGGAGACGCTGGTCTCCGTGCTCATCGCGGCGCTGGCGTTCGCCCTTCTCTCGACCGCCGCGGTGACCGCGGCGCGGATCAACGCCGCCGCGCGCGAGGACGTTTCCTTCCGCTACACCGCGGAGCCGGGAAAGACGGTAACTGTAACGGCAAAGGGAGCCGGCCCGGGTACGAGCCAAAAGACCGGCAGCGAGAACGTTACGCTCTATACAACGGACAACGGCTACACTTATTACTCGTACACGATCTCATCGGGGGTGACGCCATGAAAAGACTGCGCGGCAGCCGCGGCGTGACGCTCACCGAAACGCTGTGTACGGTGCTGATCGTGCTGCTTATCAGCGCGATGCTGGCGGTGGGCGTGCGCTTTGCCGTGCGGACGTACCGCGAGTCGATGGAGCTGTCGGAGACGGAGCTGCTCTGCTCCACGCTGACGGCAGCCATCAGCGACAAGCTGCGCTACAGCGGCGAGGTGGGACAGAATATGTTCATCCAGGGCGTTGGCACGACGGACAGCGGCGGAGGAGGCTCGTTTGCGATCAGCGACGACGGCGAGGTCGTCATTCAGACGACCGACAGCGAGGAGTTCCGGCTCCTCGGCTCGGCCTCCTACCCGCAGGGCCTGCGGGTGCGGACGACCGGCACGGGGGAAACGGGCTTCATCAGCTACAGCGCCGAAACAGGGATCTTTACCGTTTCCTTTGCCATCGCGGACGCGCAGGGGAATATTCTGAAGGAGACATGCTTCGACGTCAAGCGCATCAACGCGGGCAAAA
>OGYC01001522.1_pt1 | contig 19193 bp, 31 predicted proteins | sample 1576461 | NCBI WGS metagenome assembly OGYC01 (sample SAMEA3541569, study PRJEB24748) | human gut metagenome | biome: human gut; feature: human-associated habitat; material: faeces | place: China | collected 2012 | reverse complement strand
ATTGCGTCTTTACAAATAAATATTATAAAGAAAAGGATTCACTCATTCTTTCTGCCCGAATAGGCAAGAAACATGTTGAAACAGTCGAGGTCAATTTGAAGACGTTAAGTATTGTTCAATCTCGTGGTGTCTGTAACCAAAACACCGAGTATCATGAACGCATTATCGGGCTCGTAACAAAGAATATGAACTTAATACGTCAAAAGCTGACGGCATAAAAAAGATCTAAATATGGCAAGACCATTAAAACAGGGACTGGATTATTTTCCTTTAGATACAGATTTCTTATCTGATAGGAAAGTACGCAAGATAATAAATGCTTGTGGCCCAAATTCTGTCACTATACTAATTTGCCTGCTATGTAATATCTACAAGGATAAAGGGTATTACATCGTGTGGGACAAAGAAATGCCTTTTGATATTGCTGATATAGTCGGGGTATCCGAGGGCGCTGTAAGTGAAGTCGTGAAGAAAGCCCTACAAGTGGAATTATTCGATAACACCCTGTATAGAAAGTTCCATATTTTATCTTCCCGTGGTATTCAAAATAGATTTAAAAGCTGCACTTCAAAAAGGAAAGATGTTGAAATTATCCCTGATTTTTGGATTAATGACGTCAATAACTCGATTAATGACGTCAATAACTCAATAAATGTAGGTGATAATGAACAAAGTAAAGTAAATAAAAGAAAATCTTCTCCCCCACATATACGCGTGGGAGAACTTTTTCCGGCGGATAGCTTCTTCGATAAGTCCTTAGATGATTGCTATGCCGAACTTAAATCAAATCAATCATGGGCGGAAACAGTAACGATGAATACTCGTTCTTCCGGCTACAATGACTTTACACTAGAAGCTTTTTACGAGTATTTGAAGCAGTTTTTCATGGAGCAACAGAATAAAGGCGAAACAGCGAAGTCTCCCAAAGATGCTATGTCCCATTTTGCTAGTTGGTTGAAAATTGAGCTTAAAAACAAGAAAGATGAACGGAGAACTAATAAAAACAGAACTGCAGGTAGTGCTAAGTCCGTCACAGATTGTCCAGAAGACAGCAATCAGAAAGGAACTAACACCGATACAGCAGGCCTTACAAGCTGGATCGACAGCCTCTCAATTGGTCGCTGAATGGAGCGGTACAATCGCACAACTAAACTGTAATGTCTCATTGTCAGATGTGGCTAATGCAGAGAATATACCCACTTTGGCAGACGTAAACAGGAGCTTTAGCAACTCAACATCGGTAGAGATCATTACCGAGCATTTGAAATCTGTGCTGAGATATGCCGGTGTTGAGTTGACTAATGCCCAGCTGGCAGAAACAGCCCTGTCGATACTATCTAGCTACTGGTACCTGAATTTAGCCGAGTTATGTATTTTCTTCTCCCAGCTAAAGAACGGCAGCCGCGGACAATTCGTCTGGGGATCGAAGATCAATAATCAAGCGATTATGGTAGCACTTGTCGAATTTTGCAAAGACAGGCGACGCGAAATTGAGCATAGAGAAAATGAACTTGTACGAAAAAAGGCTGAAACTGGCTATTCCCGTAATGAGAACTTGATTAAAGATATCGTAACGGGAGTTCAAAATACCAGAAGAGAACGAGAAAAAGCAAAACAGGACTTCAAAACCTTCTGTGAGCTATTTCCATATCTGCCTGATAAGTATGAGCCCATGGTACTTTGGAAAGCATGGGGAGGCAATAAAGAGGCTCTACGTAAGATTTACGGTGAAAGTATTCCTCCTCCAGATGTAGCCGAAATGGATATCGGGATGTATTTGTGTAATTATAACATTGCTAAAACTAAAGAAAATGAGAGTTAAAGTATTGACAGTAAAACAGCCGTGGGCCTCATTGATCGTTCATGGTATCAAAGATATTGAGAACCGGAGTTGGCGAACAAATTTCCGTGGACGTGTACTTATACATTCAAGCGCAAAGGGTGATATTGCTAAGTTTGGCTGCTTACAGCCAAATCAAAGACTAAAGGTTCTTAATACACCTATGAGCCGTGTAGGTTTCAACGATCTTCCTTTTGGCTCCATCATCGGTAGTGTGGAGATTGTAGACTGTGTGCAAAACCATCCATCCATTTGGGCGAATAAAGGTGTATATAATTGGGTATTGGCTAATCCTATCTCATTCCCTGAACCAATACCGGCTAAAGGTAAACTATCCCTTTGGGAATATGATAAGATTCAGGAACCCGTGTCAGATGGCGACCACAATGTTTGCATATGTCGTATCTATGTTGACGAGAAAACACAGGTTATGAGTATGGGAGATTATTTTGTCTGTCGGTATTGTGGTGGACGCTGGTATAAGTAAGGAATGCCAATTTGACATTCCTTACTTATACTTGTGCTAAATTGATTCATCGAAAAGTACTGGATTTATTTTTAATGGATTGCCGTTTGTAGTTTTGTTCTTTTGAATCTCATGAACAAACGAAATGCCCAAAGGGGATCTACTACTTCCCATACATAGTTCATATTTATTGCCATCCTGGATTATCTGTATTTTCGTATTGTCTATGGTAGCTTCAAATACTTGTCCAGTTATCATTCCAGGAGCAGGACATAGAGCTAAAGTTTTATCTATAGGCGTAAACCCTAATTTATCTAAAATACATAAATTCAAAGGCAATCCCTGTATATCCTGAAGATGAACATAGGTTTTAGGATTCTTAGAAATTCCCGCAAGTTCAATTTTATCTTCGAGGATATTTGTAACCTCTACGATCATTATAGGTACTATACAGACCGCAGCAGTTTGAACATTTGAATAACCATAGCATAAGTTAGTTTGTACTATGTATCCAATCGCTAAATCTTTTTTTTCCATAATATAAAATTTTAAATGTGACATCACAAAAGTAATAATAATCTGGGCACGTTCTCCATTTTGATGATAAAGTTTTAAATGTGACAACTTATACTTCCCCTTGGAGACGTGCCCTTTTAATCAAATAGAACAATAGAATATGAAAGCAGAAGATTTAATCAACAGCAATACACTTACCAATATCGAAGTGATAGACGGGCAAACCGTAGTATTTATTGAAATAGCCATGACTGCCGTAAATATGGCACGATTGGAGGCAAAGCAATCCCCTTGGATAAGTATAAATGATTCTTTCCCAGAAGATAATGCTCTGGTATTATGTTCTTCACAAATATACGGGAAAGTGGTTTTACGTTGGAATAAGCTAGCTAAAGAATGGCTTTATCCAGAAGAGAATCATATATATTGTGATTGGGATAAAGTTGATTGTTGGATGTATATACCCGAAGTTTGACGAATAAATATTAGAAAGGAGACTAATATGTATGTAGCAGGAGACAAAGACGGTGATTTGTATCTTTATAAAAAAACAACCCGTGAAGTATTCGGAAAGTTGGCAATTATGTAGTGATAATCCCCATGATTTCTATAAGCTAGATTCTTCTTTGTTTCCCGAAGTAAAATGGGAAGATGAAGAGCCGACAGAAGTTGAATTGGTAAAGAAGGAAAAGATATGAAAGTATTCACTGTATTTTTTAGAGAGGAAATATTATCCATGTTGAATAGGTTACTAGAAGCTTGCAATAATTGTGGTGACAGTACTAAAGAAATACAACGTGCCGCTGAAAGACTTATGTTGGAGTTAGAGAAATATACTGAACGGCATTAAACAAGATTAGATATGAGCATAAAGATTGATAAAAACGCATACGAGAAGCTAATCAAAGAAGATTTAGATTTTCTCAATAAACATTGCCCGGATAGCTTAGAATTAGACCATATTAAATTAATTGTTTGTAGTTCTATTGATTGGCATTATCCTGATAAGAACACTTGTACAGCGTTGAAAAGGATAGAGAATAGGCTTAAAGTTGAACTTCAGAAGCAAAAGGACGCAGGTAAGCAATTTCTATCCGATCAGGAAATAGATGGATTGATTGATAGCATACTGAAAGAAGAATAACTCTCAAAACAGAATAGAAATGAATAAGAATGAGATCAAACTTCAAAAGAATAATTCTAATCGTGATTGGAGCGATTTAGAATGGATTCAAGAGTTTCATTCCTTTTTGCAGGGTGATATTCCAGAAGGAATTTCTTTAGGTGATGAATATAAAGTCAAACTTACTCCAGAACAATCAAATACTGTCATTTGGTATCTACAAGAACACTTCTCCATATTACCGGATTCTATAGAAATGTGTGATGTGTGTAAACGCTTGTATGATAGTTATTCCGAAGGTTGTTATTACGAAATTGAGGGAAAGAACTTTTGTGGAGCATGTGAAGACGAGAGCGAGGCTACATATTGTGATAATTGTATGTCTGATATGTGGAAATCAGAGGGTAGAAATGAAGATACAGGGCTTTATCTCTGCAAGAAATGCAAGGAGAATAGGGAGTAATTAACGTAAAACAAGATAGATATGAATGATTATAAAGATAAATATGGATATATAACTCGTAGGAAAATAGAAGTTCCCCAAAGAGAGTTGACTATTCGAAGACATAAGGTATCTGATATTAAAAGAGAAGAAGTTGTCTCATAACTTTGCAACATTCCCTGTTGATCGAATAGGTCAGGAAGATGAATTTGAACTTTTTAGGTGATTCGAATTGGCATATTAAAAAGGTAAATCATTGTCTTCTATATTTATTATATGAAGGGTACTTCTCATTGAAATCTTCTAGTATAATCCTATTTGCTCCAGTACTAAGACGTTTTCTATGCCGATCATCTATCTCTGAATGGCAACGAACACAAAGACATTCGAGGTTAGTCTCTCGATTATCTATTTTGTTTCCATTTTTATGGTGGGTATGCATATAATGTTGATCAAAAAGGTTAGTTATTTGCAAACCGCATCGTTCACATGTAAATTGATGTAAAGAACGATACGCATGACTTATTTGTTCCCAATTCTTGGTATAGCCAAAGATGTCAACATCAACATCTCCATTTTCATCAGGGAAAATTCCTTCTGTTTGTTTGAGGAACTCTACAAAATCAGTGGAATTATGAATTTTATTTGTTAATTCTCCAGCAAATATATTGGCACAATAGTTACATAGTTGTAATCCGGAAACTTCTACTTCATGGCGAACTGCTCTATCTCTTGCAAAGACTTTAATAGGTTCATTGTTTGCAAAACGATAAGCATCTTTGCCATAGAGTTGAAGTGCCTCGCAATTTCTTATATGAAATTTTGGCATTGCTTCTCCATAATCATGAAAATAGAAATTACGCTTATACATGAAACCTTGATGTTCTATCTTGTTGTCATCAATGTAAAAGATGCCGTTTTCTTCAAACTTTATTTTTGTTCCAATATCTTCAGGAAGAACTTCAATTGTTCCTACTGGGGTCCATGGTGATGCTTCTCCAATCTCGATCCCCATAGTCCTAAGTTGCGATTTTAGACGATCAAACTGGTAAAAAGGCTCTTCAGTATTCATAGATATCAGTTTTTATTTTTATTCACGAAGTTTTCAAGTATATCATCGCCACTTGTAACTATTCGAAACTCTACACGCCTAGATTTTTCTTTATCAATCTCCTTACCTGTAGTAATAGTATAATCACCATTACTATCAAGTGATTTGCCATAAGAAAGCCCGTTAGCTGTGAACCAAAATTCAAGTAAGCGTTGTTGCTCTTGAGTGTATCTTTCGAAAACTTCCATTTTTCGGAAATACTTTAATACACTAAGTGAACGTTTTTGGGATAAAATAACATTGGCAATATAAGAATCCATATCATAACTAGGCATCGGTACATTATCTGTATGGCCTTCAATTCGAATTTCTCTAATATTGCTTCGTAAACTATCATTGAGTAAGATGTTGAAATACCTGGGCAGAAAGTTATTGAGGATTTGACAGAAACGAGGTGTCAAATCAGCTGACCCTGAAGCAAAAAGAACAGTTGGTTCCTTGAATTTCATGGAAAGATCTTTGCCAATAGCCATTTGCCATTGTAAAGTATCACCAGCGAATTCTTTAACAAGTTTGTTGTGAAGTTCGTTTTTTGTTTCAATATAATCTGTAAGTACAGTTTGATTCTGTTTTACACGACTGATGTAGGCTATTGCTATGAACAGAAATATAACCATGAGACCTGTCATTAGGTCAGAAACTGACATCCAAACATTAGACTTAGCCATAATTATCTACGATTATTGACGTGTTCAACCATTTTAGTAATACAGTTGTCTAGTTCAGCAAGTGTGGCACCTAACCGATTATAAAATTGGCGATCAAGTGAAGTTAATTGTGTGTTGAGAGTTTGAGATCCTTTTGTGATTATGCTGACTCCTTCTTCCATTTTTTCTTTTGTACCTTTCCAAAACTGTTCGCCATAATCACGGATTTTATTGAGTTCGTCGAGTTTTTCAATAAGAAGTTGAACGCCATCTACAAAATTACGTTGTTTTCGAACCCAATCATTTAAAACTTTCGTAGATTCGTCAAATTGTTCCATATTGTTTTTTGAGAGAGTCGCTGTTTCTTGAAGTTTATTTGAAACATCAATAAATTTTTGGTCTTCAATAATAACCTGATTAAGAGAGTCAATAAGTTGTTTGAGCTTGCCACCTTCACTGACGAGAGTTTTTGTGTCATCACTAACTTTTGTAAGTGTAGTAGAAGTACTTTCAAAATTGTTCGCCATTTCTTTATATTGCTTAGTAAGAGAGGATATCATGTTTTTATTTTCTTGTTGCCAAGTATTGAGTTTCTCTACACTTTGGTTTAGTTGATCGAAATTTTCTTGAATAAGTTTATTAATGAGCGCATTCATCTGTTTCTGAAATTCTTCTGTAACAGTTTTCATTACTTCTACAAGGGCTTCAGTATTGCTCTTTTTCAATAGTTCAGAAAACTCATTGAATTTAGCAACTAAAAGATGATTTGTGGCATCCATTTTATCCTCAATTTCAACTACTTCTGAATGAAGTTTTCCTCCAAACGTTTTAACTTCTTCGGATATTTCTTCTTGGGTGCTACTCATGCCTGAAAGAACGTCAAGCATTTCATTAATGTTATGATTAATGTTTGATAAATCTTTCGTTTGTAGTTGGATATTTGTGAGTGCAGCAGTTTGAGAGGTGGAGTTTTCTTCTACTGTGCCCAGAGATAGAGTAACACTTTCGGCTTTATTTCTAAGGTCGTTGAGAGCTACTTCTTGGCTTCGAGCTAAAATAACCATTGAGTTTATTGCATTTTCTGTATTTGTGTAAGACGTTTGAAGGGAGGTGAGGATATCACTTACAGTACGATAGAATATAGTCTGGTCTTTAGCTTGGTTTTCAGCTTGTTCTCTTAAAGCATTAAGAGTGGTCATGTTACTTTGGCTCATCTGTTGAACTGCCTGGCATATTTGTGATGCTGCATGATTGGCGTCTGAAATGCCACCGTCTGTTTTATCAAAATATGAGTTGGTTATTCTAGACAAAAATAGAGAACCTAACATACCAGCAATTGATGTAAAAAAGGCCGTTTTTAATCCGTCTAATAGTTCGGGAATACTTGTGTCAAGATCATTAGAATTGAAATAAATAAGTCCTGTTGTGATACCATAGAATGTACCTAATACTCCTAATGTAGAAATAATTGAAGGGATATTTTCAACCCAACGACGGTTTGATACTAACTTGCCTTTACTATTTAATCTTCTGATATACCCATAGGATATGAGTGTGCAGAAAATAATTAAGCCAAGGCATAAAATTGTTGACATACTAAGCGAAAAAATCATGATACCGTGTTTTTTATATTATGTTGTACTCTAATTTTTTAATATTTTCCTAGTTAAGAAATCTATTAACGGTTGCAAAGGTAATGAATTTGTTTTAATGAAACGATTTATTTTTCTATTTACCGAAAAGAAACAAATGTTTAACTGTTGTTTTTGCTAACATAATCCATAAACAAATAGATTTCTTTTTCTTATACTATATATTTATAATAAAATATATGTTTTTCAATAGACTATGATGTACTATTAAGCTGATATCGATTTTTTTTGTATATATTTGGAACGATAAGAAGGAAATACTGCTTATTACTTTATAAAGTAAAATGTCTTAATAATATTATTATAAAAAAATGTGTTATGGGTCAAATTTATTCGTATGTGCTAAGATATGATGATGGAGTGGCGCCTAACCCTTATGGTGGTGTCTGTACTTTGGCAATATGCAAGCCTGTCATTAGAAAAAAAGCCCAAGTGGGTGATTGGGTTATTGGAACTGGATCATTTGAATTAGGTTTAGGTGATACTTTGGTTTATGCAATGAAAATAACGGAAGTTTTATCTTTTAAAGAGTATGATATCCTATGCAGATCTAAGTTGCATATTAAAATTCCCCAAATAAATTCTGATGATATAATTGAACGTAGAGGAGATTGTATCTATGATTATTCTAAGGGAGATTCTCCTATACAAAGGGCCGGAGCCCATAATATGTGTGATAGTGAGCGGGATTTAAGTGGAATAAATGTTTTGTTATCAACACATTTTTATTATTTTGGTGATTCTGCCATATTTTTGCCGACTAAATTTTTGAATTTTCGAAAAAAAGGGCGTGGGCATAGAATTATAAAAGATCAAAATCTAGTGGATGAATTTGAGGAATGGATCAATAGCTATGAGCTTAATAGACTTTTTGGAGAACCACAGAAAAAGGTACACTCATGTGGTAGTTGTTCGCATAATACAGAAATTAAATTAGAATAAACCTTTTGGATAAAACTAACCATAATTACAATAGTATCATATAAAAGGCAAGATACTAGCCATTTAAATTTCTAATGTGAGGATTTTGATGTTGCATTTCTGTATACATTCTTTCTCCCACAATATATTAATTCTTTGTTCTGGGCTATGATGTAGCAGGAATTTGATATGCCGAATAATTCTTATCAAGGATTATTCGGTTTTTTATGCTTTAATTAAAATAATAGATATATGGATAATAATATTGACAAAAATTTGTATGCTGAATCTATGATAAAGGCATTACGAGTAGATTTTCTTGCTAATAGCGAGGAATTGAGATTATATGCAACTTCTATCTATAATGCTTCAATATGGAGCAGAGAAGTAGACAAAAAAAATAAAGCCATTCTCAAAAGGAATAGGGCTTTAAAATAGAAAGGGAGAATCTGCCAGCACGACCAAGCATTGATTCTCCCAAATCTTACACGATTATGATGCAAATATACTATTTACTTTTAAAATAATCGTGTTATGGAACTGAATTTTGATAGAATTATTCGCTTAAAAAAGATTAGAATCAAGAAATCAGAACTTTCCGAAGAAGAGAATGCAATATCTACGCCTATTCTATCTGACAAAAGCCTTATTTATGAAATCTATAAGATATTCGCTGAGATACTCAACGAAAGAGATTGTCCCCCATGCCTCGAAAATGTCACCCAAAGAAAAAAGTTCATCTTTATTATCCTATACTTGTTTTCACCCAGTACACTTGCCGGTGGAAAGACTGTTTATGGGATAAGAGGGGAAATTGCAAAGGTTGTTGGCCTTCAATCTGAAAGTACAATTTCCAACAACTGCGAAGATGTTGTGTTTCTGTATCAAAATTACGATGATTTTAGCGAGGATATAGACTATCTTTACACCGAGATTATAAATCGTTTGAAATTCAAGGGGCTAATCAATTGAAAGCCGGAGTTTAATGCTCCGGCTTATTCTCTTTGAAAGGAGGGAGAAATAGTGATAATGTTGATCCTAAAGATTCTAACAATTCATCTTTATCTTCTCGTTTTATTTTACATAGCATATCACCATTACAGTCTGTTCCACATTGCAATTCGAGAAGTTCATTTTCTATGTTTATTTTGTTAGATATATTAGTCAATTTTTTTATTGATTCATTAGATTCATATCTTTTTCTATAAGTATTTAAAAAACGGGCAAGTTTACATGTCGTAGGTATTAGATTGTTATCATTATCTGGATAAAATATACCTTTTGACGCTTCTGCTTTTAAGCATTCAGATATTAGTTCTAATAAAAGATTGTCTAAAGAGTTGCATAGATTAGAAATATATTTATGGGCTTCAAATTCTTTTTGAAGTTCTATTTTATGACTTTCTAAAGATTTGTTATAGCTTTCTTTTACAGATTCTATTTCTTTAGTAATCCCTGCTATGTCTTCTTTTGTTGCAAGGTTCTTTCCTTTCTCAGCTTCATAGGCTTTGACTTTAGCAATATGTTTCCATAAAAGAAACTGCGTTAATCCAATCGCACAGGTGCAAATGGCTATTAGAGTGTTTGTATCTATCCAATTCATAATATTAGTTGTTTTATTGAACGCTCACACTAGTCGGCAAACTGAGTGCGGCGTTTGGTGGTTAAAACTATATTAAATTCAATACATTATTTGGGTTATTGCGAGATTTGAGTTCTTGTTCACGAGCCCTTTTTATATCTGTGAGTACAGGTAACCTCCATCCACTTCCTGTACCGATGTAATGTAAAAAACTGACTGGAACTTGGTCGTTTACTAACTTTTCAACTTTAATACATGTATCACTACAATAATCAGTTACATAAACATTAGTTATTGCATTACTAATATCCAAAAAATCATGCTTATTACTTACAACCCTGAATTCATTTTCTCCAATCCAATCTGATGTTTTTGTAAAAAATATATTATCAAGTTCTTTGATTATATATTCTTCAATTGTTGATTTGTCATTTACCAATATAGGTACTTCAATTGTGTTCTTAATTAAATTAGAGTATATAATACTTTTCCGGTACATTTTATCATCAAAATGTATCTTGTTGTAATCTAATTCTATACAAACACCTTTTCCCTTCGCTCCATAATGCCCCCACATCATTGGCGACATACACCCTTTTATATAAGAATCATAATCTTTAGTGAAACTTATTTGTTTGTATGAGTTTATGATTTCGGCTGCTATACGAATTCTTTGTCCAATTTCTATTAACGTGCCATTGTATAATGAAGTTGAAATTCGCTTACTATATTCATTAATATCATTAACCCCTGATATAACACCGAATTTTAATGTTTGATTCTCCCATATTTTTATAAATGAATCAAGATTGGTATAATGGTATAGTTTTGCAAAGCTATCGTCTCCCACTAACGGAGTTCCAGGGAAAGTACCATTTGCTGTATGTGCTGTTTTCATAGTAATGTATTTTTTATTCCTCCATCTTAAACTTAGTACCACACTTGGGACAGGTGAGGGTGTTCTTGTCTTCTTCTCCTTTGACTTCTTCCGGTGATGCAAAGAGTTGCCACATGGGAACATCTAAAGCCTCTGCAATACGTTGTGCTGTCTCGACAAGCATTTTACCCTGTATCTGTTTGCTTAATGCCTGCCTGCTTATTTCAAGCATATCTGCAAGCTGATTAACCGTCAGCCCTTTTTCTTTTAATATTTCTTTTATTCTTGTCATATCGTTTATTTTTCTGCAAAGTTACATTAATAAGCAATATGTAAATAGAACTATTTACTAATAATAGTTAAACGAATATAGTTTTATTGCATATCTATTGCATAGGTAAATAATACTATTTACATTTACATCATCAGAAACGAAGTAATAACAATTAAAAGATATATGATTATGGCAACAAAAATGAGTGATAAAGTAAAAGGTGAAATAATTACCAGAATAATGGTTGAAATGAAATCAGCAGCTATATTACAAAACAAACCTTTTGATGAAGGTGTTTTCTTCGACCTCATATTTATGAGCGATAAAGAGCTATTGAAAGTTTCAAAACTTTGCGGTATTAAATAATAATAGCAATTAAAAGATATACGATTATGACAACAAAGAAGATCATAAAAGAAGTAAGTTACAAAGGTCACACAATAACAATGTTTGAAGATGGCTTTCATCAAGAATTTGTAATCATAGACAATGATGAAGCAAAGCTGTATGATAGCATTGCAGATGCAAAGAGAGTTATTAGAGGCGAGCAACCTTATTACGAAATAAACTAAGCTTAACCAGCAGGGCGAAAGCCCTGCGTAACACAGAAGATTATGAAAAGCAAAAATACTTGGTTTGTATACATACAAGAGATAGTTGGCAACAAAGAGTGTCTAATAGCATCAAATCTCACGCAGATTGAGGCGCAAGAATTATGCGATGAGTATCGCAGAACCCTTGAAAGAAACAGCCCGAATGAATATGCCTCTTATGGCGAGATTAATCATGACGCTTACATTGCGAAAAGATTGGGTTTGGTTTAATCCGGTAGCCTTCTGGCTGCCACAATATACACGCTTATGGTATCATCAGTAATTAAACAAAGAACAATAGAAAAGTTCATCATGTCAGAATTTGTACAAGGCAACTTAAATACAAAAGAGCAAGTAAGCTGTATGCTTATTCTGATCCAAAAGAAGTTGGATATGTCAGTAGAGCAAGCGAGTGACTTTATGAGAAATGCAATTGGTATTAACGCTTAAATATACGATTATGACAAAACAAGAACTTGAAAACAACATGACTAAGGTAGCAGGTATACCGGTTGAAATAACAGCCAGAGGCAAACGCTCTTTTACTTTCTCTTTTGAGGGTAAGAATGAAACAGCAGCAAAGAAGATACAGCAATACTTTGCACCCGTATCGCTTGAATACGACTACGATGAAGAATGTGATCTGACTTGTTTATATATGAATCTTTAATAACACTCTTGTGAAAATAGGTACAATACAGGTGCAGATTTATGCCCCTAAATTTTTGGCCTGCCAGCCTGATTTAAACAATCTACCTTTTGCTACAGATGAACGTAATAAAGATAGAGTATTCACCGAAGAAGAATATCACCACATTTTTAAGAGTTACCCGTATCCATTTGTAGACGGTGTTTATGTACACCATTTCAAATCAAATGGTTATGATTGTTATACTAAGTACATATTTATCGAACAAATAAATTAAACGATTATGAACTCAATAAACAAAAACGGCTGCAGTGTATGCACCCCTGGTAAAGAGAACTACTGTACCTACAACGCTAAGTTGAAAGGCAAGAGAGTGAGAATGTACCAGTATGACTACCGTACTGAAAGTGGTGAATTATTTACCTGTTGCGCGGCAACCTTAGAAAAGTGCAGAGAAAAACGTGATAAGTGGCTTAGTTTACAACAATAAGACAGTTGTTGTGTATCAGACTAAGATAAATTTCGTTATCTTTGGTTGTGATAGTACCTTTGAAGTGAATATTTAAAATATGAAGAGCAGATATGAAATATTAGCCAAAGATAAAGGATATTATGTCGATTCACAAGGCAATGCCTTTTCTGCACGCGGTAAAAAAGTCGGTACGCGTGGCAGTGACCCGTATATGTATATTGGCATAAGGGTGAGTGAAACGAAAGTTATCAAGGTCTATGTACATAGATTGCAGGCTTATCAAAAATTTGGTGATGCTATTTTTGACAAAGGCATTGAAGTTAGACATTTAAATGGTGATTCTTTTGATAATTCGTATGAGAATATAGCAATAGGTACACCGTTTGAAAATGCGATGGATAAGGCTAAAGAAACAAGAATGCGCTGCGCTAAAAAAGCATCAGAGGCAATTAAAAAATACTCAGATGAATTAGCACAACAGATTCAATTAGAATACTCAAAGGGTTCTAATTATAGAGAGCTTATGAAGAAATATTCGATAAGTAGCAAAGGCACATTGAATTATATACTTAAAAGAAATATATCGCGGAATGGAGCAGTTGGTTAGCTTACCGCTTTGACTTGGCGGTGGTCACAGGTTCGAATCCTGTTTCCGCAACTACTTAATTATTAATTTAAAAGACACGATTATGAACATTTTAACGCTTAGTATTAAGCAAATATATTTCGATGAGATTTTGGCTGGTAAGAAAACGCACGAATACCGCGAAATCAGACCTACCAATGCAAAAAAGTACATAACCTACTTATGTGGTGGTAAAGAATATAAAGCTGATGAAGAACTTCCCGAAGAGGGTGAAATCGAGTTAAAGCCTATCAAGTACGATGCTATTAAATTTCTCACTGGTGAGTACAAAGGCAAACGGCCTTATGCTATTGTAGAGGTTAAAGGTGCAGAAGCTTCGATCCTTACCGATGAAGATGGTAACGATATTGTCTACGAACACCAAGGCGAAGAATACCTTACAGCCCAAATGGACTATACTTTAGGCGAGGTACTAGAGAAACATATAGATTGATTGTTTAATTTAAAAATTATTGCTGAGTCGCAAGAAGAGTAAACAGAGTAGCCGGACCGCGCAGAAATATGAATGGCGCAGGTGCTGGCGGTAGATTAGTTGCTAATCGTAGGGGTACGGCAAGTGCCACCCAGTTAGGTTCACGTAGACAACGTTACGGTGATCTTCGTGTTTCATTTGGATTATCTGGTGGTTAGCTATGAATAAAGTAGAGCAAGCGAACCGGTATATAGACCTCATTCGGGTAAAATCGAATGAGGCTTTACTGTTTTTATCCTTGGGTAAAGATTCGCTTGTCTTACTTGATTTAATCTATCCAAAGTTTGATCGGATCGTTTGTGTGTTTATGTACTTCGTCAAAGACTTGGAGCACATAAACCGATGGATTGGCTGGACTAAAGCCAAATATCCAAAGATTGAGTTTGTGCAAGCGCCTCACTGGAATCTTACTTACATTCTTCGTGGCGGGTTGTATTGTGTCCCTAATCCAAAGGTGAAGCTGCTGAAACTTGCTGATGTGGTAAAAGCTATGCAACTTGCCCATGGAGTTTATTACACGTTCTTGGGGATGAAGAAAGCCGATGGCATGAATAGACGTTTGATGCTGAAAGGGTACGAAGCTAACGGATATGAGAATAACGGCTTATGTTATCCTTTGGCTGATTGGACGCAAAAGGATATTCTTGCTTACATGAAGCAGCACAATTTGCCTGAACCAGTCCGATATTCTTTAAAAGCGAGTTCAGGGGTAGGATTCAATCTTGATTGTATGCTTTGGTTAAAAGAGAACTATCCGCAGGATTTACAACGAATCTATCGGGTATTTCCAATGAGTGAAAGAATTTTATTTGAGTATAATAATAAAAAACAAATAGCCGAGTCAGAAGAAGAAATAAAACAGCATCACAAATAACAGCTCAAGCCTCTCGATTACAACGAGAAGCTGAAAGTCGGTATGGTACGAGATTTACAAGGCGTAACTTAAGTATAGTGAATGCCTATAATAGCACAATGGGAAAACTAGCGCGTAGACAGGTAGCTAATCGTGCAACAGGTTTAAGCAATGGATAACATGGAGCTTTCAAAGTATATCAAAAGTGAATCGGTGGAACTTAACCGTTCTGCCATCCACTTTGCGGACTATAATCCCCGAAAACTATCCGATGAATCACGAAAGACATTAAAACGTGGTATCAAGAAATTCGGGTTAGTCGGTGGAATTGTCGTGAACAAGCGAACCGGGTTAACCGTAGTCAGCGGGCATCAGCGTTTGTCTGTCATGGATGAATTGCAGAAGTTCCCCGATAACGACTACCGCATCCGAGTCGACGTAATTGACGTGGACGAAAAGCAGGAGAAAGAACTAAATATTCTGATGAACAACCCGAACGCACAGGGTACCTGGGATTTTGATGCTCTTGCACAGATTGTTCCTGACATTGATTGGAAAGACGCGGGCTTGACTGATGCTGACCTAAACATGATTGGTGTTGATTATCTGTTGCAGACTGAAGAAGAAAGCTCCATTGCTGATGCTTTGTCTGATATGATGTCGCCTGTTAACGAACAGAAAGAAGCCGAAAAAGCCGCTAAACAGCTAGAGCGTGCCGAAAAGGTTGCCCACATGAAAGAGGTCAAGCAGCAGGTTAAGGAGAATGCACAAAAGCAAGCCGAGGACATGGATGCCTACGTAATGTTGTCCTTTGATTCCTATAAAGCTAAAGCAGCTTTCTGTGAAAGGTTCGGTTATGATCCAGATATGAAATTTATCAAGGGAGAGGTATTCGATGAACAAGTAGAGAGAATAGATTAATTATAGGAAGAAAGCAGAGTCAAAAAAAGACAAAGAAGTTACAGCGAAATACTTTCAACAACAAAAAGGTTGAGAAAAACCTATGCAGCAAGTGGTAATATTGCAAGAAACATATCAAATAACCAACGAATCTCTCGTGCAGGGTATAATGTAACCCAAAATCTGGCAAGAAGTTTAAAAGTAGACTCTTCACTGCTTCCTTTCTCCAATTTCAGAGATAGAAGGGGTTACACAACTGCTAGCCGAGGTTTAGCTAACGGATAAGATTATGACAAAAAGTGAATCTCAAAACAAAAAAGGTAAAGGAGGAAGAAAGCCTAAGTTTGATTACGCAAGCGAGGAATTTCTTTCTCTCATAGAATCGTATGCAAAAAAGGGATTCACAGATAAGGAAATTGCTTTTGCTGTAGGATTGGCCCCACAGACATTTTGTGAGAAGAAAAGTCAGTACTCTGAATTAAGTGAAGTATTAACGCGCGGGCGAGCGACCATAACTGCAACAGTCCGGGCAAAGTTCCTAGCTATGGCTTTGGGGGGTGTCAAGACGAAAAGTACCACTATACGAAAGATAAAGGATAGGGACGGAAATCTGACAGGTGAAGAAGAAGTTCAAGTTGTGGAAGGCGAGCTGGCTCCCAGTTTGCAGGCGCAGTCTGTTTGGCTCTACCATTACGATGAAGATTGGAGAAAGGTTGAACGTAAGCAGGATGAAGAAGCTGACATTCCTACCGACATAAAACACGGTATCAGTATTGATTCCTGGATTAAAGATAAACTGAAATGATAGAACCCCAAGCGATATATCACCCCCTTTACACCGATAATGAGAAATTCATTATCCTTATCACTGGCGGTCGTGGCTCCGGCAAGTCTTTCAATGCTTCCACCTTCATCGAACGGTTGACCTTTGAAATGACTTCTGTAGAGAAGATAATACATCAGATTCTCTACACCCGCTACACGATGGTTTCCGCTGGTATGTCTATCATTCCCGAAATGATGGAGAAGATAGAGCTAGATGGAACAACTAAGTATTTCAAGACTACCAAGACGGATATAGTCAATAAAATGACTAATAGCCGTATCATGTTCCGAGGCATCAAGACTTCTTCTGGTAATCAGACGGCAAAGCTGAAATCTATTCAGGGTATCACAACTTTCGTCTGCGATGAAGCGGAAGAGTGGACGAATGAAGAAGAGTTCGATAAAATAATGCTCTCCATCCGCAAGAAGGGTATCCAGAACCGGATTATTATCATAATGAACCCGTGCGATTCCAATCACTTTATCTATAAAAAGTACATAGAGAATACTCACAAGCTCGTAGAGATTGACGGTGTGCAAGTTCAGGTTTCTACCCATCCGAATGTACTTCATATTCACACCACCTACTTTGACAACTTAGAGAACCTTTCTCCTGAGTTCCTTCGGGAAGTGCAGGAAATGAAAGAGAAGAATCCTGAAAAGTATGCTCACGTGGTTATCGGTCGTTGGGCTGACGTGGCAGAGGGTGCTGTATTCAAGAAGTGGGGTATTATTGACGAATTCCCGCAGGAATGCAAAAAAGTCGGTTTAGGTCTTGACTTTGGTTTCACCAATGATCCAACGGCAGCAATTCGGTGTGGAGTTATTGATAATCGCCTATATCTTGATGAAGTAGACTATCGAACTGGACTGCTGTCATCCGACATTGTTAAATCTATACGCCCTTGGGGATTAAAAACTATAGCTGATAGTGCAGACCCAAGAACCATTCAAGAGATTCATAACGGAGGTGTGAGGATATATGCTGTAAGTAAATACCCCGGTTCTGTTGTAGCGGGTATAGATAAGATGAAGGAGTATGAAATATACATAACCAAACGTTCGTATAACTTACAAAGAGAGTATAGAAAATATGTATGGGCAAAGGATAAAGACGGAAACTATATCAACGAGCCGGAAGACCATGATAATCACGGAATAGATGCCGCTCGTTACTGGGTTTTGGGTGAGCTTCTTGGTAAGATAATAAAGTCACAAAAAGTTTCAAAAGAAGAATTAGGAATTTGGTAAATTTACAGATTATGAATTATATACAGGAATTATTAACACTATTCAGGAATAAGGCCCTTAACTCAATGGGTGTTGAGAGAGACATATTCCAACTTATAAAGGATGGTGATATTAGTACAGCCATCGCTCTGATGCAGAATAGGGAGGATGAAGTGGATATCGCTTTAAGTGAGTACAAGCCGGAACTTCACAAGGTTATGAAGCGTCCTAATAAGTTCAGAAAGAACAAAGACCCGTATATCAGCGAGAAGCTTCCCCGGAACAGGCAGCAATTCATCAATGAAGTAGAATTATTCTTTCTTCTTGGTAAACCGATTAAGTGGGAAAAGAAAAACGGCAATGATGATGTTTATCAGATGTTTCTTGACTTCATTGATAAAACGAGGTTTAATGTCACCATGCGCAAAGTAAAGAGGCTTGCCGGAGCGGAAACAGAGAGTGCAAAGCTTTATCATCTATACAGGAACGAAAGTAACCAGGCAGAAGTCAAGGTGGTTGTGCTGGCCCGCTCCACAGGGTATAAACTAAGACCTTTGTTTGACCAGTTTGGCACATTGGTTGCCTTTGCTTTCGGGTATTCCGTTAAATCATCAGGTAAGTCCGTGCAACATTGGGATATTCAAACTAAAGACTTTTATTTCAACTGTAAAAAGGGAACAGTGGGATGGGAAGTGGAGACTTACCAGAACCCTACTGGAAAGATAAACATTATATTCTATCAGCAGGAAAAGGCTTGGATGGGTGTGCAACATCGGGCAGAAAGAGAGGAAATGCTTGATTCTAAAACCGGAGATATCAATAACTATTTCTCTGATCCTATGGCAGCAGCTACAGCAGATGTTATCGAAAACTTAAAAGATCCGGATGCAATAGGTACATTGATTCAGTACTATGGGAAAGATTCTAAGTTTGAATACATAGACCCTCCTCTTTCTTCTGAAACACGTGAAGCCGAGAAGAAAGATTTGAAATCATCTATCCTCGAAGACTCCCTTACCCCTGATATGTCTTTTGAAGGAATGAAAGGTATGGGTACTCTTTCGGGAGAAGCCATAAAGAGGGCTTTGATTATCGGCTATAT
>OGYC01001501.1_pt1 | contig 19388 bp, 23 predicted proteins | sample 1576461 | NCBI WGS metagenome assembly OGYC01 (sample SAMEA3541569, study PRJEB24748) | human gut metagenome | biome: human gut; feature: human-associated habitat; material: faeces | place: China | collected 2012 | reverse complement strand
GGCCACAACAACGCCCTGCACCTTGATCACGCCGTACTTGTCGGCCAGGATGGTGCGGTGGTCGCTGTAAGCGATGGGGTAGTTGTTGGTGGTGTAGCTCTGGATCATCTCCACGTCCAGGGCGTTGTAGATCAGCAGGGCCGCGTCATCCCGGTTCAGGGGAGCGGACAGATCCTTGGTGAACCCTTCGAAGATGCCCTGCTCGTCGGCGCGGACGGACACGTTGATGGCCCAGTCGGCACCCTCAAAGCCCTCGATCTTGGGATCGTAGCCCACGGCCACCAGCAGCAGGCACAGGGCCTTGACGATCAGGGCGAAAGCAATGTTTTCGTACACAATGCGGATGCACTTGCGGGAGATGCGGATGGCCTTGGCAATCTGCAGGGGATCGTCGTCCATCAGCACAACGTCCGCGGCTTCGATGGCGGCGTCGCTGCCCATGGCGCCCATGGCGATGCCGATGTCGGCACGGGTGAGCACGGGCGCGTCGTTGATGCCGTCGCCGACGAAGGCGAGCTTCTCGTGCGGCCCTTTCGCCGCAAGGAGCTTTTCGACCTCCGTGACCTTGTCGCCGGGGAGAAGCTCGCTGCGGACCTCGTCCACGCCGAGCTCGGCCGCTACCTGCTCGGCCACGCGCTTCGTGTCACCGGTGAGCATGACGGTCTTTTTCACGCCGCATTTTTTGAGCGCGGCGATGGCTCCCTTTGCGTGCGGCTTCGGCACATCGGAGATGACGATATGGCCGGCGTACTGCCCGTCGATCGCCATATGGATAATCGTACCGACGCTGTGGCATTCAACGGCTTCGATGCCGAGCTTCTTCATCAGCTTGGCGTTGCCCGCGGCGACGGTGTGGCCGTCCACCACGGCGGTAATGCCATGGCCGCTGATCTCTTCGATATCAGAGACGCGGCTGCGGTCGATCTCCTTGCCGTAGGCCTTCTGAAGGCTCTTGCTGATCGGGTGCGACGAGGCGCACTCGGCAAGCGCGGCATATTCGAGAAGCTCCGCTTCTTCAAGCGTGCTGTGGTGCACGCCGGTCACTTCAAACACGCCCTGCGTAAGCGTGCCGGTCTTATCAAACACGAGATACTTCGCGTCCGAGAGCGCTTCGAGATAGTTTGAGCCCTTGATGAGGATACCCTCGTGGCTCGCGCCACCGATGCCCGCGAAAAAGCTCAGCGGAATGCTGATGACGAGTGCGCACGGGCAGCTCACAACGAGGAACGTGAGAGCGCGGTAGATCCAGTCCGTCCAGTTCGGAGCAGCGCCGAAGGCGAGCCGGAGGAGCGGCACCGCGATGCCGAGCACGAGCGCCGCGCCGCACACCGACGGCGTATACACCTTCGCAAAGCGGGAAATGAACGCCTCGGAACGGGACTTGCGCGAGCTGGCGTTCTCCACGAGATCAAGGATCTTGGAAACGGTGGACTCGCCGAATTCCTTCGTCGTGCGGATCTTCAGCACGCCGTTCATGTTGATGCAGCCGCTGATGATCTCGTCGCCGGTCCTCACGTCGCGCGGCAGGCTCTCGCCGGTGAGCGCGCTCGTGTTGAGGCTCGCCTCGCCCTCGACGATGATGCCGTCGAGCGGCACCTTCTCACCGGGCTGCACAACGATCACGCTGCCGACGGCGACCTCGTCGGGATCGACCTGCTCGAGCTTGCCGTCCGTTTCGATGTTCGCATAGTCCGGGCGGATATCCATGAGCGCGGAGATGTTGCGGCGGCTCTTGCCGACGGCGTAGCTCTGAAACAGCTCGCCGATCTGGTAAAACAGCATAACGGCGATGCCTTCGACGTAATCGCCGCTCTTCGTCCAGATGGCAAGGAAAAACGCGCCGAGCGTGGCAAGCGCCATAAGGAAGTTTTCGTCGAACGGCTGGCCGTTCGCAATGCCTTTGCCGGCCTTGCGCAGGATGTCGTAGCCGATCACGGCGTAGGCAGCGAGGTATGCGATGAGCTGCGCTATGCCGGTGATGGGAAGAAAATGCAGCGCAATGAGCATCACGGCGGTAATGACGATCCGCCAGAGCATCTTTTTCTGTTTTTTGGTCATGGCTTTACGCCTCCTGTTTCAAAGCTGTGCCGCCGGATGCGGCGAGGATCAAAGCTCGATCTCGCAGTCGGGCTCGACCTTCTTGCAGGCCTTCAGCACGCTCTGCATGACGGTCTTTGGATTGCTGCCCTCGGCAAACTCAACGATCATTTTCTGCGTCATGAAATTCACAACGGCGTCCGCGACGCCCTCGGTCTTCTTGGCAGCGTCCTCCATCAGATTGGCGCAGTTGGCGCAGTCGACTTCGATCCTGTAGGTCTTTTTCATGGTGGTTTTCTCCCTTTCTGTCAATTTCGAGCGCGAACAATTAAATGCTTGCTTAATCGTTATAAGCGCAGTATACTGGCTTTGTTCCGAAAAAACAACCCGTTTGGACGTTCTGCTTCCAAACGGGCAAACGAAATTTCCGAAAAGGAGAACCGCCATGCCGGAGTTTTCTCTCCCCCACGACCACGGCACGCACCAGCACGAAGAGGAGGTTCGCCGCGTCCTTGCCGACGACGCGCGCTTTTCCGCCGTGGCGGAGCTGTTCCGCTCGCTCGGCGATCCGACGCGCGTGCGCATTTTCTGGCTGCTCAGCCACCGGGAGGAGTGCGTCATCAACATTGCCGCAATGCTCGACATGTCCAGCCCCGCCGTATCGCACCATCTGCGCTCGCTCGCCGAGAACGGGCTTCTTGAGAGCCGGCGTGACGGCAAGGAGGTCTATTACCGCGCGCCCGACACCGTGCAGGGGCAGCTGCTGCATGAGATCGTAGAGCAGGTGATGGAGATCGCCTGCCCGGAAAAGAGCGTAGACCGGAGCGCGTCGCAGGAGGAGATCATCCGAAACGTCCACGACTACATGGTCGAGCATCTCTCCGAGCGTCTCACGATCGAAGCGCTGTCGCGCGAGTTTCTGATGAACACAACGACGCTCAAGGCGGTTTTCAAAAAGGTGTACGGCACGTCTCTCGCCGCGCACATGAAGGCGCACCGGATGGAGCGGGCGGCCTCGCTGCTGCTCAAAACACAGGACGACATCGGCGCGATCGCCCGCGCCGTCGGCTACGAGAGCCAGAGCCGGTTCACCTCCGCCTTCCGCGAATGCTACGGCGTATCGCCCGGCGAATACCGCCGCGCGCACACGCCGGGCTGACAGCCTTTTTGAAAGTCTCCGCCAGCGAAAGGAATTGACATGCAAAGGAAAAAGATATATCATTAAATTTATATAATCTTTACATTTGCGGGTGAGAGTATGCTTTCGCAGGAGATCCTTGATCTTTATAAAAAGTCACGCCTGATGACCTATCGGGCGATGTTCGGGCGCATCCGGGAGAAGACCGGTTCGCTCTCCGCTACGGAGGCCTATGCCGTGGACGTGATCTATCTGCTCGGCAGCCCGACGATCACGCAGCTTGCCGAAACGCTCGGCATATCCCAGCCGAACGCTACCTACAAGGTCAACAACCTCGTGGCGAAAGGGTACGTCTGCAAAACGATCTCGGAGGACGACAAGCGCGAGTGCCGCGTCACGGTCGGCGAGCGGTTTTACAAGTACTACGGCAACTCCACGCGCTTCATCGACAACGCCGTGGACGCGCTCCGGGAGGACTATTCCGAAGACGAGCTGAAGACCTTTGAAAAGGTCCTGCACAGTCTGAACCGGCACATCGAAACGAGGGAGGAAACCAAGCTATGACGACCGGAATGAATCTCTGGGACGCCGACGTATGGAGCTTTGTGCTGACGCTCTCGCTGCTGTTTGCGGCGATGATCGCGGCCAACATTCTCCGCCGGGTCTGCCCCTTTATCCGCAAGGCGCTGATCCCGAGCTCCGTGCTCGGCGGCTTTCTGCTGCTGCTTGCCAACGCCGTTGCCCGCTGGGGCTTCCATCACCCGCTCTTCTCCACCGGCACGCTGGAAATTCTCACATATCACGGTCTCGGTCTCGGCTTTGCCGCGCTCGCGCTGCGCAATACCGAGAAGAAAACCGACGGCCGCTCCCGCACCGGTGCGTTCGACACCGGCGTCACGGTAGTGAACGGATATCTTCTGCAGGCGGTGCTCGGACTGGTCGTGACGATCGGGCTCTATTACGCCATCCGCAGCTTCTACGCCTCCGGTCTGCTTCTCCCGATGGGCTACGGCCAGGGGCCGGGGCAGGCGTACAACTGGGGTCACAACTACGAAATGCAGTGGGGCTTTGAAAACGGCACGAGCTTTGGCCTTGCCGTGGCCGCGATGGGCTTTGTATCCGCGAGCGTCGGCGGCGTCATTTATCTGAACTGGCTGCGCCGCAAGGGGATCTTCCAGGGACGGCTCGGCGAGGACGCCAGGGACAACGTCACACTCTCGACCTTCACCGGCGACAACGAGGTGCCGATCTCGGAATCGATGGACAAGTTCACGATCCAGCTTGCGCTCGTGTTTCTCGCCTACGCGCTCGCGTTCCTCTTTATGAAGGGTATAAACTCGCTGCTCGACCCCGCCGGGACGGGCGCGAAGGGGCTTGCGGGAACGGTGCAGGGCATGATCTGGGGCTTCCAGTTCCTTTTCAGCAGCGTTTTCGGCATGCTCATCAAGGCGGTGATGAAGACGCTCCGCAAAAAAGGCGTCATGCACCGCGAGTATACAAACACCTTCATGCAGAACCGCATCGCGGGCTTCATGTTCGATCTGATGGTCGTGGCGTCTATCGCGGCGATCGACCTTTCCGCCTTCCGCGACCACCGGTTCGTCCTGCCGCTGACGATTATCAGCATCGTCGGGGCGTTCGGCACGTACTTCTATCTTCGCTTTGTGTGCGCGCGTGTGTTCCCGTGGTATGAGCACGAGGCGTTCCTCTCGCTTTACGGAATGCAGACCGGCACGGCGTCCACGGGCGTCATCCTCCTGCGGGAGATCGACCCGCAGTTTGAAACGCAGGCGAGCGACAATCTTGTCTACCACATGCCGTGGGCGATCCTCTTCGGCGCGCCGATGTTCCTGCTCGTCGGCGTGGCGCCGCAGAGTGTCGGAAAGTCGTGGATGGTGCTCGGCGTATGCGCGGCGCTGTTCGTGATCTTCAATGTGATCCTCTTCCGCCGGTCGATTTTCCGCCGCAAGGCCGTTACGAAATAATACTCGTTGATACATACGATAATGGGGCAGCCGTTCGGATGAATGGCTGCCCCGATGTTTTATAGCTGATACGGCCCGTGGCCCTCCTGCCAGCCGACAAAGTCGCTGACGATCTCGCGCATGGCGGTGAAGTCCGCGGCGCGCGCCGCTCTCTGGCGGAGCTTTTCGCGCTCCTGCTCGGTGAGCGCGCCGAACTTTTCCAGCGCAATGCCGTTCTCCGCGAGAGCGCGGTCAAAGTCCGTTTTTACGGATCGGTTTTCGTTCATGTGCATTCCCTCCCTGCGGAGAGTATGCCCCGGCGGAAGGCGTTTATGCATTCTCGCCGCTCATGTAATCGTAATAATCCGATTCGCTCGCAAAGAGCATATATTTTCCGCTCACCAGTCCGTAGTATCCGCCGTGGGTGTAATAGCCGCGCATGTCGTTGCCCTCCCTGTCCTGTTTACAAGGTAAGGATACGGCACAGAGTGTACGATAAAACGGACTTCCGCGGTTTTTTACGATCTCTCAGTCTCGCCTGCGGAGAGCCGGCTCCCTTTGCACAAGGGAGGCTTTTTCAGAAGCGAAACTCCGCGGTCTCGTCCGCCATGCGCAGAACGCGGCGGCGCGCTTCCTCCATGGTCTCCGGTTTCGGTTCCTCCATCGCTTCGATCTCGGCTTCCTCACGTTCCCGCTCGCGCCGCTTTTCGCCGCGCACCGCGGCAGTCACCGTGCCGCCGAGAATGGCCGCGCCTCCGGCGAGCTTCACAAATGCCGCGGCGGTCGAATATCCTGCCCAGACAAGCGGCAGCACCTCATCGAGCGCTGCGAGCGCCGCGGCGCCGCCGAGAAGCCACCAGAGGTTTTTCTTTTTTACGATATCCCGCAGCTTTTTCTCCGGGAAGAACGCTTTGACAAAGGCGGCGAGACCGGCGGCAAGGGCAAGCACCGTAAGCCCCCAGCCGAGCACGGCGGCCGCCGCCGCGGGCAGCGCCGCAGCAAGCAGGGCGCTTGCGCCCGACGCCGTGAGCCACGCCGCGCCCCCGATCCCGGCGGCGACGAGCACACGCGCACCGAACGGGAGACGGGCAAACCACGCCGCCGCGCGCTGCGCCTTCTTCTTTTTCTCTTCGCTCCCGGCGACCGTCCCGGTCTCGGGCGCATCGCCGCCCGCGCCGCGGAGCGGCACGGTCTCGACGATGGGCGTCGGGAAATCCTCCGCGCCGTCATCGAAAACGCCGTCGTCCGGTAATATCCCGCCGACCATCACGCTCGCGCTCGCCACGGTGGCGACCGCGGCGGCGGTGGCCTGCCGCTTGAGCTTTTCTCGCTTGTTCCGATCCATTTCAGACCATCTTTTCGGGACGGTACGCGGCGTCGAACGCCTCGGCCGTCATGTACCCGAGCCGGAGGCAGCTCTCGCGCAGCGTGAGATCTTCGCGGTGGGCGAGCTTGGCAACCTCGGCGGCGCGCTCGTAGCCGATGTGCGGCGTGAGCGCCGTGACGAGCATGAGCGAGCGCTCCATATTCTCCGCCATTTTTTCCCGGTTCGCGCGGATACCGGAAACGCACCTCTCGTCAAAGGACGCGATGGACGCCGCGAGAAGGCGCGCAGACTGCAAAAAGTTATAAATGCACACCGGCAGGAACACATTCAGCTCAAGATTCCCCTGCGACGCGGCAAGGCCCACGGCGGTATCGTTGCCCAGCACCTGCACCGCCGTCATCGTGACCTGCTCGCACTGCGTGGGGTTGACCTTGCCCGGCATGATGGACGAGCCGGGCTCGTTTTCGGGGATGAATATCTCGCCCAGCCCGCAGCGCGGCCCGGAGGCGAGCCAGCGCACGTCGTTGGCGATCTTCATCATGTCGCACGCGAGCGCCTTGAGCGCGCCGTGGGCGAACACAAGCTCGGAGCGGGACGTGAGCGCGTGGAACTTATTCTCCGCCGTCACGAATTTATGGCCGCTCAAGGCGCTGATGCGCTCGGCGGAAAGGCTGTCAAAGCCCGCCGGGGCGTTCAGCCCCGTTCCGACGGCGGTGCCGCCGAGAGCGAGCGCGCGCAGCGGCTCCACGGCGGCGCGCAGCAGCTCGATGTCCGTTTCCACGCTCGCGCGCCAGCCGGAGATCTCCTGCGAGAAGCGAAGCGGTACGGCGTCCTGCAGATGCGTCCGCCCGACCTTCAGCACGTCCTCGTTCTCCGCTTCCAGCCGCCGGAGCGTCTGCGCGAAGCTCTCGCACGCCGGGAGAAGGTTTTCCTCCAGAGCGATAACGGCGGCAATGTGCATCGCCGTCGGGAACGTGTCGTTTGAGGACTGCGACATGTTCACATCGTCGTTCGGGTGCAGCAGCTTTTTCCCCGTGATGGCGTTGCCGCGGTTCGCTACGACCTCGTTGACGTTCATGTTCGACTGCGTGCCGCTGCCGGTCTGGAACACAACGAGCGGGAAGTTCCCGTCGAGCTGCCCGGCGAGGATCTCGTCGCACGCGCGCGAAATGGCAGCGCACTTTTCTTCGGTCATGCGCTGCGGCACGCGCGGTTTGCCTCCGCCGCCGCCTTTTTCAATATGGCAAAGGCGCGGAGGATCTCCTCCGGCATCGTTTCATGGCCCGCTCCGGCGGGGAAGTTCCGGCGGCTGCGCTCGGTCTGCGCGCCCCAGTATTTATCCGCGGGAACGGCGATCTCGCCCATGGAATCGTGTTCGATACGCATTTTCTCTTCCGGCATAATGGCGGCTCCTTTTTCTTCGGTAATATACGGACGTGCGGCAACGGGGACGGATCTCTCTGGCAGCTTTGTGTCAGCAAGAACCGTCCCCATGGACAACTTTTTTTACTTGGGCTGGCGGCCGTTGCAGAGGTAGAACACCGTCAGCAGGCCGGGGCCGCAGTGCGCGCCGATGACGACGCCGAGCGCCGTGATCGTGATCTCGCCGACCTGGGGATATGCCTTGCGGATCTCGTCGCGCACCCACTCGGCATCGGCGACGCAGTCCGCCTGCAGGATATGGATCTCCGTGCCGGTCGGGTCGCACTCGCTGAAATCGTGCAGGATGCCGTCGCGAATGGCGCGCAGCGCCGCCTTGCGCCCGCGTACCTTCTGCGCCACGTCGAGCGTACCGGCGTTCGGGACATAGAGCACGGGCTTAATGTCAAGGATCGAGCCGACGAGCGCGGCGCTGTTCGAGACGCGCCCGCCCTCTTTGAGATAATTGAGATCGTCCACGGTGAAGCGGTGGGCGATGCGGAGCTTGTTCTCCTCGCCCCAGGCGACGACCTCATCGAAGCCTGCCCCGGCTTCCTTGCGGCGGACCATGTTCATCACGAGCAGACCCAGACCGCCGGAGATGCAGAGCGTGTCCATCACATAGAGCTTCCGTTCGGGGAACTCCGCGCGCAGCTTGTCCGCGGCCTTGTTCGCGTTGACGAACGACACGGACATCTTCTGCGACATATCGAGAAAGATCACGTCCTTCCCCTCGTCGAGAAACGTCTTGAGAAAGTCGTAATACACGAACTCGTTGATCATGGACGTGTGCAGCTTGTCTCCCCGGCGCATACCGGCGTAGACCGCGGCGCGGGTCTCCTCGCGGCAGTCGTCCTCGCGGGGCTCGTCGTTCACGGTATAGGAATACGCGATGAACGGGATGTTGTGCTCCTCCAGCCAGGTGCGCGGCAGGTCGGAGGTGGAGGATGTGGCAATGATGTAATCAGACATAGTATATTTCCTCTCTGTAGTATAGTCGGTGTCGGTTTATCCGCCGAAGATCGCGGAGAGTGTCTTGCCCACGCGCCGGAAAAAGCCGCGGATGCTGTCCCAGACCGTTCCGGCGGTGGACAGGGCGTTTTCGCCGCTCTCGCGGATCTTCTCCACCGTTTCGGGCAGGTCCTGCACGCGCTCGGCAAAGTTTGATCCGCCGATGCTCTGGATCTTGCGGAAGAGATCGGCAAGCTGCTGTGTCTGCGCGTCGTTGAGCGTCATGCCGTGCTCCGCGGCGATGGAGCGGATGCGCTCGCGCAGCTCATCGTCCGAGAGCGCCGCGAGCTCGTCAAAGAAATCGGTCATGGCGCCGAGCAGCTCCTCGAGCTTTGAGGTGTCGAGCTCGCCGGAGAGCGCGGCGGCCTCGCGCAGCGCCGCGGCGGCGGTCTCCTTTGCCTCCGGGTCGAGCGGCTGGCAGGCAATATGGCGAGCGCGCCGGTCTCCTCCGGCGCGGCGGCGACGATCTCCGCGTCCGTCACTCCGGCGGCGGTGAGCGCCGCCGCAATGGCGGTCTCCGCGCCGGTGATGTTGGAAAGCGAGAGCGAAAGCCCCTCTCCGCCGGAGCGGATGCGGACGAACACGCCGACGGACGCCGCCTTCTCCGGCACATCGGAAAAATACGTTTCCGCGTCCGGCCGGGAAAGCGCCAGCTCCATCGCCGTGCCGCGCTCAACGCCGAGCGCGGTGAATATACCGTCGGTCTCGCCGAGCGTAAGCTCTTCGCCGAGCACGACGCAGCTGTCCCCCGGCACGGCAAACGCCGCCGTGGTGAGCAGCAGTAAAGCAAGGATACAGAAAATGAGCTTTTTCAAAAAACGGTTGACCTCCCGAAAATAAACAGCCCACGAGAGCGCAATGCGTCCGCGGGCTGTTTTATGCGTCTCAGCCGAATACCTTGACGCTCGTAATGACCGGCTGGTTCACTTCGGCGATGAAGCCGTCCGCGCCGGTGACCTGCACGCTCGCGGCGATCTGGTCCACAATGTCCATGCCGCTCACGACGTAGCCGAACACGGCGAAATCGCCGTCGAGATACGTCGCGTCGTTCTGCAGAATAAAGAACTGGCAGGTGCCGCTGTTCTTATCCGTGCCGCGCGCCATGCCGATGGCGCTGCGCGTCATGGAGAGCGGGTTGTTGAAGCCGTTGGAGGTGAACTCGCCCTCCACGGTCGTGCTCGCCTTGCCGGTGCCGTTCTTGTTCGGGCAGCCGCCGTAAATGGCGAAGCCGTCGATGACGCGGTAAATGGTCAGGTTGTTATAAAAGCCCTTTTTGGCGAGATTGAGGAACTGGGACGCCGTTTTGGGCGCGCTGTCCGCGTCCACCTCGAGCCGGATGGTGCCGTAATTGTTCACGGTGATCTCCACCTCGTGCTTGCCGGTCCAGGTCTTGTTTCCGCCGCAGCCGGCGAGAATGCTCGCCGCCATAAGCAGCGCCAACAGAAATGCGATCTTTCTTTTCATGGGTCGAACCTCCGTTTCCAAAGAAATTCGGGTCTTATTTGCTGGATTTACTTTTTCTCCGCGAGGGAGCGCGCGTAGGCGGCATAGCGATCCTTTCTCGCCTTGGCCTCTTCCGTGCTGGCGCCTCTCGCCAGAACATACATTTTGATCTTCGGCTCCGTGCCGGACGGACGGACGACGAGCGCCGAGCCGTCGCTCAGCTCAAAGAACAGCACGTTGCTGCCGACGATGGGCGTCTTTTCCACAACGCCGAGACCGGGGATCACCACGTCGCCGGTCTGGTAGTCGCGCACGCGGGTGACCGGCGTGCCGCCGACCTCCGCCGGGGGCGTCTGGCGCAGCGACGCCATGAGCGCGCGCATCTCGCCGAGACCGTCCACGCCGTACATGAAGAGGTTCAGGGTCTCTTCGCTGTAGAAGCCGTACTTTTTATACAGCTCGTCGATCGCGTCGATGAGCGTCATGCCGCGGTCGTAGTAATACGCCGCCATCTCCGCGGCCATCATGGAAGCGGTCACGGCGTCCTTGTCGCGGACGTAATCGCCCATCATGTAGCCGTAGCTTTCCTCAAAGGCCAGGATGTACTCATAATTGCCCTTCGCCTTATATTCGGCGAGCTTTTCCGCCATAAACTTGAAGCCGGTGAACGTCGCTTCAAAGTGGACGTCGTTCATCTCGCAGATGCGCTGCACCATCGTCGTGGAGACGATCGTGCTCAGCGCCGCGGGGTGCGCCGGCATCGTGCCGGCGGCGCGGCGGGCGTTGATGATGTAATCGAGCAGCAGGCAGCCCATCTGGTTGCCGGTGATGGGGATGTACTCCCCGTTGCGCCGCGCCAGAACGCCGATGCGGTCGCTGTCCGGGTCGGTGCCGATGATGAGATCGCTGTCCACCTTCTTGGCGAGGTCGATGGCGAGATAGAACCCCTCCGGGTTTTCGGGGTTCGGGCTCTTCACGGTGGGGAAGTTGCCGTCGAGCACCATCTGCTCCTCGACGGGGTACAAATGCTTCACGCCAAGGCGGTGCAGCGCTTCCGGAACGAGCTTCCAGCCGCAGCCGTGGAACGGCGTATATACCACGCGGAAATCGTCGGCAACCTTCGCGACGACATCGCGGTTGATGGCCTGCGCCTCGACATTTTTGAGGAACGCCTCGTCGGTCTCCTCGCCCATCCACTCGATGAGGCCCTTTTCAACAGCCTCGTCAAAGTCCATGCTGTGCGGAGCGCGGAAGATATCGGAGTTTTCCATGCGGCGGGCGATCTCAGCAGCGTGCTGGGGCGGGAGCTGCGCGCCGTCCGACCAGTAGACCTTATAGCCGTTGTACTCCTTGGGGTTGTGGCTGGCGGTGACGTTGATGCCCGCCTGACAGCCGTATTCCCGCACGGCAAAGCTCAGCTCCGGCGTGGGCCGCAGGGATTCAAAAATGCGCACATGCACGCCGTTCGCGGCCATGATCGCGGCGGCTTCGCGGGCAAACGCCACGCCGTTGTTGCGGCAGTCGTGGCAGACGCACACGCCGCGCTTCATCGCTTCCGCGCCCTCGGCCACGATCAGCTCGGCAAACGCCTGCGTCGCGTGACGGATGACGTGGATGTTCATGCGGTTCGTGCCGAGACCCATAATGCCGCGCAATCCGGCGGTGCCGAAAACGAGCGGCGCATAGAAGCGGTCCTCGATCTCCTTGGGATCGTCGCGGATGGCGTCGAGCTCTTTCCATTCCTCTTCGCTCAGCGCCGGACTGTTGAGCCATTTTTCATAAGTTTCCCGCCAGGTCATTGTTCTTCCTCCGTTTCATCGTCGCTCTCCCGGATCAGCTCGCAGGCGTCCTCCCACACCGAGGCGGGAACAAAAATATCAACGCCCGAGCCGCTGATGCCGAGGATCAGCTTGCCGAATTGTCCGTCGTTGGGGTATTGGCGCAGGCACGGGATGCCGAACGCCTCCAGACGCGTGACGAGCATCGTCTCGTCCATGTCGATGCCCTTGCAGTGGCAGAGATACACCGGCGGCTCCGGCTGGCCCGCTTCGTCCTTGGGCCAGCGCTCGTAAAGATCGCCGGGGAGCTGACGCCCCCACTCTGCCGATGCTTTTCCGGTTTCTTCCATGATGTCTCCCCGCGGGTCGCCCCGCATGTTTTTATTTATGTTTTTATTTATGATATTTCCCGCCCTCGTTGATGTTGAAGGCGCGGTAAATCTGCTCCAGAACCATGACCCGCGCCAGATGGTGCGGGAATGTCATGCGCGACATGGAAAGGCGGACGTCCGCGGCGCGCTTTACCTCGTCCGACAGCCCGTCTGAGCCGCCGATGAGAAAGCACACGCGGCTTTTTCCCTGCACGGCGCACTGCGCCATGAGCGAGGCCAGCTCCTCGCTGGAACAGCTCTTTCCCTCGATGCACATAGCGACGACGAAAGCGCCGGAGCCGATGCGCGCGAGCATCGCCGCGCCGTCGCGCTTTATGTCGCCGGTCTCCGGAAGCTCGATGATCTCCGGCGCGCAGTAGCGCTGCAGGCGTTTGTTGTATTCCTCGCACGCGGCGGCATAAAAGCTCTCCTTGAGCTTGCCGGTGCAGATCAGTTGGACGCGCAGCACGGCGTTACCTCCAGCTCCAGATCGCCCTCCGCCGGGGCGACGCGCAGCGTCACCGCGGAAAAGCCCTCGCCGTCAAGCGCTTCGCGCACGGCCCGCTCCGCGAGGCAGGGGCGGTTATTCTCCCGGCTCAGATGGCCGAGCACAAGCGAGCGCACCCCGGTCTTTGCCAGATCGCAGGCAAGCTGCGCGCAAGCCTCGTTGGAGAGGTGGCCGCGGTCGGACAGGATGCGGCGCTTGAGATAGACGGGGTAGCGCCCGGCGCGGAGCATATTGACATCGTGGTTTGCCTCGATCACCGCCGCGTCGCACCCGGCGAGCGCGTCGAGCATCTCCGCCGTCACGCAGCCGGTGTCGGTGCAGACGCCGAAACGGGCGTCCTTCCCCGTCAGAACATATCCTACGCTCTCGGGCGTGTCGTGCATTGTCGGAAAAGCGGTGAGCGTGAAATTCTTCAGCGCGACGCTCTCCCCGACCGGGATCGGAACGATGCGCCCTTCCAGCCCCGCCGCGGCGCGCTCGAGCGCGTGGGCGACGGTCTGCGGCGCATAGACCTTCACATTTTTATAATACTTCAGCAGCATCGGCAGACCGGCGACATGGTCGGAGTGCTCGTGCGTGATGAGAACGGCCGAAAGATCGTCCGGCGTGAGCGCTCGCCGCGCAAGGCCGGTTTTGATGCGGCGCAGGGAAATGCCCGTGTCGAGAAGCACCGCCGCGCGCCCCTCGGTGAGAAGATAGCAGTTGCCGCTCGAGCCGCTGGCAAAGGAAACGAAAGTCATCCCGCGGCGGCGGCGCCCCGCTCCGTGCCATCCGGCTCATCAATGATGCGGATGTCCGCGCCGAGAAGACGCAGCTTGCCGACGAAGTTTTCGTACCCGCGCTCGATGAACTGGATATCCTCCACGAGCGTGACTCCTCTGGCGCAGAGGCCCGCGATGACCATCGCCGCGCCCGCGCGCAGGTCGCACGCGTCCACGGAGGCGCCGCGCAGCGTTTCCACGCCCTCAACGACCGCCACGCGGCCGTCCACGGTCACGGCCGCGCCCATTTTGCGCAGCTCGTTGATGTATTTATACCGGTGATCCCAAACGCCCTCGGTGATGACGCTCGTCCCCTCCGCCACCGCGAGCGCCACGCCGATCTGCGGCTGCATATCGGTCGGGAAGCCGGGGTACGGCTGGGTCTTGACGTTGGCGCGGCGGAGACGCCCCGTCGAGCGGACGAGGACGGATTCGCCGTATTCCTCCACCGTGACGCCCATTTCGCGGAGCTTCGCGGTGATGCAGTCAAGGTGCTTGGGAATGACGTTTTTGATCAGGACTTCTCCCCCGACGGCGGCGGTGGCGGCCATGTAGGTGCCGGCCTCGATCTGGTCGGGGATGATGGTGTAGGTGCCGCCGTGGAGCTGCTCCACGCCGTTGACCTTGATGGTGTCCGTACCGGCGCCGCGAACGTCCGCGCCCATGGAGTTGAGGAAGTTGGCAAGATCGACGATGTGCGGCTCGCGCGCCGCGTTTTCGATGATCGTGCGTCCCTCGGCGAGCACGGCGGCGATCATAATGTTCATCGTCGCGCCGACGGAAACCTTATCGAGATATACGCTCGCGCCGCGCAGCCGTCCGCCGGGGACGTGCGCGGTGATGAAATCGGAAATATCGACCTCCGCGCCGAGGGCGTTCATGCCCTTGACGTGCTGGTCGATCGGCCGGACGCCGAAGTTGCAGCCGCCGGGCATGGTCGTCTTGGCCGAGCCGAAGCGGCCGAGCATCGAGCCGATGAAGTAATACGACGCGCGGATCTTGCGCATCAGGTCATACGGCGGCTCGGTGAAGCGCACCTGCGTGCAGTCGATCTCGACGGCGGATGGGCTGAGGTATTCCACACGCGCGCCCAGCCCCTGAAGGATCTTCAGGAGCATATCCACATCGCTGATCTGCGGCATATTCTCGATCCGGCAGACACCGTCAACCATCAGAGCCGCCGGGATGATCGCCACGGCCGCGTTTTTCGCGCCGCTGATCTCGATCTCCCCGTGCAGGGGTCTGCCGCCATGTATCACATATCTATCCAAACTATTTGACACCTCTCATGCTGCGAAGGCAGAGCGCTGCCGCGCATCTGCAGCCGCTTCTGGCCGCACTTCGTGCATAGCTTGCCCGATTTTAACGGAACCTAACAACGGATTATAGCATGGTTTTTCCGGAAAAGCAATCACAACCCGCCGGATGCCGCTTCTCCGCGCTCCCGCGCGAGCAAAAGCTGCGTTTTCAGCAGCGCAACAGTCGTTTTCCCGTCACAGAGTTCACCATCCAGCGCCATCTGCACAAGTGCACCCAGTGGGTAGCGCTCCAGATTCAGGAACTCTCCGGGATCGAGATGCGCCGCGCCGTGGTGCAGATCGCGCGCAAGGTAAATGTGCAGCACCTCCTGCGAGTAGCCGGGCGAGGTGAAGTTCGCGCCCAGATACTGCAGCCGTCCCGCGCTGAGTCCCGTCTCCTCCGAGAGCTCGCGCGCCGCCGCCCGCTCCGGTGCTTCCCCCGGTTCGAGCTTGCCGGCCGGCAGCTCGAGCAGCGTGCGCGAAAACGGATAGCGGTACTGCCGCACGCACCAGACCGTGCCGTCGGCCTCGAGCGGCAGCACCGTCACGCCGCCCGGATGCTCCACGACCTCGCGCTTGGCCGTGCTGCCGTCGGGGAGGCGCGCCTCGTCGAGCCGGACGTTGACGATCACACCGTGGTAGCTTGTGACGGTCTTGAGTTTTTCTTCGATCAGTTCCATGAACCACCACTCCTTCTTCTCTGGCATGATACCATATTCCCGGACGGAATGCCATATATTTTGAATAGTACGCGGCGTCTGCCGACGCCGAAAAGGAGGTGCTGCTCATCGCAAGACCCGTTTCTGACCCGCCGCGCCGGTTTCGCTTCGGCTCGTTTGCCGACCTGACCGCAGCGCTCGGCTGCTGCCCCGAGGGGATCGACTCGGACGTGGTGTACATAGCCGGCGGCTGGGAGCTGTTCACACGCGCAGAGGATGCGCTGCTGCCGAACGCGATGTTCGAGTTCGGCGAGGCGCTTCCGTGCAGCGGACAATTGTATGCGCACATCCGCGAACACGGCGACGTCATCGTCCGGCACAGCGCCGTCGAGACACTTCGGCGTTATTTCTGCTGATTTCGCTCTTTTCATTTGCCGCCGGATGTGGTAAACTATATCCACGATTTCGCACGAAGGAGGTCCCCGCCATGCCGAGAGCCAAGGGCGTCAAGCAGGTCGCGGCCAACCGCAAGGCCCTGCATGACTATTTCGTGCTCGAGCGGTTCGAGGCCGGTGTGGAGCTCTTCGGCACCGAGGTCAAGTCCATCCGCGCGGGCACGGTCAATCTGAAAGATTCGTTCTGCACCGTGAAAAACGGGGAGCTGTTTGCCTACGGCATCCACATCAGCCCCTACGAGCACGGCAGCATCTACAACCGCGACCCCGACCGGCCGAAGCGTCTGCTCATGCACCGGCGGGAGATCACGAAGCTCTACGCCCGCACCAAGCAGGACGGGCTGACGCTCGTGCCGCTGTCGCTGTATTTCAAGGACAGCCGCGTGAAGGTGGAGCTTGGCCTGTGCAAGGGCAAAAAGCTCTACGACAAGCGCGACGCCGATGCGCAGCGCAGCGCCAAACGCGAGATCGACAGAACGATAAAGGAGAAAAATTACTGATGAGCAATCCGATTGTCACCATTGAAATGGAAGACGGCGGCATCATCCGCGCCGAGCTCTACCCGGAGATCGCGCCGAACACCGTCCGCAACTTTATCAGTCTCGTCAAGAAGGGCTTTTACGACGGCGTGATCTTCCACCGCGTCATCCCCGGCTTCATGATCCAGGGCGGCGACCCGACCGGCACCGGCATGGGCGGCCCGGGCTACTGCATCGAGGGTGAGTTCACGAGCAACGGCTTCAAAAACGACCTCAAGCACACCCGCGGCGTGCTGTCCATGGCCCGCGCCATGGATCCGAACTCCGCCGGCAGCCAGTTTTTCATCATGCACATGGACGCTCCGCACCTCGACAAGCAGTACGCTGCGTTCGGCAAGGTGACCGAAGGCATGGACGTCGTCGATGCCATTGCGCGCACCCCGCGCAGCATGTTCAACGACAAGCCCACCCACGAGCAGAAGATGAAGACCGTCACTGTCGAGACCTTCGGCGAGGAATATGCCGAGCCGGAGACCTGCTGAGGGAACAAACACATCGGCAGTTTCGTCTGAAGATTCAGAATGCGTTCCTGCCTGCGCCGCGCTCGCGGTGCAGGCGGCTGACGCACCCGACATCCTGGGGATGTACCGGTTTCGACGGGGGTGTGGAGGCAGGAATAGCGGGCGGCGGCGCCTGACCGCCATAAAACGGGCATCTTATAAATTAAAGAACAACAACGAAACTGTTCTTCTCGCTGCTTAAATAGCGAGCGTTCCCGCCGGGAGGACCACGGCCCGGCAGCGGAGCGTCGATGAGTGGTGAACGTGCGCACGCTAAGCTTTGCGCGTGCCATGCATCATGAAGCTACCGGACTGACAGGCTTGCCGGTTTGCCTGTCCTGAAGGGAACAGGGGCGTTCGGCGTCCCGAAAAAACCTGCTGCGCCCGGAGAAGTTCCTGTTTAAGCGCTTTCGGACGGGGGTTCAACTCCCCCCATCTCCACCAAAATGGTAAAATCCAGCAATCCATTGGGATTGCTGGTTTTTTCTTTGTTTATCATTGCTGTGCGGCCTTCCTTTGCGGCCGCGCGAAGCGCAAAGACCGCAGGCTTCACCGCCCGTGGCCTTTCGGTCCTGCAAATACTCGTACTGTAACAACACCCTAGCAGAAATATCGCACTTCCTCCCCCTAACGCAGGTGGGCAATTGCCCTGAAACGATGTCCGCCTCCGAACCGAAAAGCGCCCCGATTAACGTTCTCTGTTAAAATCAAGAGGTCGTTCCAAACGTAGAATCAAACAAACCTTGCAAGTTTATTTGACTTTTACTGTTTCAAAGAACAGCAAAAAGTCCACGACCCATTATGACTTCTATTTTCCTATTTGTACACAAAGAGTTGAAAAGCAGCCGCTTGAGTGCTATTATTTGTAAGGCACGCATGCCAGCAGTTCAGAAAGCTCACGAGGCAAAGTCGCCAACGCCCCCCTGACATCTGATAAGCGCATCGCAACACGCAGCTGCAAAGGAGTAACAGTCATTGAAAACAGACGATCTTATTGTGGCAATGGCAATTATAGGAGTCGCCGCAGTCGTAAGTTTGGGTTGCATCTTATATAGTTTATTACGCAATCCATTTCAATACCCTTATTTTGTTTGGTGGTTCGATGTTTCTTATAAGAGGAACGTTGATATAATGGATTGTATTGACAGCTTTTTATGTAACGAGCAAAACTGGCACGCATTGAAGCAACATGAGCAGTCCATCAAGCAGTGGAAACACGACACTGAGAATTATCTGCAAACATGTATACTAAAGAAAAGGCGTGTCCGACAATATCAAGAAGTTTTAGACGACAACAGAGCATTCCGTTTTGGAACAAGCAGAAATCGAACCCATTATAAGCAGCAAAACTATGTAAAAACGGCTTACAAAATACCAACAGCGGAATCGATAATGGCAGTAAGTTGGCCTTGGCTTATAAATCGTCATGCACAGCTGGAGGAGATCGGCTTCGAAGCAACGCTGAAAGAGTATCACAGCAAAAACCAGCGAAAGCTGATGACGAAGGCGCTGCGGAAAGAAATCATGAAGCGCGATCGTTACACTTGCCAAATGTGCGGAAAGTTTATGCCGGATGAAGTTGGACTGCATATTGATCACATCGTTCCGATTGCAAAAGGCGGCAAAACAGTCCCGTCCAATTTACAGGTGCTATGCTCAAAATGCAATGGGACTAAGGGCGCTAAAACGCACTAAAAAGATACCATCCAAAAAGCGAGATCATCGCGGCAACTGAAGCAGGCTTTTGTGGCGGAGAAGAACAGCATATCTCGACTTATTTCTCCATCACCGCCCGGCGGGCTTTTTCACGCAAGCCGAAACCAAGCTGCGTATTTTCCGTCTGAATGTGCAAGACGCTGTACCTGGGAGCGGCGGCAAGAATTAAGACTAATTCAGGTATCATTGGCTATTTTTTTCGGCGCAACCCTGCTATAATGTTTCCACACAACAATGCGTCTTTAGGAGAACAGAGCAAATGGCAAGCACGGAACCATCAATGACCGAACAGCATACATGCAGCGCGGCGGCTCTGCCGGAGGGAGCCTTTCTCCCGGCCGGACCGCAGTGCCCCGGACGCCATCCGGAAAGCGGCGCCGCAGGACCTGCAGGCGCTCTTTTCTGCGCCCGTGCGCTTGGGACACAAGCTGCCGCGGTGTGTAAATACGCGCAGGAGGGCTGCT
>OGYC01001493.1_pt1 | contig 19439 bp, 17 predicted proteins | sample 1576461 | NCBI WGS metagenome assembly OGYC01 (sample SAMEA3541569, study PRJEB24748) | human gut metagenome | biome: human gut; feature: human-associated habitat; material: faeces | place: China | collected 2012 | reverse complement strand
CCACCAGCTTCGGGATGCCGTTGCCCACCATGTGCTTGAACTGCTCCACCGTAAACTCCGGCCACCCGTGCTGTGCACACACCCAGTTGCCTGCATCGGCCAGGTCGTCGATGGTGTTCAGCAAAGTGCCGTCCAAATCAAATAATACCGTATGAATCATAACGATTTTACTTCCCCTAAAAACAATAATTTTATCTTTATGTCAAGGGCCCCCATATCAGGGGGCTGTCGCCGATCGGCGACTGAGAGGTTTAATTCGTTTCCATAAATCTGAAAAATTTCTCCGCATCCCGTAGCGGCACGCTCCTCACCTTGAGCTTTACCCAGCCGGGAAAGGTCAGGGTCAGGTTGGTGCGGCCCACACTGGCAGCCCAGGGGCTTTGTGCTGCGGTCAGGCAGACATCCGGGTGCAGCACACAGATGCAGTGGAGGTAGAGCCCCTGCTGCCGCCGCAGGGTCATGCGGCCCTCCCGCAGCCAGAGGCCCTCCCGCAGGTAGCCTGCCGCAGCCCCGGCCAGCAGCGCCCCAAAGAAGAAGGTGGGGATGAGCAGGGTCGCGGTCAGCTGGGGCAGCACTGTGGCCGAGACCAGCGTCAGCAGCAGGCAGAGGGCAAAGGGAATGCCTGCCGGTGCAAAAAAGATGAGACTGCGCTGCTCGGTGCGGGCCAGCAGGTCGGGCGGCATCCGGAACTCCGGCAGCAGCTCCCGGAACAATGCTTCCTCGCCGCTGCGGCAGACGAACAGCGGCAGCTCGGGGGAGCAGCCGCCCGCCGTTACAAAGACCGGCCAGCGCTTCATCAGCCGGGCAGCGGGGGAGATGCGGACATCTGCAAAGCTGATCTCGCTTGTCCGCACCCGGCACTCGAAGTGCTCCAGCCAGCCGCCCCGGCTGCCGATCTGGTCGGCTGTGTGCCAGACAGTGTAGTGCACGGTCTGGGCAAAGCTGCGCATCAGGCTGGCCCCCAGCAGAAAGCCAGCAGCCGCCAGCAGCCACGCCGCGCCTGCAGGAAGCCACCGCGCCGCGAAGCGGGCCAGAAAGCTCACCTGGATCTGGGCAAAAACGGCAGGGTTCCAGTCCGAAACATCCCGGGTCTGGCGCACGGCCAGCACAAACAGGGCCAGCGTGGAGAGGCCATTGGCCCCCAGAAAACCCAGCGCCGCCCGCTCCCCTCCGGCGGGCCGGTGCAGGGTAGGCTTTACCAGAGGCATCAGCTGGTCTGCCACCGCCTCGGCATCGGCTTTGGGCAGGCAGACCGAAAGGGTGTGCTTTTGCGCCGCGCCCACCGGGTAAAGGGTCAGGCGGCTTGCCCCGGCCATCCGGTAGAGCAGGGGCCGGTCGATGGTCAATGCCGCCAGCATCTCGCCCCGCAGGGCACGATCCAGCCGGATGCCCAGCCGCCAGTGCAGATGAAAGACTCCGGTGTCGTCCAGGCTCCAGCTGCTCACATGCAGGATGCCCCAGCTCACGGCGCAGAGCAGAAGGAACAGCAGCGCATCCTGCCGCAGAGCCGTGTGCAGGGCTGTCCAGTTCCGCTCAAACAGCACCTGAACCAGCGGCAGCAAATAGACCACCAGCGTTTTGCGCAGAAACCGCAGGACGGTAAAGGGGTGCAGGCGGCGTTCATTCATCGGATCTCCTCCGCAAGGGCATGGGTGAGGGCAGCGGCCTGCTCTGCCGGGACCGCCGGTAAAATAAGCCGCGTGCCCGGTGCCGTGATGACGACCACCGATACCCCTGCCAGCCGGAGCAGCGGCGTGCGCAGCCGGAACAGCCCTGTTACGGCCCTGCGTCGGATCGCCCGCCGCAGCGGGAAGACGATGCCGGAGTACACCGTCAGGGTCTCCGCGCCCAGCGCGGCGGCATAGCTGCAGGCGCGCTGGTACACCACCGCCACCAGTGCGGCCCAGAGCAGGCAGAACACCACCCCGGCGGGCAGGCTCTGCCAGAACACAAAGGGAGCCGCCAACAGGCCCGGGATGGCGGCCCAGCAGCAGAGCACAGCCCGGCCCCGGGGCGGGATGATGAGCGCCGTGCGGCGCAGCTCCCGCTCCGTCACTTGCTGTTCAGCTCCCAGGCATCGGTCAGCAGGTGCAGGGTATCGTCCTGCGTCAGCACCAGGATGCGGTCCCAGGGCAGCAGAACGGTGTTGCCGTGGGGGATGATGAACTCGGTGTCGCGGGTGATGCTGACCAGAATGGCATCACCGGGAATGGGCACATCCATGATGGCCTTGCCCGCAAACTTGAAGTTCTCGGGCAGCAGGATCTCGTTCAGGCTGGCTGTGCCGCCGCCCAGGCTGAGCAGCTGGCGGATGGTATCCGTCTCGATCTCCCGCTCCAGAATGTGGCTCAGGTTGTCGGTGCCGCAGACCACGGTGTCCACGCCTAAGGTGTGCAGCAGCTCCCGGTTTTTCGGGTTGGAGGCCCGGGCCACGGTGCGGTCCACGCCGAACTCCCGCTTGGCGATCTGGCAGGCCACGAGGTTGTCCTCGTCCGAGCCGGTCACGGCCACAAAGGCGTTGCAGCTGCCAACATCGGCGGTGCGCAGGGTGTCCACGCTGATGGAATCGCCGCAGATCACAGGGATGTCCAGCGAATCTGCCAGCATCCGGCACTGGGCCTCGATGGGTTCAATGATGACCACCGAATGGTGGTTCGTCAGCAGGCTCTGGGCCAGATACCGCCCAACACGCCCGCCGCCTGCAATACAAACTTTCATATAAAAACCTCATAATACTTAAAGTATATAGAAACTTTGCCTGAACCAGCTCTTGGCTCCCCCTTTGGGGGAGCTGGCAAAGCCGTCAGGCTTTGACTGAGAGGGTGAGCCAGTTTCCATTATTTCGCCAGCGAACGGAACACTGCCTGTTCTGTCAGGATGGTGGGGCAGATCGTGTCCAGCTCGTAGGTCTTGTGGTAGAGCACCTGCAAATGCGGGTCGGAGACGCGGCAGATGACCTTTTCGCGCCGGAAGATGTTCTTGGCGATCTGTGCAGCCATCAGGTTCACGGAGTCATCCTCGCTCACGGCGGCCACAGCGTCGCAGTTCTCCACGCCGCCCTGCTTGAGGATGTCGGGGTCGGTGGGGTCGCCCACAAGGGCCGTGCCGCCAAAGGAGTAATCGTCAAAGCTGTCCAGCCGCTTGAGCTGCTCAGGGTCCTTTTCGATCAGGGAAATATCATGGCCGATGCGTTCCAGATCCCGCACCAGTGCCGCGCCCACCTGGTCGCAGCCGATCACCAGAATATTCATGGATGTCACCTCATTGTTCAAAATCTGTTTTTATCTGGCCCGGCAGTCCGTGTCAGAAGGAAACACAGGGAAAAACGTTGTGTCCAGTATAGCATATTTCCGGCGGCAGATAAATACAGAAAAAGCAGACAGTGCTCCTGTATAAAATTTGTGATTTTTCGTGCGCAGGCTCTCAGAATATGATATACTGGAAAGCGAACCCAATCTGAATGTGTGCAGAGCGCCTGTGCCGCTTTGCAGGGAGGAGAACCCATGTTTCTTGAAATACTGAAAGCCATCCTGATGGGCATTGTGGAGGGCATCACCGAGTGGCTGCCCATCTCGTCCACCGGTCACATGATCCTGGTGGAGCAGGTGGTCAAGTTCAACGCCAGCGAGGAGTTTATGTCCATGTTCCGCGTGGTCATCCAGCTGGGTGCCATTCTGGCCGTGGTGGTGCTGTTCTGGAATAAGCTCTGGCCCTTTGGCCTGCGCCATGGCCGTGTCTGCTCCAAGCCTGCCGTCTGGCAGCTCTGGTTCAAGGTGGTGGCCGCCACCATCCCGGTGCTCATCATCAGCCCGCTGGACGACTGGTTTGAGGCCCGCTTCTACAATTACATTACAGTCGCCGCCATGCTGATCCTGTATGGTGTCCTCTTCATCCTTGTGGAGAACCGCCGCACCGCCCCGCATGTCACCCGGCTGGAACAGATCACCTACCGGGAAGCCTTCATCGTTGGCATGTGGCAGATGCTGGCCATCATCCCCGGCACCTCCCGCTCCGGTGCCACCATCGTGGGCGGCCTGCTGCTGGGTCTGTCCCGTGCCTGCGTGGCCGAGTTCACCTTCTTCCTCGCCATCCCGGTTATGGCGGGCGCGTCCCTGCTCAAGGTGGTCAAGTTCGTCCTCTCCGGCGCTGCGATGACCGGCACCGAGATCGCTGTTCTCGTGGTGGGCTGCGTGGTCGCCTTTGTGGTCAGCCTTGCCGCCATCCGCTTCCTGATGGATTACGTCAAGCGCCATAACTTCAAGTTCTTCGGCCTCTACCGCATCGTGCTGGGCCTGATCGTCCTGGCCGTGGCCGCCATCACCGCCATTGCGTAAATCGCTCCCCAAACACCCCAGCCGCCCGCCCGGGCGGCTTTTTTGCGCCCTGGGGCAATTGCACCGGCCCTGGCCTTGTGCTATACTGGAGCCATAAAGAGAGAACCCGGCGGCGGGAGAGTGCCGCGCCTGAAATTGTCAAAAACGGAGGAGATCCCTATGGAAGCATCGACTGTATATTACACCGACTTCCGGTGTCCTGTGGGCACCAGCCTGACCGAAAAGCTGCGCCGCCTGTGCATTGCGGCGGGCATCAAGAGCATTGATATGGACGGCAAGTTCGTGGCCATCAAGATGCACTTTGGTGAGCTGGGTAACCTGGCCTTTCTGCGCCCGAACTACGCCAAGGTAGTGGCAGACCTGTGCAAGGAGCAGGGGGGCCAGCCTTTCCTGACCGACTGCAACACGCTGTACCCGGGCAGCCGCAAGAACGCGCTGGAGCACCTGAGCTGCGCGCAGGAAAACGGCTTCTGGCCCATGACCACCGGCTGCCAGATCATCATTGGCGATGGCCTGCGCGGCACCGATGAGCTTGAGGTGCCCGTGCCCAACGGCGAATACTGCAAGACCGCCAAGATCGGCCGCGCCATTATGGATGCCGACATCTTCATCAGCCTGACCCACTTCAAGGGCCACGAAGCGACCGGCTTCGGTGGGGCCATCAAGAACATCGGCATGGGCTGCGGTTCCCGTGCGGGCAAGATGGAGCAGCACTCCTCCGGTAAGCCTGCCGTGCAGGAGGAGCTCTGCCGCGGCTGCCACCGCTGCGCCAAGGAGTGCGGCTCCGACGCCATCCGCTACAATGAGAACAACAAGGCGGTCATTGATTACGAAAAGTGCAAGGGCTGCGGCCGCTGCATCGGTGCCTGCAACTTCGATGCCATCTATTCCATCGACAGCAGCGCCAACGAGGAGCTGGACCGCAAGATGGCAGAGTACGCCGCCGCCGTCTGTGCAGACCGCCCCTGCTTCCACATCAGCCTGGTGCAGGATATCAGCCCCAACTGTGACTGCCACGGCGAGAACGATGCCCCCATCCTGCCGGATATCGGCATGTTCGCCTCCTTTGACCCCGTGGCGCTGGATCAGGCCTGTGCCGATGCCTGCCTGAACGCACAGCCCCTGCCCAACAGTCAGCTGGGCCAGAACCTTGCAAAGCCCGGCTGGAACTGCCACCACGACAACTTCAAGGATTCCAACCCCAATGTCGAGTGGAAGGCAACGCTGGAGCAGGCCGAAAAGATCGGCATGGGCACCCGCCAGTACACCCTGAAGAAGATCTGAACATAAAAATAAGCCCGACAACGTCGGGCTTGTTTTTATGTCTCTTGCATTCAGGGGCAGACAGGACGCTCAATACTCGCTGGAAGCCGGGACCAGTACGTCAATGACATCGGCCAGGGCTTTCCAGTTTTCCTCGGAACAGCCGGGCAGCTCTTTGGCATCCAGACCGGCATCCTCGATGCGGCCGGTCATGCTGTCCTTGTCGGTTAGCAGGGTCTCGGCATCGGCCTTGATGAGCGGCCAGGCATCGGCAAAGCTCTGCTGGTCATCGGCGCTCAGGCTGTCGAACCACTGGGTATAGGCATCTTTGATGTCGCTGACCGGCTGGATGCTCATGTTGCAGCCATCGGCCCATTTCAGCAGGGAAGCCGCCGCGATGACGGATTTCAGCGAGCAGCCGGACACGCCGGGGCCCCAGCCAAGGCAGGGGGCAAAGGCATCGTCCGGGTCAGAGAGGGAGAACAGGGAATTCTCGCCTGCGTCCAGCGGGCCCACCTTGCCGGTGTCGGCGGTCACGGTGGAAGAGGGGATGCTCTCGCTTGCAGAAGCGGAAGAGCTGGAAGCGGCAGTGCTGCCGGAAGAGGTGCTGCAGCCTGCCAGCACGCCGCACAGCAGGGCGGCGCAGACCAGCAGGGAAAGAATACGCTTGCGAATCATAGGAAAGCCTCCTTTTATCGTGTTCCGGCCCATCTGCCGGAGAAACTGCTCTGGTACATTTCTAGTATACTGTTCTGCCGGGCTGTTGTCAATCGGCGTGCGCAGGACGATTTTTCACCCCGGCTGTGCAAACTATACAAACTTTTGTCTTTTTTTTCTCAGTCGGGCGGGATTGACATTTTTTGCGCTGGCGCGTATAATCCGGCCATGGTCAAACTGGGAGAAATGAGTGAAGAACCGGAAAAAGGGGGAGAAACGGATGCAGAAATTTCTGCGGCGGCTGGAACGCTTTTCACAGTCGCTGCTGTCGCCGCTGTCTTATCTTTCGGCGGCGGGCCTGCTGCTGGTGCTGGGGGCGCTGCTCACCAGCAAGCCCTTGTGTCAGGCGCTGCCGGTGCTGCAGTGGGCTCCGCTGCAGCTGGTGGGTCAGCTGCTCTATAACGGGATGATGGTGCTCATCAACAACCTCAGCGTCATTCTCTGCGTGGGGGTGGCTGCCGTGCGCGCCAAAACCGAAAAGCAGGATGCCGCCCTGCTGGCGCTGATGGCTTACCTTGTGTTCCTCACAGCCAACCACACCGCGCTGGAAGCGCTGGGACTGCTTGCCCAGCCCAACGGGATGACCGGCCTTGCGGGCACGGGCCAGACCACCATTCTGGGCATTCAGGTGGTGGACACCGGCGTGGCAAGCGGCATCGTGCTGGGCTTTGCGGCGGCATGGCTTTTCAACCGCACCTGCGAAAAGCAGTTTTATGGCATGATCACCCAGCTCTATTCAGGTCTGCGGTGGTCGTTTTTGTGGCTGTCGGCGCTGGCGGTGGCACTGGGGCTGGGGTTCTGCTTCGTCTGCCCGCCGCTGCAGCGGGCGGTCAGCGCCCTCACGGGCTGGATCGCGGCTTCAGGGAACGCGGGTGTGTTCCTCTACGGCTTTCTGGAACGGCTGCTCATCCCCACCGGCCTGCATCACCTCATCTATATGCCCTTCCAGTTCTCTTCGCTGGGCGGCAGCCTGACCGTAGGCTCTGTGACCTACACGGGCGCTTACGCCGTCTGCATGACCGAGTACACCATGGGCCTGCCCCTCTCAGACGGCATCGTCTGGATGTACACCGGCTTCACCAAGACCTTTGGCTATCTGGGCATTGCAGCGGCCTTCATCTTCACGGCCCGCAGGGAGAACCGTGCCCGTACCGCCGCCGCTATGATCCCGCTGGCGGTCACGGCCTCGGTGGCCTCCATCACCGAACCCATTGATTTTCTGTTCTGCTTCGTTTCGCCCCTGCTCTGGGTGGCCCATGCGGTCATTACGGGCGGCTTTATTGTGCTGCTCCATGTCCTGCATGTCCGGGCCTTTACCTCCAACCTGCTGGGGTCGCTGGTGTTCAACCTGAGCGCCGGGGAGCAGCTGCAGAATCTGCCGCTGCTCTATCTGCTGGGCCTTGCGGAGATCCTGACCTACTTTGCCGTGTTCAGCATCCTCATCAAGGCAAAGGATCTGCCCACCCCGGGCCGGGAAGCAGACCCTTCCGCAGACCAGTCCCCGTACGCCGACCCGCAGGAGGTGTGCCGGTTCATCGCCGCGCTGGGTGGGCCGGAGAACATCGCCCAGCTGGGAAACTGCTTCACCCGCCTCCGGCTCACGGTGCGGGATGCCTCGCTGCTGGATATGGGGGCGCTGCTCTCGCTGCCCCATAAGGGCCTTGTGGTGCAGAGCACCCGGGTCCAGCTGGTCTGCGGCCTGCACGCCGCCCAGCTCCGCCGCGCGCTTGAACAGCAGCTTGCCGAGATGGCCCCGGTGTGATTGCATTTTGATAAGAGAAACGGTATAATTGTGGCGAAACCTCTCAGTCGCCTGCGGCGACAGTTCCTCTAACAGGGGAGCCAAGAAAGGCCCCTGCCTCTCCTATTAGGCAACAACAACCGCCGCCAGTGGCGGATGAAGGGAGTTGTTGTTGGGGCAGCGGCCAACAAGGTACAAGTGCAATACTTTGCACGAAGTGAATGTTGGGAGCCGCAACCCGGACAAGTGGCATTGCAAAGCAATGACGGAGAGGTTTAGCAGCGGATAACCTGAAAATAAAGGAGAACATAAAATGCAGAATAACACCTTTTCCGTCGAAGGTCTCTTCGATTTCCTGAACGCCGGTGTCAGCGCCTTCCACTCCACGGCTGCGGCTGTGAAGATCCTGGAGGAGAACGGCTACCAGAACTGCCCCGAGAGCGCAGCCTGGGAGCTGGTGCCCGGCGGCAGATATTACACCACCCGCAACGGCTCTGCCGTGCTGGCATGGCGGATGCCCAAGGGTGAGCTGACCGGCTGGCATGTCACCGCCAGCCACAGCGATTCTCCCACCTGGCGTATCAAGCAGCTGGATGGCGGCAAGGACACGGTCTTTGCCAAGGCGGAGACCGAGGGTTACGGCGGTATGATCATGCCCACCTGGCTGGATCGCCCCCTGAGCGTGGCGGGCCGCATTCTGGTCCGCACGGAGAATGGCATCCGGAGCCTGCTGGTCCACCCCGACCGGGCGCTGGCTGTCATCCCCAACCTCTGCATCCACTTCAGCCATGACCTGAACAACGGCATGAAGTACAACCCTCAGGTGGATCTGCAGCCCATCTTTGGTGAGGCGGGTTCCACCCTGCGGGACGCTCTGGCTGAGGAGGCCGGGGTCAAGGCTGAGGACATCGTGGATGCTGACCTGGTGCTTTGCACCCGCGAAAAGGCCGAGCGCGTGGGCCTGAAGGGCGAATACTTCATGTCCGGCCGCATCGATGACCTGGAATGCGCCTACACCACCCTGTGGGGCTTCCTGCAGGGCCGCGGCGAGGAGGAAGGCCGGGGTGATATGTGGGTCATGTTCGACAACGAGGAGGTGGGCTCCTCCAGCCGGCAGGGCGCACAGGGCACCCTGATGGCCAATGTGCTGGCCCGCATTGAGGAAAAGCTGGGGGTCACCCGGGAGCAGAGCATCCGTGCCTGCACCAACAGCCTGCTGCTGAGCGCCGACAATGGCCACGCCACCCACCCCAACCACCCCGAAAAGAGCGATCCCGCCAACGTGGCGGTCATGGGCGGCGGTGTGCTGCTGAAGTACAATGCCCGCCAGACCTACACCACCAGCGGCTTTACCGGCGCTGCCTTTGCCGAGATCTGCAAAAAGGCCGGTGTGCCGGTGCAGGTGGCCGCAAACCGCGCGGATGTTCCCGGCGGTTCCACGCTGGGCAACCTGCTGGGCCACCAGATCCTGATCCCCATGGTGGATATCGGTCTGGCACAGCTGGCCATGCATTCCGCAATGGAGACCGCCAGCTGCAAGGATGCCGAGTACATGGCAAAGGCCGTGGCCGAGTTCTATAACACGCCCATCTCCCAGCCTGTGGACGGCGAGTGGAAGCTGGGCCTGTGAGCGCTGTGACCGGGCGCTTTGCACCCAGCCCCAGCGGGCGGCTCCATCTGGGCAATCTGGCCTGCAGCCTGCTGGCCTGGCTCAGCGCCAGAAGTCAGGGCGGGCGCATCGTTCTGCGCATTGAGGATCTGGATGCCGAGCGCTGCCCCCGGAAATATGCCGACGCGCTGGAAGAGGATCTGGAATGGCTGGGCCTTGTCTGGGACGAGGGCGGCAGCAGCGGCGGCCCCAACGGCCCCTATTACCAGAGCGAGTGCGCCGCCATCTACACCGAGAGCTATAACAAACTGGAAGCACAGGGCCTTGTTTACCCCTGTTTCTGCTCCCGTGCCCAGCTCCATGCCGCCAGCGCACCCCACACCTCCGACGGCAATGTGATCTATCCCGGCACCTGCCGGGGGCTGACGGCGGAGCAGATCGCCGAGAAGCGCAAAAAGAAAGCCCCGGCCTACCGTCTCATGGTGCCCGATGAGGACATCACCTTCACCGATGGCTGTATGGGCCCCCACACCGAGAACCTGCTCCGCGACTGCGGGGATTTCTACCTCCGCCGCGCCGATGGCGTGTTTGCCTACCAGTTGGCTGTGGTGGTGGACGATGCCCGCATGGGCGTGACGGAGGTGGTGCGGGGCGCGGACCTGCTCTCTTCGACCGCGCGGCAGCTTTATCTTTACCGTCTGCTGGGCCTGCCCGCCCCAAAGTTTGCCCATTGCCCGCTCCTGCTGGCCCCGGATGGCCGCCGCCTTTCCAAACGGGACGGCGACCAGAGCCTGGAAAACCTGCGGGCAAAGTATACGGCGGAAGAGATCGTGGGCAGGCTTGCCTTTGCCTATGGCCTTCAGCCCGAACCGGCCCCCCGCACCCCGGAAAGCCTGATCCCAGACTTTTCCTGGGACAAGGTGCCAAAGCAGGATATCTGCCTGCCGGAAGGTCTGTTTTAAGCAAACCCACGATTTTTGCCATGCCTGTGCAAAGATCGTGGGTTTTTCTTTACAAAAAAACAACTTATGGTAAAATATAACTAGAGACTTTGCTGAAACAGAAAGGAGCCTGTTATGCGTAAAATGTTAAAAGCGTCGAGTTTGTTGATCTGTGCAATGCTTTTGCTCAGCGCATGTGCAAGCTCTTTGAATCTGAGACCGGGGCCTTTCCGTTCGGAAATGCAGGATGTTTTTGTTCAGCAGACGACACTTGCGGTTCCGGCCAGCCATGCCGAGCATGGGGAGGACTATGTTATTGAGTGGCAGGACCCCGTGATGGAAAAGCACGTCCGGAAATGGCTTGACCGCCCGAAGGGGGATATCTATCACAGCGATGTCTGGGATTATCAGCGCGTCACGATAAATTCCGGAACCGGCGTGAAAGATCTCCTCGTCAAAGATGCACCGGACGGGGAAGATATTGGGGGAACCGTCAGCAGCAATGATCAGCTGGAAGCCTGTGCGGTCAGGGTAGAGGGAACGTATGATCCGGTGACCTCTCTGGCAGACCTGCGGCATTTTGACAGCTTGCAGGTATTGTCGGTCAATAATAGAAGGGGAGCCCCACCCATTACAGATCTGACAGGTCTGGAGGAATGCAAAAATCTGATGCTTTTGAGTGTGCCCAGTGTGGAGAGCAGCGCATTCCCGACCTTTGCAAAGCTGGATTCTGTGGTAGAGCTGAAGTATGGCAGTGACGGGATCCGGGCGGATTCCAATGTCTCCGACCTTTCGGCGCTGGCGCAGATGAAGTCGCTGAAGATGCTGCGGATCACCGGCAGTGAGGCCGATCTGACCCAGCTGGCCGGGGCTGACTTGAGGGTCCTGAGACTGGACGTGACCCGGATCGGTTCGCTGGAACCGCTGAAGCAGATGGAAAATCTGAGCTTTCTGCAGCTGTACCAAGGGCCGGAGATCGACAGCTTTGCCCCGCTGGCGGAGAGCAGTGTGCAGTATCTGAGTATGTCTCTCTCTCAGGGTGCACAGGAAGCCTACAAGGACATGGATTATACTCCCCTGACCCAGATGCCGCAGCTGATCTGGCTGGATCTGACCAACAACATCACGTTTGATACGGAAACCTGCAAAAAACTGCTGGCAAACGATACGGCCCTGAAATATCTGAAAATCTCCTATACATCAGCGGCCAAAGATGCCGAAGAGCTGGATACAGCGCACCTGAAAGAGTTCACTGCCCCGGCTCCGTAATACCCCAAAATGCAAAAACACCCATGCCAGCGCCGGCATGGGTGTTTTTCAATGCAGATTCAGAGCCGCTGGGGGACCCGGCTCTCACTGTGTTCCAGTGCGGTCATGGCTGTATCCAGAACCATGGCCAGCAGGATGCCCAGCAATACATCAATGCAGCTGTGCTGCTTGAGCAGGACCGTGGACGCAATGATGGAAACGCAGAGCACGGCGGAAGCGGGCCGCATCCAGCGGCGGCCCGGCGTTTCAAAGATGTGGCTGCGGTAATAGGCCATCATCAGGGTGACGGAGTTGAACACATGGATGGAGGGGCAGACATTGAGGGGCGTGTCGGTGGCATAGAGCATCCGCACGGCCTGAGCAAAGAGGTCGCTGCCGTACACCCGGTAGGGCCGCAGGTCCAGCCCGGTGGGCAGGATGACATAGCAGGCCAGCGCAATGGTCATGCCCGCAAACAGGGGCAGGCAGAGCCGCCAGAAGTCGGCCCGGGGCGCTTTCCACAGCAGGTAGAACAGGGTGAATGGGATCCACAGGAACCACGCAAAGTAGGGCACGATGGCATATTTGCAAAAGGGGATCAGGTCGTCCAGATGGCAGTGCACCAGAACATCGGGCACGGCAATATGGACTTCGAGCCAATGGAACGCCGAAAGGTAAAACAGGAGATAAAACGCCATGAACGAAACGGGATGGCGGGAAAACCAGTTGCGCATGGAACACACTTCCTTTTCTGGAATGGGGGCCGCAGCCCCGCCTAAAGTTCTTTGCAGCGTATGATTATACCGCGCAAAGACGAAGAAAACAAGACAAAAAGCTGACAAAATCGTGAACACATCCGCGCGGAATTTGGTATGCTTTGGGGAAGCGGATGCAGGGGAGAGAAGCTTCTGCCTATTGATACGAGACAGGATGCGGGTTTCCTGCACAAAAAAGGCCCTCCCCGCCAAAACTGCAATGGCGGAGAGGGCCGGATATACGGAAACTCAGATCACCTTTTGTTCCATCCACCTGCCGCGGACAAAGCGGACGCAGAAGAACAGCGAGCGCATGGCCCAATCCAGGAACATGCCCAGCCAGATGAACAGCAGGCCGCAGTGGAACTTGAGCACCATCAGGTAGCAGAAGGCCACCCGGAACACCCACATGGAGATGACGCTGACCGTCATGGTAAAGGCGGCGTCTCCGGCGGCGCGCAGGATGTTGGGCAGGGTGAAGCTGGAGGGCCACAGGATCAGCGATACAGCGTTGAACCAGACCATCAGCTCCAGTGCCATGCCGTAGGCCTCCGGCGAGAGGTTGAACCAGGAGAGCGCCAGCTTGTTCAGGAAGAACAGGCCGGAAAGGTTCATCGCCCAGTCCCCGGCGTAGGCGGTCAGGAGCAGCAGGCGGGAATAGCGCTTGGCCTGCGCCTTTTCCCCGGCACCCAGACACTGGCCCACAACGGTCAGTGCGCCGATGCCCACGGCGGAGGCGGGCACGTTCAGGAAGCTGGAGATGTTGCCTGCCACGGCGTTTGCGGCAATGGCGGCGGTGCCCAGCGTGCTGGTCAGGCTGGAGACCGACAGCTTGCCGATCTGGAACATGCCGTTCTCGATGCCGGCGGGAATGCCGACTTTCAGGATGCGCCTGATGAGGTCGAAATCTGGCTTCAGGTCGGTGAGGTGGTCGATGCGCAGCGCACAGTCTGGCTTCTGCAGCAGGAACATCACGGTGAAGCAGGCGATCATCCGGCTCACGAGGCTGGCGGTGGCCGCACCCATCACGCCCATGCCAAACCTGTAGATCAGGATGGCGTTGCCGCCAATGTTCACCACGTTCATCACCAGGCTGGAAAGCATACTGATCTTGCTGTTGCCCTGGGCGCGGAACAGAGCCGCACCGGCGTTGTACACGCCAATAAAGGGATAGCTCAGGGCCGAGAGCAGAAAATAGGTCTCAGCGTAGCGCATCACATCCGCGTCAATGGAGCCGAAGATGCCCCGCAGGATGGCGTGCCGCCCCACCGCCACGATGACGGCGGTGACCACGCTGAGCGAGATCATAATGAACATGATCTGGGCGGCGCTGGCCTTGGCCCGTTTTGGCTCCCGGTGGCCGATGTACTGGCTGGCGACCACCGCGCCGCCGGTGGCCAGTGCGCTGAGCAGCTGGATCATCAGCACATTGAAGGAGTCCACCAGGCTCACGCCCGAAACGGCGGCTTCGCCCACCGAGGAGACCATCAGGGTGTCCGCCAGACCGATGGAGATGCTGAGGGCCTGCTCTGCCACCAGCGGCAGGAAAAGTGAGATGAGCTGTTGACGGTTGAACAGCGGTCTTGATGTGGTCGATGCGTCTGTCATGGTGTCCTCCCTTGGCGCGTGGATTCAAACACACCCATGATAGCGCGGAATGACGTGAAAATCAAGATGTTGTATCCAACAAACCTGAAAATCAGGCAAACTCTTTGCTGGGGGTCAGGCTGGTGCCGTAATAAACGATGTAGTCGTAGGGGACCTGAGGGTTGTACGCGGCCAGATCGCCGTACTTGGCCAGAATGTCGTTCCGCAGGTTCTCCGGGGTGTAGGGCTGCCCGGCGGAAAGGGTGTCGGCGCAGACAGCGTTCCACATGCTCTCGGTAAAGGCGGCGCAGTTGAAGTAGGCCGACCAGTGGTCAGACTTTGCAAGGTTGCGGTTGACCACGTCCAGCTGGCCCTGATCCAGCGAGGTCTGGACAGCATAGATGTTCTGGTAGTAGGAATCGGCCAGATAGCGCTTGTAGTAGCCCTCCAGGTTGTACCAGATGCCGGTGTGCTCCCAGCGGTTGCCGCGGGGGCTGAAAGTCATCTCGGTGTTGGGTGCGATCCGCAGGCCGCCCACCTCAATGTCGTGGTCAGAGACGTTCCGCACCGAGAGGAAGGAGTGGCCGCTGGAATTGATGGAGGCATCGCCCCGGTCCTCGGCCCGGGCGTAGATGCGCAGCAGGGCCACGGCACCCTCGGCGGGTTCTGCACCGTAGGCCTGCACGGCAGATCTATGGTCGGCCTGCTCAAAATCGTAGGGGCCGCCGGTGCTGGTGGTGAAACCGACGATGTTGCGGATCTGATCCTCAAGGGGGCTTACATCGGTGATGACACGTTGGTCCTGGGGGGCGGGCGTGGCGGCAGGAGCCTCGGCCAGTGCGGCGGTGCTGCCGAACACGCACAGGGCCAGTGTCAGGCAGAGGGAAAGGGCGCGGAACAGCTTTTTCATGGGGGAACCTCCAAAGAGAAAAATTTCAGGTCAAGGATAGACGATTTTTGGGACGCTGTCAAGAAAAAGATATCTGCCGCCTTTACCCCCGGTGCCGGATGTGTTAAAATGAAGCTGGCAGCCGTGCCCGGTGTTTTGGGACATGGGGCCGATCGGAAGGTAAATGAATCTGACCCAGAGAGGGGAACAACCTATGCCAAAAGAAGCACACAAGGTCGTGGTCATCGGGCACCGCAACCCCGATACCGATTCCATCTGCTCCGCCATTGCCTATGCGGAGCTCAAAAACCGCACCAGCACGCTGGTCTGTGAGCCGCGCCGTGCCGGTAAAATGAATCAGGAGACCGAGTTCGTCCTGAAAAAATTCGGTGTCACGCCGCCCCGGATGTGCACCGACGTGAACCCCAAGATCCGGGACGTGGATTACCGCGAGATGCCGGGCATCCCGGGCTCCACCAGCCTGCGCCGCGCGTGGAAGATCATGCGCGACCAGCAGATCGACACCCTGTCCATCACCAGCGCGGACAACGAGCTGGAGGGCATCATCACGGTGAAGGATCTTGCCACCGCCAACATGGACGTGTTCGATACCGCGGTGCTGGCCAAGAGCCGTACCTCTTATAAGAACATCCTTGAAACGCTGAACGGCACCATGGTGGTGGGCGATGCAGACGCGGTCTGCACCACCGGCCACATCAAGATCGGCACCGCCACCCCCGAGATGCTGGAAAGCAGCGTGGAAAAGGGGGATATCGTCATTCTGAGCAACCGGTACGAAAGCCAGCTCTGCGCCATTGAAAAGGAAGCCTCCCTGCTCATCATCTGCAATGGGGCCAAGGTGGGCCGCACCATCCAGCGCATTGCCGATGAGACCGGCGTAGCCATTATGACCACCCCCGAGGATACCTATGCGGCGGGCAAGCTCATCAGCCAGTGCGCACCCATCTCCTATTATATGACCCGGGACAACATCCTCAAATTCACCCTCGTCACCCCCGTGGCCGATGTGCTGCGGGTGATGGCAAAGGTGCGCCACCGCTATTTCCCCATCCTCGATGAGGACGGCAAATACTGCGGCATGGTCAGCCGCCGCAACGTCATTGCCCTGCGCAAGCGGCGCATCATTCTGGTGGACCACAACGAGGCCACCCAGGCCGTGGAGGGCTTTGATCAGGCCGAGATCCTGGAGATCATCGACCACCACCGCATCGGCAGTCTGGAGACCAGCGGCCCGGTCTACTTCCGCAACCAGCCCGTGGGCTGCACGGCCACCATCATCACCCAGATGTACGACGAGAACGGCGTGGAGATCCCCCAGAAGACCGCCGGTCTGCTGCTGGCGGCCATCCTGTCGGACACGCTGGTGTTCCGCAGCCCCACCTGCACCCCGCTGGACGAGGCCACCGCAAAGCGTCTGGCCAAGATCGCCGGGGTGGAGATCAACACCTTTGCCAATGAGATGTTCGAAGCCGGTGAAAAGCTGGACGGCAAGACCGCCGAGGAAGTGTTCCTGCAGGACTTCAAGGTGTTCATGTGCGGCGATATCCGCTTCGGCGTGGCACAGGGCAGCTACATGACCCGCAAGAACCTGCTGGCCGCCGAGGACTTGCTGCAGCCCTATCTCGAAGAAGCCCGCAACAAGCAGAACGTGGAGGACATCTACATGCTGCTCACCGACGTGCCCAAAGAGGAGAGCGTGGTCATCAGCAGCGGCCGCTACGCCGCCGAAGTGCTGGCGGACGGTTTTGAGACCCAGCCCGCCGAGGACGGCAGCTTTACGCTGCCCGGCGTGGTGAGCCGCAAAAAGCAGTTCATCCCGGCCCTCATGACCGCATATCAGGAGCTGTAATGGAATGATGCACCGTGCCTGCGGCACGGCATGATGTTCCCTGCGGGAAATGATGTTGCCCTGCGGGCAAATGATGTGTGCCTTGCGGCACAATGGCCGCCTGCGGCGGCTGCATCATTTCCGGCGCAGCCGGAACATCATTGCGAAGCACATCATGCTGCGCGCAGCGCAGTGCATCATTCCCTTTACAGTTCCTGATAAGCGGTCATCAGGGCGGGGATGAACTGCTTTTTGCGGCTCACCACGCCCGGCAGCGTCCAGCTGCCATCAGCGCCGGGCTGGATCTCGAAGCCATCCGTCAGCACCCCGGCGGCGTAGCGTCCATCGCAGATGACCACGCTCTCCTCCTTGGGCACATCGGTCAGCAGCATGTAGATATCCTCCACGTTCTGCTTGTTGCGTGCTTCCTCCAGATACGGCTTCAGCAGCGCTTCGGCGGCGGTCAGGTTCTTGCGGGTCATGTAGCTGCCCTGCGCCACGCCAAAGCGGATATCACCGCACATGAACACCTTGAAGTCCTGCAAAAAGACCTCTTCGGCGGTCTTGCCGTCCAGCTTTTCGCCGGCTTCAAACATTTCGTTGGCAAACTCGTTGATGTCCACCCCGGCAATTTTCGCCAGACGGTTGGCGGCGTTCACGTCGATGGGGGTGCAGGTGGGGCTGCGGAATACCAGCGCCGCCATCGTCCGGGCAAAATCATCCAAGTCCTCCCCCGGAAGCCCCGCGATCACGTCCATGTTCACATGGTGAAAGCCTACCTGCCGTGCCATGGCATACGCATCGTAGACCTGCCGCACCGTGTGCCGGCGGCCGATCACCTCAAGCGTCTTGTCGTTCATCGTCTGCGGGTTGATGCTGATGCGGCGAATCCCCGCGTCCCGCAGAATTTCCAGCTTTTCCAGCGTCAGCGTGTCCGGACGGCCCGCTTCCACCGTGTATTCCATCGCCCCGGGAAACAGCTTCAGCGCCATGTGAACCATGCGCCGCAGCTGATCGGGATTCAGCGCCGTGGGCGTTCCGCCGCCAACATACAGCGCCCGAAGCTTCTTTCCGCTGGTGGATAACAGCTCCGCCCCCGCCGCCATCTCACGGAACAGCGCCGCCAAATAAGGCTCCACCAGCTTGCCCTTGCCCAGCTCGCCGCTGAGGAACGTGCAGTACGCACACCGCGTCGTGCAGAAGGGAATGCCGATGTACACATCCACCGCACCGTCATCCGGAGCGGGCAGCGTGGACTGCACCGCTACCGTGTCATGCAGCAGACGCAGCTTTTCCTCGGACACGTCGAACTCCTGCCCCACCTGCGCACAAGCTTCGTCCAGCGTGCGTCCGTGCTCCATGGCCTCGTAGACCAACCGTGTCGGGCGAATGCCGGTCAGACTCCCCCACGGTGGCGTGATGCCTGTCACATCCTTGCAGAGATCGTAGAGCGTCTGCTTGCACAGACGCTTCAGGACGCGCTTTTCCTCCAACAGCGTCGTGCGCTCATCCGCCGCCACAGGCACAGGCACATCCCGATGCCGCTGACGCTCACCCAGCGCGAAATCACAATGATACGCGCTGTCCGCCTCCCACGCCCGCCAATGAAAATGGGGCTGATGCTCCTCCTCCCACAGCTCCGCCGGAAGCGCAAAAAGCCGCGTCACGTCCCGCAGCTCCGAAGCCACGGTGCGCAGAAGATACTCCGTTTGATGCTCTTGTTCCATATTTGTTCATCCTTTGCGTTGTGGTCAATGCCCCGGATAAATGGTGCATTCCCGAGCCAGCGGCGCCAGCCGTGCCAGCGACCGCCGCATGTCCGCCTCGCTGCCGCAGTGGAAGTCCGTGCGTCCGCAGCCCAGATGAAACAGCGTGTCGCCGGTAAACAGCACATCCCCCACACGGTAGCAGACGCTGCCCGGAGTATGTCCCGGCGTGTGCAGCACGGTGAGGGTGATCCCTGCCGCCTGCACCAAGTCTCCTTCTTGCAGCAGGTGATTTGCGGGCGGCGCAATAATGGTCTGACCGATCATGCGGCACAGGTTCAGCTTCGGATCGGTCAGCATGGGTGCGTCCAGCGCGTGAATATATAAGGGCGTGTCCGCGTCCATCAACGCGCTTACTGCGCCAATGTGGTCGAAGTGCCCGTGGGTGAGCAGGATAGCCGCGAGACGCTTCTTTTGCAGAGCTGCACGGATGCGCTCCGGCTCCGCGCCGGGGTCAATGACGATACAATCGTCGCGGTCTGGAAGGGAGACAAGATAGCATTGCGTGGCCAGCTGACCTACGGGGATGGTGAGAATGTCGAGGGCAGGCATGGTGCGGACACTCCTTTGAGGGTTGATTCGATACGGTGTTTATGCTACCACGGCGGGGGCGTTTATGCAAGCGGGGAGTGGAAAGGAATCGGATAGGCGGGGGGAGGCGGCACACGGGCAGGTGGCAGAATGCGGCTTGAGGGAGTTTCGTGCGTCTGGGAGTTATTATGTAAAGGAAGGCAGCACCT
>OGYC01001491.1_pt1 | contig 19456 bp, 19 predicted proteins | sample 1576461 | NCBI WGS metagenome assembly OGYC01 (sample SAMEA3541569, study PRJEB24748) | human gut metagenome | biome: human gut; feature: human-associated habitat; material: faeces | place: China | collected 2012 | reverse complement strand
TGCGCTCCTTTCAGCCTACGGTGATCATTTCCTTCGGATACCGGGCATAGGTCAGATCATGCCCGGAGAAAGCGGCGTAGATCAGGGTAAGTCCCCCGACACGCCCGAAGAACATCAGCAGAATGAGAATGCTCTGCGACAGCGTACCCAACTGCGGCGTCAGCCCCAGTGTCAGCCCTACCGTTCCGGCAGCGGATGCCGTTTCATAGAGGCAGGCACCGAGCGGCAGGTTCTCCGCCGCGCTGATGACCGCCGCACCCGCGAAGGTCAGTCCCAAGTACAGCAGCAGGATGGCGGCGGCGTTCCGTACAGCGGAGGGCTCCAGCCTGCGCTTAAAAAGCTGTGGGTCCTCCCGCCTTCGGAAGGCAGCGACCGCGTTGGCGGCCAGCACAGCCAGCGTCGTCACCTTCATGCCGCCCGCGGTGGAGCCGGGCGCGCCGCCGGTCAGCATCAGCAAAATCGTGACCGCCTGTGAGGTGTCGCTCATTTTCGTCAGGTCTGCGGTGTTGTAGCCCGCTGTTCGCGGCGTGACCGCCTGAAAGAGCGACGCCAGAACGCGCTGTCCTGCGGGAAGCTCTGCAAAGTCTGTCAGGAAGAAGAGCAATGCCGGAAGCGCGATCAGGATGACGGTTGCGCTCAGAATGACCTTGCTCTGCATCCGGTACCGCCGCAGGTGCAGCCGGTGCGTGCAGACATCGTCCCACGTCAGAAAGCCGATACCGCCCACGATGATCAGCAGCATGATGACGATGTTGACCAGCGGGTCGGATATGTACGCTGTCAATGAAGGGTAGAGCGTATCCGCCCGCCCCAGAATGTCAAAGCCCGCGTTGCAGAAGGCGGAAACGGAGTGAAATATTGCCATCCACACGCCCCGCAGTCCATAGTCCCGGCAGAACGCCGGCAGCAGCGCAAGAGCGCCGACCAATTCCACAAAGAACGTTCCCTTGAGAATAAACCGCGTCAGGCGCACGATGCCGCCCACCACCGGAGCGGAAATGGCATCCTGCATGGCACTGCGCTCCTTCAGCGAGATATTCTTGCCGGAGAGCATCAAAAACGTTACAGCCGCCGTGATGACGCCTAAGCCGCCGATCTGGATCAGCAGCAGGATGACGGTCTGACCGAAGCCGGACCAGTAACTGCCGGTGTCCTGCACCACCAGCCCCGTTACACAGACCGCAGAGGTGGAGGTAAACAGCGCCTCGTGAAACGGCGTCCATGTGTGGCTTGCGGTGGCGATGGGCAGCATCAACACCAGCGCGCCCAGCAGGATGACGCCCGCAAAGCCGAGGATCATGATCTGGAAGGATGTCAGATGGTGTTTCAGATGAAAACCGGCTTCTGTCACGGGACTCACCTCCTAAAATCGACTGCGTTCCCAATTTCGCGTACAGTATAGCACGGTTTTCGCGTTTCGGCTATACACATTTTGTTAAGATTTCGGCTCAGAACGACCGAGAACAACTGTGAACCTTTCTTTAATTTTTACAGAAATCATTGCAATTTCTTTACGTTTACAGTATGATATGCTGCGCGCCAATATTTTGACAAATTTCGCAGGCTTTTCTCCGAGAAAAAGTCTGCTGCGGGAGATATATATGCTGAAAACAAAATCCAATGAGATAACAGACACCCATCAGGCGCCTTGCGAGGCGCCTGAAACGGCGGAGGCCCTCCGCCGCAGCATGTGGCAGGCGTGGCTCCGCAGCCTGCTGCTGTTCTGCGGCGCCAGCGTCTATGTGGAGCTGTGCCTGCACCTATGCGTCTACCGATCGCTGGACAGGCGGGCGGTCTATCTGGTGCTGTTCGGACTGCTGGGCGGCACGGTCTGCACGCTGCTGACCACGCACCTGCCCAAGATCGCCCGGCAGATCGTGGGCGTGCTTCTGGTCGCCGTGCAGGTGCTGTTTGCCGAGGTGCAGCTGATGTACCACGCCATTTTCGGCAACTTCATGCCCATCAGTCAGGTGAGCATGGGCGGAAACGTCATCACCAATTTCGACTCGCAGATTCTGTACAGCATCGGCAAGAACATCGTTCCCATCCTTCTGCTGCTGGTACCGCTGATCGTGACGATCCTCTGCCTTGCTCTGCGCAAGCTCCGGGTGCTGACCGTGCGGCTCAAGTGGAGGCAGGCGCTGGCGACGCTGGGCATCCTGCTGACGCTGTTGCTGGCCACCACGGGCATTATGTACGCCGGGCGGGGCAAGTCGTTCTCCGTCTACAAGACCTTCACCAATGTGAACACCTCTACCGACAGCAGCTATAAGAGCGTGGGCATGCTGGCCACCACGGTGCAGGAGCTTCGCTATATGGTCTTTGGCAGCAGCGGCAGCGTCATCATCACGCCGTCCCCGCTGGGTACAGACACCAGACGGCTCTACAGCAGTAATTCCTATAATGTTATTGAGCGCATCGACTTTGCAAAGCTGGCGGAATCCGCAGATAACATCATGTGCAAGACAACGGACGAATACCTGGCGCAGGTGGTCCCCACCCGGAAAAACAACTACACCGGGCTTTTGCAGAACTACAACCTGATCACCATCTGCGCCGAGAGCTTCTGCCCCTGGTTCATCAGCGAGGAACTGACGCCCACCCTGTACAAGCTGTCCCACACGGGCATCATCTTTGAAAACTACTACGGCACGTTCCAGTCCGTCACCACCAATGGTGAGTACACCATGTGCATGGGACTTTACCCGGATATGTCCCGCACCAAGACGGATTCCAGCTTCAACGTGGCGGGCACCAACTATCTGCCCTTCTGCCTGGGTAACGCCCTGAAGGAAAAGGGCTACCAGACCTGGGGCTATCACGACTATATCGGAGATTTCTACAACCGGAACATCACCCACGCCAACATGGGCTATACCTTCAAGGCGGCGGACTCCGGGCTGGATATAAAGATCGACTGGCCCTCCTCCGATCTGGAAATGATGGAGGCCTCAGTGGACGACTACCTCAGCAGTGAGACACCCTTCCACACCTATTACATGACCTTCAGCGGCCACTATCAGTACAACTGGGACAACGCCATGAGCGCCAAGAACCACGACGCGGTGAAGGATCTGCCCTATTCCGAGCCGGTGAAGGCGTATATCGCCTGCAATCTGGAGCTGGAAAACGCGCTGACCTACCTGATGAATCAGCTGGAGCAGGCGGGCGTGGCCGATAAGACCTGCATCGTACTGACCAATGACCACTATCCCTACGGTCTGACGAAGGATGAGTACAACGAGCTGGCAGGACGGGAGATGGATCTTACCTTTGAGAAGTACCGCAACAGCTTCATCTGCTATGTGCCCGGCCTGTCCGAGAATATCGTGGTGGATGAGTACTGCTCCACGGCGGACATCCTGCCCACGCTGCTGAACCTGTTCGGCGTGGACTACGACTCCCGGCTGCTGGCGGGCACCGACGTGCTGTCCAACGGCATACATATGGCGGTGCTGTCGGACAAGTCCTTCCTGACAAAGACCTTCCGCTATGACGCCGGCACGGAGACGGTGATCCCCGCCGACGAGAGCATCGTTATTTCTGACGAGCAGCTGGAGGCCTACCGGCTGTATGTGGACAATAAGTTCCAGATGTCCAGCAACATCGTCAACAGTGACTACTACGCCCATGTTTTTGGCAAGGCGTCCAGCGGCGGCACGCTGGAGGATACGGTGGTGTTTACGGACATCACAGGCATTTTCAACCAGGCCAGCGTCCTCTATATGTACCGCAACGGATATATAGACCCGGAAACGCCGGACACCTTCGGCGGAAAGGCCACAGCAAAGGTGGGCGAATTCGTGGATGTGCTGTACCGCATCTCCCAAAGGCCGGAGACGGACAACACCGCCCTGCCGCCCGACTATGAAAACGAGACATTCAACGGCTCCGCCTGCCCCTACTACGACGCCGTGTGCTGGGCGTATCAAACGGGGCTGCTTCGCCAGGGCGATCTGCATACGGCCTATGACGACGACATGGATTATCAGACGGCCTGTCTGCTGATCTATCGCTACGCCGTCATGTCCGGCATTGACACCCGCGTAGATCAGGAGCTGCTGCGGCAGACCATGTGGGAAAATCCCCGGCTCAGCGGCGAGGTCGTCAAGGCCATGCTGTGGTGTGACGATCGGGACATCACCACCCGCGACAGCGGACTGGGTGAGCTGCTGGCAGCCTATGACACCCATATCAGCCGCTATCAGATGACCTCGTTCCTGTTCTATCTGTGTACCTATGAGCTGAACTCGCGAAGCGAAGCATAATGCAGCGTTTTGCTTTCATAGACAATGCAAAACGTTTTTTTGCCCGCGCGTGACGTTGGCACCCTTGCTTTTTGACAGGACGCAGAATATACTGAAAACAAAAAAGCCGAGGTATGCACATGAACCTGTTGATGACATTGGATCGGAACTATGTTCCGCAGCTGAATGTAATGCTGTTCTCCGCGCTGCATAGTGACAGCGCCGTGCATTTTGACGTGTACCTGCTGCACGACGAGGGACTGTCGGAGGCGGACGTGGCGGAAACACGAACGCTGCTGGGACAGCGGGGCGAACTGCACCTGATACAGGTGGACGAGGACGGTCTGGCGGACGCGCCGACCTCCGACCGCTACCCAAAAGCCATTTACTATCGTATTTTTGCGGCCAAATATCTGCCGGACACGCTGGATCGGGTGCTGTATCTCGACCCGGATATTGTAGTGCGCCAGAGTCTGCGGGAGCTGTATGAGATGCCGATGGGCACGGCGTTTTTTGCGGCGGCCACCCATATCCGCGGCTTTCTGCACCGTTTCAATGAGCTGCGTCTGGACATGGACGAGGACAGTCCCTATATCAATTCCGGCGTGATGCTGATGAATCTGCAGGCTCTGCGGGCGGAACAGGATACGCAGGCGGTATTCGACTACATGGACGCCCACAAGGGGCGGCTCATGCTGCCGGATCAGGACATTATCAGTGCCCTGTACGGCCAGCGCATCCTGCCGCTGGATCCTATCTGCTACAACATGACGGAAAAGCTGTTTGCCCTCCACCGGCACAACGGAGACGGCATGACGCTGGAGGACGTGCGGCAGCAGTCCGCGGTCATCCACTACTGTGGGCGGAACAAGCCCTGGAAGCCGGGGTATATGGGTGAACTGAACGTGTTTTATAATGAAGCAGTCTCTCAAATGTCAGAGAACGGTCATCATTGAATTATTTTTGTATCATATATGGCAATAAAGTGCGGCAGTTCAGCAACTGAACTGCCGCACTTTTGCATCACCCCACGCGGCGTCGAAGCTGATGGCACAGACCTTCTGGCTGCGCTCCACAGAGTAGATGGGCAGCTGCCGAGTCGTGGCCGCAGCGCTGACAGATGCTGGGTAGTTCACCGCGTAAAAAATGGCCGCAGCGGCCAGCAGCGCCGCACCGCCCACCATGTACCAGCGCCGCAGGAGGAGTATTTTGACCTTGCTCATAAAACGTGCGCCCCTTTCTGTTTTTGCCCTATCTTATGCCGTCCCCAATGGAAATATATCCCGCGGCGGCGCCTCGCAGCCTGCCGGCCGCACAGGGAAAAGGACCGTCCGCTTAAAACGGGACGGTCCTTCGTATGGAGGGGGCGGGGCGCAAGGAGTAGGCGCCGCCGCGGAGGAAGGTAACTTATTTACGCAGGAACAGGTCGATCTTAGACTTGGCGCGGGCCTTGACGCTGGCTTTACCGGCCTTGACCATCTCGTAGTAGTCGCCATTAGCAGAGCCGCTGAGCAACCCTTCCACATAGGCCATGCGGATCTCCGTGGCAACATTGATCTTGCGAATTCCGATCTCAATAGCGGTCTGGATCATATCGTCAGGGATACCGGAACCACCGTGCAGCACAAGGGGCACATCGGTGACGTCACGTACCTCCTGCAGGCGCTGGAAATCCAGATTGGGACGGCCCTTATACAGACCGTGTGCATTGCCGATACCCACGGCCAGTGCGTCCACCTTGACCGCGGCGGTAAAATCGATCACATCCTGCACGCGGACCAGGAACGGCTTGGAGTCATCGTGGGAAATGTTGTCCTCAGAGCCGAGGATCGCGCCCAGCTCTGCCTCCACAGAGGCGCCGGCAGCGTTGGCGATGCGGACGACCTCCTGCGTAACGGCGATGTTGTCCTCGAAGGACAGCTTGGAGCCGTCGATCATCACGGAGGTAAAACCGGCGCACAGGGCTTTGACGACCTGCTCCACGCTCTGTCCGTGATCCAGGTGCAGCACCACAGGGGTCTTCATATCCTTGGCCAGCGTGTGAACTGTGGCGGCCAGGCTCTCCAGCTTGCCGTCCTTGATGGCTGCTTGGCCGACTGCGATGATAGCGGGACAGTTCTCCTCCTCCACAGTCTCCAGAATAGCCTGGGTGATCTCCATCGTGTCAATATTAAAGGCGGGAATGGCGATCTTCTTTTCCTCTGCATAGGGGAGGATCTCACACATCGTAACAAGAGACATATTTCATTACATCCTTTCGTTGCTTTATAAGATATCTACTGTAATGCTTCCGCCGTTGAGGACTTCCTCGATCCGTCCGGCATCGGGGACCACTGTGTGGCCGCCCAGACTCTCGCAGGTAAGGCTGGCAAATACATTGGAAAACTTTACCGCATCGGGGAGGGACATACCGCGGCCCAGACAGTACAGGATCGCACCGTGGAAGTTGTCACCGGCCCCGGTCGTATCCAGCACCTTTACAGCGGGGGCCGACACATGGTACATCGTTTGGCCGTCATAGGCATAGGTGCCGCGCTCCGCAGCCGTAACGCAGGCGATCTTCGCCCCGTGCGCCGCATAATAGCGGCAGGCATCCGGCTCGCTCATATGCAGGGTACGCTCTACTGTTTTGTTATCGGGAATGAAAATATCCGCATAAGGCAGCAGCATATCCGTATTCTCACGGGACAGATTTCCGGAATCTATGGACACAATAGCATTCGTGTTCTCCTTGCAGTAACGGCAGATATCCAGCATGAGCTGGGGCCGCATCACGCCGAGATGCACATAGCGGGTATGATGAAACACCTCTTTGTCCAGCATATCAAACGTCAGCCGGTCAATGCAGCCGCCGTAACAGCTGAGACAGCGCTTGCCGTTTTCCTCCACCTGAACGAGACTGGTGGAGGAGGCCTGACCGGGGAAGGTGAACAGCTTGGCGTAGGCGAAATTCTGCCGTGCCAGAAATGCCTCTACAAAATGGCTGGTATCATCATCGCCCAAAGCGGTGATAACACCGGTAACACCGTGAAGACTCTGGTGCGCGGCACCGGCAATGGCCGACACGCCACCGCAGGTGATCTCCAGCTGGCGGGCCGCGATGCGCTGATCGCTGGCGGGAGGTGCCTCCACCAGCATCAGAATATCTTTTGTGCTGGAGCCGATAAACAGGCAGTCCAACTCTTTCATATGCAATAGCCCTCCTGTCTGATTTGCCCTGTGACATATTCGATCGGATCGGCGACCGAGGAGAAGACATAATCGGAACTTGTAACGCAAGTATATGCCATTTCTCCGCATATGTCAACAGATTTTTGCAACTTTTACACGAATGAAAAATTTTATCATTTTCATGTAAATTTACATTTTACATTTTGAAAACAAGATGCAATTGCGATTGACAAACTCTGCACAGCGTGTATATAATAGGGCATATACAACACGATCACCGTGCATTCTGTGTACCTGAAAGGGGGAGGTTGCTTGTCTACGATGAAGGATGTCGCGCGGGTCGCCGGCGTCAGTATCGCCACTGTTTCCCGCGTATTGGCCGGTACCGCCGCCGTGACGGACAGCACGCAGAAAAAAGTGCTGGCAGCCATGGAGGAATTACAGTACCGCACGGCCGCCCCCGTCCGGCCCGTGATCCGGAAGGAGAGCCAACTCACCGCCGTATGCATGGAAAATCTCACATCGCCGTATTACATCGACCTGCTGCGCGGCGTCGAGGACGTGCTGAGCATCAGCAACTGCTCCCCCCTGCTGTTCAACCTGGATAACGATGACCGGGCGTTCGCAGAGCTGACCCAGGCGCTGCTGTCATTTCGGGTCGCCAGCGTACTGTTTATCGGCTGCGGCGATATTCTTTCCAGGGCCGACCTGGAACAGTTCCCGGAGCTGCCCGCAGTCATTCTGGCGGAGAATACGCCGTCCGTGCCCATGCCTTTCCCGGTCGTGGCCTGCGACGCTGCCGCCTCCGGCGCTTTGGCCGCGGAGACACTGCCGACGGCGGGCGGAACGGTGCTGTACATTCCCTCCGTGGGGTGCACAGCACCGGAGGAAGACCCGGTATTTCAGGAATTTGAACGGGCGGTGGCAGCACAAAACGGCATGACGGTCCGCCTTTCCGCCGAGATACGCCAGCTGCGGGAGCAGCTCCCCGGACTGCTGCGTGGAACAGAATGCCCCCGTGCCGCGTTCGTGCAGGACAACGAGACTGCGGTAGAGCTGCTGCATCTGCTGCGCCGCGAGGAGCTGCGGGTGCCGGAGGATATCGAGATCCTTTGCCAACAGAACACAAAGCTGGCAAAGCTGGCCGACCCGGCACTGTCGGTGCTGGCGCCCACCGGGTACCAGGTAGGGATGGTCGGTGCAAAATGCCTGATGGATCATCTGGACCGTGGGGACACACTGGCGCCGCTACAGCTTGTGGCCCCCAAGCTGGTGAAGAGAGGTTCTATAAAATGAGTGCCTGTGATATTCTTGTGATCGCCAATCTGAATATGGACCTGATCCTGGAGCAAAAGAACTCTCAACAGACCAGCCGCAAGCGCTACGCGGACTCCTTTACACTTTCGCCCGGCGGAAACGGCTACAATGAGGCAGTAGCCGCCGCGCGGATGGGCGCTACGGTGGCGCTGGCCGGCATGATCGGCAGCGACTCCTTCGGCGCGCAGCTGAAGGCATCGCTGAACGAGGAGATCACCGACAGCCAGCTGGTACGGGTCGTACCCGGCAGCAGCGGCCTGTCCCTGATCCTGTCCTCTGCCGGGCAGGAGAATATTTATTGGGACATCGTGGGCGCCAATGCCTGTCTGGACGAGGAATATATCCGCGGATTGGAATCCCACATCGCCAAGGTCAAGCTGCTGGTGGTGGGCTTCGGCGTACCGTATGCATCCACGGTGCTTGCCATCCGTTTGGCGCAGAAGCACGGCACCGCCGTAATGCTGGTGGCCTATCAGTCCCGGCCCCTCAGTGACGAGCTGCTGTCCATGGTAGATATTCTTGTGCTGGACTCCCGCGAGGCACTGCCTCTGGCAGACATGGAGGTGACCAATCTCAAAAGTGCCCGCATCGCAGCTGGTATGCTGCTGAAGCGGGGCGTCCGCCAGGCCGTGCTGCTGCACATGAAATCGCGCTTTCTGCTGGCGGCTACCAACGGCGGCTTTACCTCGTTGGAAGCACCAAAGGATTTTCACATGACGGACGCCTCCGCTATGGACGACACACTTTCCGGCGTGTTCGGCGCCTGCTGGATCAAGGGGCTTGACGTGGAGCAGGCCGCCGAGATCGCCTACGATGCCGCAAATCTGTGCGGCAGCCGGTTCGGCGCGCATTTTTCCATCCCCACCAGCGAAGAGCTGGCACAGCTGATCCGCTGAGGCGGTTTTGCCACTGCAACGAAGGCGAAGCCTTTGCCATATTTCATACTCAGGAGGAAAACCACATGGATTTCATCAAGAGAGACGACATCAAGAAAAACGCTCTGCCTGGCCGAGTCGTACAGAACGCCGTAGGGCACAACTCCGCTGTGCTCAGCGAAAAGATGACGGTCAGCTTTTGCCATTACTCCGCCGAAAGCGGTCCCATGGAGCCCCACAACCACGCCGAGGAATCGGTGGTGGTGCTGTCCTGCAAGGATGCCTATGTGAAGTGGGGCAGCGGCAAGGACTCTCTGGAGCACATGGTGGAGCTGCACGAGGGCGACCTGATGCACTTCCCTCCCCTGGAGTGGCACGTGTTCGGCTACAAAGAGGGCGGCTATCTGGACGCCTTGTGCATCTATGGCCAGGTGACGAACATCCGCCCCGAGGAAATTCAGGCAGAGAACGTCTGAGGAGGAAGCGCCATGAGAGCCGTACAACGCCAACCTATCTCCCTGCTGGACAGCTGGCCCACGCCGGATACTGATGCCGTGCATCAGGCGCTGCGGGAGGAGCTGCGCCGCTTTGACCGAAAGGTCGTCGTTCTGGATGACGACCCCACCGGCGTGCAGACCGTCCATGACGTCAGTGTATATACCGATTGGGCGGAGGAGACCTTCCGCGCCGGCCTGGAGAGCAACGATCGGCTGTTCTTTGTACTGACCAACTCCCGCAGCTTCTCCGCGGGGGAGACGACCCGCGTCCATCGTGAGATCGCCGAGCACCTGGCTGCCGCGTCTCAAAAAACGGGAGTGCCCTTTGTCCTCATCAGCCGCAGCGATTCCACGCTTCGTGGACACTTCCCTCTGGAAACGGAAACGCTTCGTACAGAGCTGGAAGCGCTGCTGCCGGAGCGCTATGACGGCGAGATACTCCTGCCGTTTTTCCTGGAGGGCGGCAGATATACCATCGACAACGTACACTATGTCCGTGAAGGTGACACGCTGGTGCCTGCCGGCGAGACGGAATTTGCCCGGGACACCACTTTCGCCTATCGCGCCTCCGACCTGACGGAATGGTGCCAGGAAAAAACCGGCGGCGCCTACCCTGCGGAGCAGGTGGTATCCATCTCGCTTGACGAGCTGCGCCGCCGCGACTATGACGCCGTCTGCGAAAAGCTGATGGGCGTTTCCGGCTTCAACAAAGTGGTGGTCAACGCCGTATGCTATGACGATGTAGCGGTGTTCGTTACCGCCTATCTGCGCGCGGCAGCCCGGGGTAAGGTATTTATGTTCCGCGGCTCGGCAGCCGTGGTCAAAGTTCTGGGCGCAGTGAGCGATCAGCCTCTGCTGCGGCGAGAGGATCTTATGTGCGCCGACCAGCGGAACGGCGGCATCATTGTCGTCGGCTCCCATGTCCGCAAAACCACAATGCAGCTGGAGACACTGCAAAAGGGCTGCCCGGAGATCGAATACATCTGTTTTGATGTGAACACCGTATTTGACGATGCCGCGTTGGCGGCAGAGCGCCGGCGTATTCTGGACCGTACCAACACACTGTTGGCAGACGGCACGACCGTGGCGGTATACACCAGCCGTATGGTCCTGCGCTCTGAGGATGACCAGCGGGAAAAAAATCTGGCGATCAGTGTGAAGATCTCGGATGCGCTCACATCACTGGTTGCCGACCTGACAGTGCGGCCTGCCTTTGTGCTGGCCAAGGGCGGCATTACCTCCAGCGATGTGGGCGTAAAGGCGCTGCGGGTACACTGTGCGCGGGTCCGTGGTCAGATCGCCCCCGGCGTTCCCGTTTGGGAGACCGGCGAGGAGAGCACCTTCCCGCACACGCCCTATATCATCTTCCCCGGTAATGTGGGCACAGAGGGTACTCTGTGCCAGGTGGTACAGACATTGCTCAAAAAGTGATGTGCCGCCCACAATATACGAAAACTAAGCAAAGCAAAAGAAAGAACGGATGTCTACAGAAAGGCATCCGTTCTTTTGCTGCGGCAGGCCCGGGACGGATGACCGTCCCGGGCCTGCTGGCATAAACGGAACAGGAAAGCTGCGCCGTTTGTCTTCAGTTCTCCTCAGCAGCCGCAGCCTTGGCGGCCTTGCGCTTCTTGATTGCCGCGCTGATTGCGGGGGACACCAGAGACGCAATGGCCAGCACGATGAAGATAATGGCAATGGGGTGCTGCCAAATCGTCTCGGAGGACCCCAGCAGGTCAATACTGCGGCGGGCATTTTTCTCTGCCAGGGATCCGAGGACCAGGCCCAGAATGATAGGTGGCATAACAAAGTCCAGCTTGATCAGGACAAAGCCGATCACACCCATGATGAGCATCAGGAAAACTTCCTCCAGATAGTGGTTCAATGCGAAGGTGCCTGTAATGCAGAATGTCATGATGACAGGCACCAGATATTTGTTGGGTACATCGATGACCTTGCCGAAAACACGAATCATCGAGAAACCGCAAATACCCATCAGGATATTGGCAACAAACAGAGCAATGAACACGATGTAAGCCTTGCCGGGTTCCTCGGTGAACAGGGACGGCCCGAAGACGATACCCTGCATCGTCAGCGCACCCATCATGACCGCGGTACCGGCATCGCCGGGGATACCCAGAGCCAGCAGGGGCACGAACGCGCCGCCGGCGATAGCGTTGTTGGCGGCCTCGGAACCTGCGATACCCTCGGGGGAGCCGTGGCCGAACTTTTCGGGATGCTTGGAGAAGCGCTTGGCCATGTTATAGCCCACCCAGGAGGCAATATCGCCGCCGGTTCCGGGTACAGCACCGATGAAGGTACCCAGAATGGAGGACCGGACCACCGTGGGAGCGATGGTCTTCAAATCATCTTTGCGGGGAAAGACCCGTTCGATTTTAACGCGCTCATGCAGCGGCTGCTCGTTGTATTTCTCCTCAATGGTCTTGAGCACCTGTGCGAAAGCAAACACGCCGATCAAGATGGGGATCATAGCCAGACCGCCCTTGAGGAAGGAGCTGCCAAAGGTAAAGCGGTACGTGCCGGTAAAGTTATCCACACCCACGGTAGCAAACAGCAGGCCCAGAATACCGCCCATCAGACCCTTGATCACGGATTTTCCGGACACACTGGTGATGATGCTAATGCCGAAAAAGGCCAGCGCAAAGTACTCCGGGGACTTGAAGTTCAAGGCCACCTTTGCCAGATACGTAGCGCCGAACACCAGTACCACGCAGCTGAACAGTCCACCGCACAGGGATGAGAAGGTGGATATACCCAGCGCCCGCCCTGGCTGCCGCATCTGCACGGACATGGGGTAGGCATCCAGACACGTGGCGGCGGAAGCAGCCGTACCCGGCGTATTCAGCAGCGAGGCGGAAATAGAGCCGCCGTAAATGGAGCCGCAGAAAATACCCAGCAGCATCATGATGCCGGCATAGCCGTGCAGCTGGAAGGTAAAGGGCAGCATGATGGACAGGCCCATGGGAGAGGACATGCCGGGCATAGCGCCGATGAAAATGCCCAGGATCGTACCGCCCAGAATGACCAGCATATTGATCGGAGTGAAAACAGCGCTGAAAGCAAATGACAATGCGGAAGTATCCATATATTGTTTTCCTCCTTTCTCAAGCCCAGATAGGCGCGGGCAGGGTCAGCTTCATTGCTACCACGAAGAACAGATACACAAAAGCCACCATGCCCACAGGCAGCGCGATCAGCATGACCTTGCTGCGGCAGCCCATCAGATATTCGATCGCAGGGATCATAATGAGCAGCGCCAGCAGCATACCGACGATCTTCATCAACACCACAAAGCTCACAACAATTCCCAACATGATGTACACATGGATCATTCCGGGGCTTTTCCAATCGATAGCCTTCTTTTCCTCACCGGGTTCTTTTTTTAGCGCCGTTTCGATGATCAGCGCCACAGACAGCAGCGCCAGCGCACCGGCCAGAATGCAGGGCCATACCGCGGGGTTTTTCTGCGCCGAAGATCCAATGGTATAACCACTGGATTCATAAAAGATATATCCGGATAACAGCAGCATCACCACGGATACAATGTAATTGTATTTTTTCATACAAATGACCTCCAAAACATAGGGGATCCTCTCTCCGCAAAACAAGGAGGTGCCTACCGAACATATATGCGGCAGGCACCTCTTCTTATTTTACGCGATGAAGCATACCGCAGCCAAATCAGCCGTTGATATCGATGTCGGCGCAGATATCCTTATAGAAAGCCATCTGCTCGTTGATGAACGTGTTCAACTCATCGCCGTACAGGGTGATGTACTGCATACCCAGGGACTCGATCTGGGTCTTGTACTCGTCGCTCTCAACAGCCTTACCCATCAGATCGCGCAGGGCGGCGACCACATCATCAGGGGTGCCGGCGGGGGCGGACAGCGCCACAAAGCCCTTCATAACCAGGTTGTACTCCTCACCGAAAGTCTCCATGATGGTGGGGGTATCGGGGAAGCTGGCCAGACGCTCATCGCTGAGGACGCCGATCATGGACAGGGTACCGGCCTTGACAGAGGCGGTAGCGGGCGTAGGCTGCAGGAAAGTAGCATCCACTTCGTTGGTCTCAACAGCGGTGACACACTCGGGAGCGCCGTCATAGGTATAGAAATCGAAGGAGATGTCAAAATACTTCTCAAACGCCTTGGCGGCAACGTTGGGGGCAGCGCCCACACCGGAGTCAGCCATCTTCACAACACCGGGGTTGGCCTTGGCGTACTCCACAAACTCCTCCAGGTTGGAGTAGTTGGGGTTGGAAGCGCTGATGACCAGCACATAGGGGTCAGCCATGGTGGCGGCGATGGGGATGTAGTTATCCATGGTCACATCAGTGCGGCCGAAGCAGATGTGCAGCAGCAGGTCGATGTTGGTGGTGCCCAGGGTGTAGCCGTCGGGATCAGCCTCAGCCAGAGCCTCCATGCCGATCAGGCCGGCATTACCGGTCTTGTTGTCCACCACGAAGGTGTATTTGCTGTCAAGGCTGGTCGCCACGTTCAGCAGCGCGCGCATGGACATATCGGTGTTGCCGCCGGCGCTGAAGGGAACGATCACATTCACATTTTTGGTGGGATAGCTGGCAGCGGCGTCATTGTTGGCATCACCGCTGTCGTCAGTCTTGCTGCCGCAGGCCACCAAGGTGGACATCAGCATCATGACCGAGAGAATGATCGCAAGTGCTTTTTTCATGTTGGTTCCTCTCTTCTGAAAAAATAGTTTTTGTATACCGTCGGGATGCGCCCGAAGCATACGCGGCCGCCACGGTCCGGCGGGCCATTCTGCCGAACCTTTATGGTAGTACCGATTATACAAAGGGCGGGGCGCAATGTCAATATCAAAACCGACGAAAAAGATAAAAACATAACATTTAACAAATGAAAAGCGGTTGTTATGTGCAATATTGACCCAAAAACGGTATTTTTATGAAAACTATTTTTGCGAAAACCGTTACATTTACATTTACATGATATTTACATAGAATATAGCAAATCTATACACGTTCTATGCGTGGGGAGGCAGCGCCCGGACGGCGGGCATAGGTAAAAATGTGATACGCGGGCGATACTTCGGTGATACACAGATGATACGCGGATGATACGCGCATGGCACACACGCGGTATGCCGGCGGTACACGCGTGGCACGCAGATGACGCACCGCCGCCGGAGAACGCATATGCCCCCCGCTTCGCTCCTGCCGGTCGGGTATACGGAGGCGATAGGGGGTGACAAGCCGCGCCAAATATGATACACTGATATGGACGACCGCAAGGAGGACACCACCATGCATATCAACTGGTTCAAGGACGAAAATCACCTGGTCTATATCAACGGAGAGACACAGCTGGCAGAGCTGGAACGGACGCTGCACTTCCCCGGTCTGGCGGACGCCGCCAACGAGCTGCGGCGGCACCCCACAGCGGAGGGCTTCACCATCAAGGGGCCAAAGCGCACCAGCGGCCGTCTGTTCGTGCCGGATCTGACCTTCGGTGAGCACATTGAGATGGGCGAAAACATTTTCTTCTATATGGGAGAGATGCAGGAATGCTACGTCATCTACTGGCTGGACGCTCCGGTTGCACAATAAGCGGAAAAGGGCCGCCCCGTTCGGGGCGGCCCTTTCATGTCATGTGCAGCCGTTCAATCGCTGGCGCCGGTATGCACGACCTTGCCCATGTTCCACAGCAGCGCCACGCGGCGCGCGGACTCCAGACGTTCCTCGGGCGTGCGGTACTCGGCGTGCGCCGTCTCGGCCCCGCAGTCCATGCAGGCCACGGAGACGGACCAGCCCTGCTCATCCTGCATGGCACCCACGCCGCGGCAGATGGGGCAGTCCTGCAATTCAATATCAAAAATCGGGTCCATGTACATCCTCCTATGGGTCAGGTTGGGCTCAGTATAGCGCATATAGCGGGGAAAGGCAAGAAAAATATCCCCCCTCCCCTGCCATGCAAAAACGCCCCGGCGCCTTTCGGCGCCGGGGCGTTTCGCTCCTGTTACTGAATGGAGATGGCGCTGTTCTTGGGCAGCTGCTTCTTCACATTCTTGGGCACGGAGATGGTCAGGATGCCATCCTCAAACTTAGCGCTGACATCCTCCGGCTCCACCGCATCGCCCACATAGAAGCTGCGGCTGCACGCACCGGCGTAACGCTCCTGACGGATGTACTTGCCCTTCTTATCCGTCTCATCCTTGTCCAGGCCCTTGACCGCCTGGATGGTCAGCACGCCGTCCTTCAGCTCCAGCGTGACCTCATCCTTCTTGAAGCCCGGCAGATCCACGTCCAGCTCATAGGTATCCTCCGTCTCGCGGACATCGGTACGCATCAGGTTCTTGGCGTGCTTGCCGTACAGCGGGTCACGGCCGCGGGGCATCATGCCGAAGGGATCGCCAAAGAAATCATCAAACAAATTCTCACCAAAAATGCTGGGCAACATATGTCATTCCTCCATTCGAAGCTCTCCACGCGCTACGGCTCACGCCGCCGGCGCATGGCTGTCACCACTGATTTGTATACATTCCATCGCCCCTCGGAGGTTCGCTTCCGTTTCCCTCCCTCAAGGTTCGGCTTTATTATAACGCCGATTTTAGCACTGTCAATAGGAGAGTGCTAATGTTCACAGAAGTCACGATATTTGTTCACAAAATATGCGATTTCTCTGGCGCAGCGCCGTCCGCCGTGATACAATAGGCACAACATCCCATGCAGGAGGACAGTTTATGGAACAGTTTTACGATAAGGTCAGCGCCTCCGCCGCATACATCCGGGCGCACATCCCCCAGACACCCACAGTGGGCATCATTCTGGGCAGCGGGCTGGGTGGTCTGGTGGACGCCATGACGGACAAGACCGTCATCCCCTACGGGGATATCCCCCACTTCCCCTGCTCCACCGTGGCGGGCCACGCGGGCAATCTGGTCATCGGGCGGCTGGGCAGTCAGGTGGCGGCGGCGCTTCAGGGGCGGTTTCACTACTACGAGGGCTTCAGCATGAAGGAGGTCACCTATCCGGTGTATGTGCTGGCGCTGCTGGGGGTAAAGACCCTCATCGTCACCAACGCCTGCGGCGGCATCAACCGGACGTTTGTCCCCGGGGACCTGATGCTGCTGTCGGACCACATCAATATGCTGGGCGCCAACTCCCTCATCGGTCCCAACGACGAGCGCTTCGGCCCCCGCTTCCCGGATATGACGGAGGCCTATCCCCACCGCCTGCGGGAGAAGGCCCATCAGGCCGCCGGGGCGCTGGGCTTCGCGTGCAAGGAGGGTGTGTACGCTATCTTCCCCGGTCCGTGCTATGAGACGGCAGCGGAGATACGGGCCTATGAGCACCTGGGCGCTGACGCCATCGGTATGTCCACCGTACCGGAGGTCATCGCCGCCAACTATCTGGGCATGGCGGTGCTGGGCATCGCCTGCATCACCAACATGGCCACCGGCATCGCCAGGGAGAAGCACTCCCATCAGGAGGTGCTGCGTATCGCCAACGAGAGCAGCCAGAAGCTCTGTGCGCTGGTAGAGCGCGTCGTGCGAGAGCTGTAACGCAAAAACGCCCTCCCGGCGGGAGGGCGTTTTCTTTTTATTTCTCGTTGACGCGCAGCTCCAGCACGTCGGGACGGGCGTAGTGGCCCACGCAGTCCAGCTCCATACGGCTGGCGGGGACCTTCTGCATATCCAGGTCGGCGTAGATGATGTCCTCCTTGTCCCAGACGGTGACGGAGGCCTCGTGGCCGAAGGGGTCGATGACGCAGCTGCCGCCCCGGCAGGCGATGTCCGGCAGGGCCGCGATCTCGGCGGTGCCGCTGACGGTCTGGGGATAGTCGCTGCGGCGGAAGACCAAATCGGCGTTGATGAAGTAGCAGTGACCCTCGATGGCAATGTGGCGGATGGTGTCCTGCCACTCCGGATTGTCGTTGGTATTGGGGGAGATGTACAGGGATATCCCCTTCTGGTACAGCGCCACCCGGGCCAGGGGCATATAGCTCTCCCAGCAGATGAGATTGCCCATGGGGCCCCAGGGCGTGTCCATCACAGGGAAGTAATCCCGGTCTGCATCGCCCCAGACCACGCGCTCGCTGCCGGTTGGCTTGAGCTTGCGGTGGTTCAGAGCCTCGCCCTCCGGGGAGATCATCATGTTAGCGTTATACAGCGTACCGGTGACGGCGTCGCGCTCGGAATAGCCCATACTGATATAGACACCCAGCTCCCTGGCGCGGCGGAGGAGCTTACGCATCTCCGGCCCGTCGGCCAGCAGGGAGTTGTCGTAGTACATCTTCCAGTCCTCGCGGCCCACGGCCTTGCGGCTGCCCACGGTGAAGCCGAAGGTCATGCCGTAGGGGTAGCCGGGGATGAACAGCTCCGGAAAGACAATGAGCTCCGCGCCCTCGCCGGCGGCCTCGTCGATGAGCCGCAGGGCCTTCTCAAGACATTTGTCCTTGCGGAACATCACAGGGGTGGCCTGCACCACCGCCACGCGGCAGGTGTTCTTCAGATCTCGCATGGGTCGACCTCCTTGCAGAATGATACCATGATTATACCAGACGGACACGCCGGAACGCAACAGGTTTCGGCGCAAGATGCAGCAGCTGTCGTACAGCGGGGTGAATTCCGCCTCCATGTGCAGGCTGTGCGTGCCGCCAACAGCACGCACAGCACTGGAAGCCAGGATCGTTTCCGTCTGTGCATCATACGCCCAGTTCTCTCTGCTCGCCATGAAAAAAGACGGGCGGAAGGGGTCGGCAAACCCCTCCCGCTCTATGGAAAGCAGACGGCTGACGCCGCCCCGACTTGACCGCAACAGAAATGCCCATGCCTCTGCAGGGATAGGCGGTGCGTTTTTGGTAAGAAAAAACGCCGTTTCTGCATCGCAAAAACAGCGTGGTCCTTCCTGTGGTGCCACACGGAGAAAACGCCCGCTGTGCCTGGTCCTCCGACGTGCAATTCTTCTGCCTCGCGCCGCGGAGCTCTCGCTCCCCGTCTGCCGCCTACCTTCTCAGGCTCACGCCCAATGGCTGACTTTCGTCACACAGCTCTCGCTGTTTCGGTGCATCCTTGCGCTCACAGTGCCGTTCGCGGTGGGTTTTGACCCATTTCCTTTTAGGCTGCCGCCTGACCAGACCTGGCCTTTGCAGCGGGCAGCCGCACGACTTCACCGGATCCTATTCACTTAACAGTGGTAGTATACCACCAGAAAGCGCCACTTGTCAACGACATTCGACGAAAACGCAGCGACCAGCGCGGCATCAGCCGTCTCCTGCCTGCAGATACACCGACCCCCGCGGCATCAGCCGTCTCCTGCCTGCAGATACACCGACCCCCGCGGCATCAGCCG
>OGYC01001479.1_pt1 | contig 19533 bp, 17 predicted proteins | sample 1576461 | NCBI WGS metagenome assembly OGYC01 (sample SAMEA3541569, study PRJEB24748) | human gut metagenome | biome: human gut; feature: human-associated habitat; material: faeces | place: China | collected 2012 | reverse complement strand
AGTATACCGCAGGTTTCGTTCACAATGTGATGTATGAAACTTATCTGAAGGATCATGAAGCTCCCGAAGATATTGAATACTACATGTGTGGCCCCGGCCCGATGTCTAATGCAGTCGTTAAGATGCTGGATAGTCTGGGTGTTGAGCCTTCTTCTATCATGTACGACAACTTCGGAGGATAATATCAGGATCTCCTTTTATTAATAATGAAAATAAGCCCGGTAAAAGTGAACTTTTATCGGGCTTTTTCTTTACTTTTGTATAAAACGAAAATGAATATGATAGAGAACATACTAGCCAATTTGAAAATTGAGCGGCTGAACCCGATGCAAGAGGCGTCCATCAATGCTTGGAAAGAGGGAAAAGACCTAATATTATTGTCTCCTACGGGATCCGGCAAGACGTTAGCTTATCTGTTGCCTTTGGTGCAGAGTTTGAAGCCTGGTATAACAGGCGTACAGGCTATAGTGCTGGTTCCTTCCCGGGAACTGGCTTTACAAATAGACCAGGTATTTAAATCCATGAACACACCCTTCAAGGCTGTAAGTTGTTATGGAGGACGACCGGCCATGGAAGAGCACCGTACCATCAAAGGAGTGCAGCCATCAGTTATCATCGGTACTCCGGGCCGTATGAATGATCATCTTTCCAAACAGAATTTTGATGCAGATACGGTCACAACTCTGGTAATCGATGAATTTGACAAATGCCTGGAGTTTGGCTTCCAGGAAGAGATGGCGACTGTCATAGGACAGTTGCCCAACTTGCAACGCCGTTTTCTGTTGTCGGCTACCGATGCGGAAGAGATTCCGCAGTTTACGGGGCTGGACAAGACCATTAAATTGAATTTTTTAAATCCGGAAGAGCAGCTTACCCACCGTCTGCATTTATATAAGGTACTGTCTCCGGAAAAAGACAAACTTGAAACCTTATATAAATTGCTTTGTACCTTGGGAAGCCAATCGACATTGGTTTTCTGTAATCACCGTGAAAGTGTGGAACGGGTAGGGAAGTATCTTCAATCCCAGAAGTTTCAATGTGGCATTTTTCATGGCGGCATGGAACAGGATGACCGCGAACGCTCCCTATATAAATTCCGCAACGGAAGTTGCCATGTGCTTATTTCTACCGATCTGGCCGCTCGCGGACTGGATATCCCCGAAATAGAGAATGTAGTACATTATCATCTGCCTGCCAATGAAGACGGATACATTCACCGCAACGGACGTACCGCCCGCTGGGAAGCCGAAGGTAATTCTTATGTTATCCTTCATGCCGAAGAAACAGTGCCCGCATATATAACCGATGAGCCGGAGGAGTTCATTTTACCCGAAGTCACCCCCAAACCTTCTTTACCCGAATATGTGACATTATATATAGGAAAAGGCAAGAAAGATAAAATCAATAAGATAGATATTGTGGGATTTCTCTTTAAAAAAGGAAACCTTAATAAAGACGAAATAGGACGGATTGATGTAAAAGACCACTATTCTTTTGCAGCCGTATCTCGCAAAAAGATAAAACAAACTTTGAATTTAATACGAAATGAGAAGATAAAGGGCATAAAAACACTTATTGAAGAAGCTAAATAATGACAATTTGTCAATTCTCGAAATAAAATGATTAAAGAATAATTCAAAAAGATATTTTTTTTATGCTTTAGATCATTGTTTACTAGGGATGTAGTTACAAAATGAAAGCATAAAAAATCAGATTTAACTAATTTGAAAGAAAATTATGCGGAAATTCGTAAATTTATTAGCGATTTTTTTGGAAAACTGAAAATAATGTGTAATTTCGCCCAATGTAAGATATAAACAAATTGTATAACCAAAACAAACGTCAAATGAAAAAGCATAATTTCAATGCGGGACCATCTATCTTGCCTCGCGAGGTAATTGAGAAGACAGCACAAGCCGTTCTTGATTTTAATGGGTCAGGCCTTTCCATCATGGAAATCAGTCACCGTGCTAAAGATTTTCAGCCTGTAGTAGACGAAGCTGTTGCTTTGTTTAAGGAACTGTTGAACATCCCGGAAGGGTACTCGGTACTATTCTTGGGAGGTGGAGCCAGCTTGGAATTCTGTATGATACCTTTCAACTTCCTCGAAAAAAAAGCTGCTTACCTGAACACAGGCGTATGGGCCAAGAAAGCGATGAAAGAAGCCAAGGCTTTCGGCGAGGTAGTAGAAGTGGCATCTTCCGCTGAAGCGACCTATACCTATATTCCCAAAGATTATACGGTTCCCGCCGATGCAGATTATTTCCACGTCACAACGAATAACACAATCTATGGAACAGAACTTCATGAAGATCTGGATTCTCCGGTTCCTATGATTGCTGATATGTCATCTGATATTTTCTCTCGTCCTATCGACGTTTCTAAATATATTTGTATCTATGGCGGTGCGCAGAAGAATTTGGCTCCGGCCGGTGTCACTTTCGTTATTGTAAAGAACGATGCTGTGGGCAAGGTATCACGCTATATTCCTACTATGCTGAATTATCAGACTCACATTGACGGCGGCTCTATGTTCAACACACCTCCTGTACTTCCTATTTATGCCGCTTTGCAGACTTTACGCTGGATAAAAGCCAACGGTGGTGTAGCAGAAATGCAGAAACGTGCTAAAGAGAAGGCAGACATGCTGTATGCTGAAATAGACCGTAACAAAATGTTCCGTGGCACAGTAACGGATAAAGCCGACCGCTCTTATATGAACATTTGCTTTGTAATGAATGACGAATACAAAGACCTGGAAGCCGATTTCTTGAAATTTGCCACAGAAAAAGGTATGGTGGGTATTAAGGGACACCGTTCTGTAGGCGGTTTCCGTGCATCTTGCTACAACGCTATGCCGAAGGAAAGCGTTCAGGCTTTGATTGACTGCATGCAGGAATTTGAGAAACTTCATTAATAATTATGTTCACCACAGATTATACGAATTGCACAGATAGGAACAATAAATGGAATCTGTGATAATCCGTGATAATCTGTGGTGAACCTTTTTAATACAATAAGACCATGAAAGTATTAGTAGCAACAGACAAGCCGTTTGCAAAAGTTGCAGTAGACGGTATCCGTAAAGAAATAGAAGCAGCAGGTTATGAACTGGTATTGCTGGAAAAATATGGTGAAAAAGCTAAACTACTGGAAGCTGTAAAGGACGTTAACGCAATCATTATCCGCAGTGATATTATTGATGCCGAAGTATTGGATGCGGCAAAAGAACTGAAAATCGTAGTACGTGCAGGAGCAGGTTATGATAACGTGGATTTGGCGGCTGCTACGGCACACAATGTGTGTGTTATGAATACTCCGGGACAGAACTCCAATGCAGTAGCCGAACTGGCTTTTGGCATGATGGTGATGGCTGTCCGCAATTTCTATAACGGGACTTCGGGTACTGAACTGATAGGCAAGAAGTTAGGTATCCATGCATACGGCAATGTAGGTCGCAATGTGGCTCGTATCGCTAAAGGTTTTGGCATGGATATTTATGCTTTTGACGCTTTCTGCCCGAAAGAAGTTATCGAAAAAGACGGTGTGAAAGCTGTTTCTTCTGCTGAGGAACTGTATGCTGCTTGTAATATAGTGTCCCTGCATATTCCTGCTACGGCTGAAACTAAAAATTCCATCAACTATGAATTGGTCAACAAGATGCCTAAAGGAGGAGTATTGGTAAATACTGCCCGTAAGGAAGTGATCAATGAAGCGGAATTAATCAAACTGATGGAAGAACGCACCGACTTAAAGTATGTTACTGATATCATGCCGGTTGCCCATGCAGAGTTCTCGGAAAAATTTGCCGGCCGTTATTTCGCTACACCGAAAAAGATGGGGGCCCAGACGGCTGAAGCAAATATCAACGCAGGTATCGCTGCTGCCAGACAAATAGTAGGCTTCCTGAAAGATGGTTGTGAAAAATTCAGAGTAAATAAATAAGTAATCCAATAACCGCAGGGGCGGATTGAATCCGACCGGATGCATATAGCTTATGTTTTCGGTCGAATGCAATTCGCCCCTGCAAGTAAAATCTAATACCTTTATTTTATGGCAATAATAAAACCCTTCAAAGGCATCCGCCCTCCGAAAGAATTGGTAGAACAAGTAGCTTCACGTCCATACGACGTACTGAATTCTGAAGAAGCACGCGAGGAAGCAAAAGGTAATGAAAAGTCACTTTATCATATTATAAAACCGGAAATAGATTTCCCTGCCGGAACAGACGAACACGATCCTAAAGTATATGAGAAGGCTGCCGAAAATTTCCAGATGTTTCAGGACAAGGGCTGGTTGGTGCAAGATGAAAAAGAAAATTATTATGTATATGCACAAACCATGAATGGCAAGACCCAATATGGACTGGTGGTAGGAGCGTATGTTCCCGATTATATGAACGGGGTCATCAAAAAACATGAACTGACCCGTCGTGACAAGGAGGAAGACCGCATGAAACATGTCCGCGTAAATAATGCCAATATAGAACCGGTATTCTTTGCTTACCCGGATAATGCGGAATTGGATGCTATCGTTAAGAAATATACTTCACAACGGCCGGAATATGATTTTATCGCTCCGGGTGACGGCTTCGGACATTCATTCTGGGTGATCGACAAAGAAGAAGATATAAAAGCTATCACAAAAGCTTTCGAAGCCATGCCGGCTCTTTATATTGCCGATGGTCATCATCGCTCGGCTGCCGCAGCCCTGGTAGGCGCCGAAAAAGCGCAGCAAAATGCAAACCATCAGGGAAATGAGGAGTACAATTACTTTATGGCTGTATGTTTCCCGGCCAACCAGCTGACTATTATTGATTACAACCGTGTTGTAAAAGACTTGAACGGGCTGTCTCCGGAACAATTCCTGACCGCTGTCAGCAAGAATTTTGTGGTAGAAGAGAAAGGAACTGAGGTCTATAGACCGCAGGCTCTTCACAATTTCTCTCTCTATCTGGACGGTAAATGGTACAGCTTGACAGCAAAACCGGGCACATACGATGACAATGATCCTATCGGAGTATTGGACGTGACTATTTCTTCCAACTTGATATTGGATGAAATATTGGGAATCAAGGATCTTCGTTCCGACAAACGGATTGACTTTGTAGGTGGTATCCGTGGCCTGGAGGAATTAAAGAAGCGTGTGGACAGCGGTGAAATGAAAGTGGCTTTGGCCCTTTACCCTGTTTCTATGAAACAATTAATGGATATTGCTGATACCGGCAATATCATGCCGCCCAAAACAACTTGGTTCGAACCGAAACTTCGTTCGGGATTGGTTATTCATAAACTGAGCTGATCCATAGTGGAACACGGACAGAAAGAACAAACCTGCATTTCCCTTTCTGTCCGTGTCCGTTCAATCATTTCATATAATTTTTCAGCTGCTACAGGTGATATAAATTCTTTTATATTTGTTGATTAGGTATAATTAAAATAAATAGATGTCAGAGTGAAAGAATAAAGCATTTTTCCTTTGTTTATTGCTGACAAATATCTAATTTCGCGCCGATTTTAAAGCGTGTAATAAAAACGATGACTAACAACAAGACTAAAGGATTTCTCCTTGGGGCAATCGCAGCAGCCAGCTACGGCATGAACCCACTGTTCACCCTTCCTCTTTATAGTGCAGGAATGAGCGTAGACTCGGTATTATTTTATCGCTATGCACTGGCTATAGTTGTACTAGGTATCATGATGAAGATGCAAAAGCAATCTTTTGCCATTAAGAAAGCGGATGTGCTGCCACTTTGCATCATGGGACTGCTGTTCTCATTCTCTTCCCTGTTTCTCTTTATGAGTTATAACTACATGGATGCCGGTATCGCATCCACCATACTGTTTGTCTACCCGGTACTGGTAGCTATTATTATGGCTGTAGTATTTAAGGAAAAAGTATCGCCGGTCACTATGTTTTCCATAGCGCTGGCCTTTGTGGGAATTTCCTTGCTCTGTAAAAGTCCGGGAGGACAGACACTCAGCCTGGTCGGGATTACTTTTGTCTTTTTATCATCCTTGTCTTATGCTATCTATATAGTTGGCGTAAACCGTTCTTCCCTGAAGGATATGCCTATAGCCAAGCTTACTTTCTATGTCCTGCTTTTCGGCCTGTCTGTTTATGTGGTGCGATTGAAGTTCTGTACAGGATTGCAGCCTATCCCTACACCCTTGTTATGGGTGAACGCAGTTTCACTGGCTGTTTTTCCTACTGTTATTTCGTTGGTGACCATGACAAAGGCCATACACTACATTGGTTCCACCCCCACTGCTATTCTGGGTGCTTTGGAGCCTGTTACAGCTTTATTCTTCGGAGTACTGATTTTTGGAGAGCAGCTGACACCGCGCATTATTCTGGGCATTTTGATGGTGATTACTGCCGTAACTCTGATTATAGGAGGAAAAACATTGCTGAAAAAAAGCAAGATTCGGTTAAGGCATACTGGCAGATAAAGTCGGATTTTGTATCTTTGCCCTTGCAATTATAAATTTTCCACTATGAAAAAACAACTGATGCAATGGGCAGGAGTGGGAATGTGGATGGTATTGGGGCTGTCCGCATGTTCCCCTACAAAAACAGAAATTGGAAATCTGAATGTCATTCCGCAGCCCCAAGAAGTAAGTCAAGACATTCAAGCCCACCCTTTTGTTATTAATCCGCAAACCGGTATTGTTTATCCGGAAGGCAATGAAAAGTTGCAACGGACGGCAGAATTTTTAGCTTCCTATATTAAAGAGGCAACGGGAATTACTGTCCGGACAACAACTGAAGCCGCAAGGAAGAACTCCATCATTTTGGCGGTTGACGGTTCCATTACCAACAAAGAGGGGTATCAACTGGAGGTAACTTCTGAAAACATCCATTTGAATGGAGGAAGTGAGTCGGGAGTATTTTATGGAATACAAACGCTCTACAAGGCTTTGCCGTTGACCAAAAACAAACAGGTATCCGCTGCCATCCCGGTGGGAACTGTTAATGACTATCCTCGTTTCGGTTATCGTGGTTTCATGGTAGACGTGGGCCGCCATTATTTTCCGGTTTCTTATCTGAAACAAATCATTGATATGCTGGCACTGCACAATATCAATTATTTTCATTGGCATCTGACCGAAGACCAAGGCTGGAGAATTGAAATCAAGAAATATCCCAAACTTACGGAAATAGGTTCGATGCGTCCGCGTACATTGATTGACCGTGAAACCCAGACCTACGATGAAACTCCTCATAGCGGTTTTTATACACAGGAAGAAGCAAAAGAAATTGTCAAGTATGCCGCTGACCGTTTTATTACTGTAATCCCCGAAGTTGACCTTCCGGGACATATGATGGGAGCTTTGGTTTCCTATCCGGAATTAGGTTGTACGGGAGGTCCATACGAGATTCCTTGTAAATGGGGGGTATTCCCTGATGTGCTGTGTGGAGGAAACGACCGGACTTTACAGTTCGCCAAAGATGTATTGAATGAAATAATGGATATCTTTCCATCTCCTTATATCCATATTGGTGGGGATGAATGTCCGAAAGTACGTTGGGAAAAATGCCCTGTATGTCAAGCTAAAATTCGGGAACTGGGTTTGAAAGATACACCAAAACATAGCAAGGAGAACCAATTACAGACCTATTTCATGTCCGAGGTAGGCAAAGTTATCAATGACAGAGGGCGTAAAATGCTGGGCTGGGATGAGATGTTGGAGGGAGGATTGGCTCCAGGTGCCACAGTGATGTCATGGACCGGTGTCAAAGGTGGTATCGAAGCCGCCCGTCTGCACCATGATGCGATTATGACTCCTATTCAGTATCTTTATTTCAGCAATCCTACTTACAACCGGATAAAAGGGACTAAAAGCCTTGGACGTGTCTATACATTTGAACCTGTTTCTAATGAATTGGCAGAGGATGAACGAAAATATATCATCGGTACCCAAGGATGCATATGGACAGAATGGACGCGTGACAGTTTGAAGATGGAATGGCAAATTCTTCCCCGTATGGCTGCCTTGTCCGAGATTCAATGGACGGAACCGTCACATAAAAATTTCGACAGTTTCTTGAAACGTTTACCGGCTCTGCTGGCTATCTACCGGGATAGAGGTTATGATTTTCGCCAGGACATTTATGATGTGAACATTGATATTGTTCCGGCTCCCGATGAAGGAAAAGCCCGGATTGCTTTTCAGACGTTTGATGACGCGGAAATACATTATACATTGGACGGCAGCGTTCCCGATGTGCAATCCCCATTGTATACCGACACTATACAAGTGGATAAAGATGTTATCATACAAGCCATTGCAGTTCGTCCGCAGGGTGCCAGTCAGATAAGTAAGGAGGAAATACATTTTAATGCAGCCACAATGAGACCGGTTACCTTGAATACCATTCCTCATAAATCATATACTTTTAAAGGAGGAAGTACCTTGATAGACGGATTATATGGGGATATGAATTATCGCTCAGGACGTTGGATTGGTTTCTACGGGACAGATATGAATGTGACCCTTGATTTACTTGAGCCTAAGGAGGTGTCTTCAGTTTTCGTAAACACAATGTTGAACACAGGCGATGCTATCTTTGGTACAACAGGTCTGAAGGTGGAAGTTTCTGAGGACGGGAAAAATTTCCGCAGGGTAGCCTCCGAAGATTTTCCCGTTGTGGAAAAAGGAACTAAAATGCAGAGCCGCAAAGACTCTGTCTCTTTTGACAAAGTAAAAGCCCGCTATATTAAAATCATAGCAGAAGTTACTCCGAAACTTCCCGCATGGCATTCCATGCCTGGCGAAAAAGCGTTTTTGTTTGTTGACGAAATAGGAGTGGAGTAAATCCGCCTTCGGAGCAATGGCTTTCTAAAGAACAAATACCAAACAAGAAACGGACATTCTGACAAAAACAGATGTCCGTTTCCTTATTCATAAGCCTTTCATGTATTTTCAAAAGCTGTTCAAGAAAAAATGGCGATAGAGATTCACTCTGTCGCCATTATGTGATGTGGAATGTCTAATTCCTTATGCTTTAGGAAGTGCTTCTTTTACAACCATAGTACGGTTTACATATTCTGCACCGTTCAATTGCTTGATAGCTTCTTTGGCTTCGTCATCATTAGGCATTTCTACAAAAGCAAAGCCTTTAGAACGACGTGTTTCACGGTCAGTAATAAGTTTTACTGAAGCTACTGTTCCATACTCTTCCATTACACCTCTCAAATCACCTTCCCTAACATTATAGTTAAGGTTTCCAATATACAAATTCATAAAATAAAAATTGATAAATAAATAATTAAGTAAACTTTGAATTTAAAAATTTAGTTAGAAGAATAGAAACGGTTCAAGTGTGAGATGAATTGAGTCAATCGAAAAAACTATCTTTTTATATTCCGTTGTCAAAGGAACGATAAATAATTGGATTATCCACTATATTTCTCTTTTTATTTTGATATTTTTTTAGCCGGTGACTCTTTTTATACTTTTTAGGCTTAAAGCAGGAGCCTTATATCATTCATATTCACTAATTTTGTATCAACAGCTAACTTATAACTAAGATTTATATGATATTGAATGAAAGAGAAAGCCGCCATGAGCATGTGTTGCATGTGGCCCGACAAATGATGACGGCAGCGCGCACTGCTCCCAAAGGAAAAGGTGTTGACATTATTGAAATAGCCATGGTGACGGATGGTGATATCAATATTTTATCGGAAATGATGGTGAAAATGGTTGCGGAGCATGGAATGAAATTCTTTCTGCGCGATGCGGAAAATATTCTGAATGCGGAATGTGTCCTGTTAATAGGTACCCACGAACAGGCGCAAGGATTGAATTGTGGTCATTGTGGATATGCCACCTGCGTGTCTCGCAAAGAAGGAGTGCCGTGTGCTCTCAATAGTGTCGATGTGGGCATTGCCATCGGATCAGCTTGTGCCACGGCAGCAGACAACAGGGTGGACACACGGGTCATGTTCTCGGCCGGACTAGCAGCGCAGCGTCTGAACTGGCTGGAAGGATGCACCCAGGTTTATGCCATCCCTGTCAGTGCATCCTCTAAAAATCCTTTCTTTGACCGGAAACCTAAAGAATAAATTTCTCTACTACCGCGGCTACACCATCTTCTTCGTTAGAAAGGGTGATGTAGTCGGCGTTTTGACGGACTATTTCTTGAGCATTGGCCATTGCTACCCCCAATCCGGCATATTGTATCATAGAAAGATCGTTAAAACCATCACCAACGGCAATCATTTCTTCTTTTGTCATACCGATTTCTTTTAGCAATACGGCCAGTGATTGTGCTTTATCAATACCTTTAGGAACCAATTCCAAAAAATAAGGTTCGGAACGGAATACGCCCATACGGTCTTTCAAGTGTTCGTACATTTCTTTTTCAAGCACTGCAAGCCGCGTAGGTTCACCTACAATCAGACATTTGGCAATAGGAAATTTTATTGCCTCCAGAAAATGATCCACTTTCTTGGGAGTCATCACATTCAGAATAGCTTCTTTCAATACATATTCATCTTCCGGATATTCAGTCAATACATATTTTCCATCGTAAGTGACGATAGCAAAATGATTGTCGGTGGCACATTTATACAGGTAAGGCAATATATCCGGATCGAGCACATTCTCGTACATCATCTCACCGGTTTTCCAGTCTATGATCTCACCTCCGTTATACGAAAGTATATAACCTTCGTATTTCTGCAACTCTAAGATCTCGGCCAGTGGAGCCACACCGTATGTGGGACGCCCCGATGCCAAAACAATTTTTACTCCGCGCTCTTGCGCTTCGATAAGTGTACGACGTGTGTGTTCCGTTACCTCTTTCTTTTGATTGGTCAACGTTCCGTCTAGGTCTAAAACTAATAATTTATACTTCATATACTATTTAATGGAGTGCTTTTGCCAAATTCGCTGCAAATATAACGATTAAATTCATGGTTTTTTGCTACATTTGCTCAAAATAAACAAGAATCATGACAGAAATTTTATTAACCGTAATTATTATCCTGCTGATAATTAATATTGTAATCGCACTTACTAAAAACAATCGTCTGCAAACCGAACGTCTGGAAGGATTGCTACGCGAAGAAATGAAAGAAAACCGGGACGAGCTGGGAAGAAATATCCGCGAACTGCGTAATGAACTGAATCAAACCTTGAACTATTCTATCCGCAATATGCAGGATACTTTGCATAAAAACCTGCTGACCGGTAATGAAATGCAACGGGAAAAATTTGAAGCAATGGGCAAGCAACAGGAAGCCTTGGTGAAAAGTACGGAAAAACGATTGGATGACATGCGGCAAATGGTAGAAGAAAAATTACAGAAAACATTGAATGAACGTATAGGACAATCCTTTGAAATAGTACGTTCGCAGCTGGAGAATGTACAGAAAGGATTGGGAGAGATGAAGAGTCTGGCACAGGATGTAGGAGGATTGAAAAAAGTTTTAAGCAATGTGAAGACACGGGGTACATTCGGAGAAGTACAATTAGGGGCTTTATTGGACCAGATGCTGAGTCCGGAACAATATGCGGCGAATGTCAAAACCAAGAAGAATGCAACGGAATTTGTGGAATTCGCCATTAAACTTCCGGGAAAGGAAAATAGTAATGATACTGTATATTTACCTGTGGATGCCAAATTTCCCAAAGATGTATATGAACAATATCAGGATGCATACGAAGCCGGAGATGCCGCATTGATTGAAACTTCATCCCGCCAACTGGAAATCACAATCAAAAAAATGGCAAAGGACATTCACGATAAATATGTAGACCCACCTTTTACAACAGATTTTGCCATTATGTTTCTGCCATTCGAAAATATCTATGCAGAAGTGATCCGCCGGACCGCATTGGTGGAAATGTTGCAAAAAGACTGGAAGATAGTGGTTACAGGTCCTACCACCCTGGGAGCTATCCTGAATAGTTTGCAAATGGGATTCCGTACACTGGCCATTCAAAAACGAACAAGCGAAGTATGGAATGTGTTAGGGGCAGTAAAGACCGAATTCGGAAAGTTTGGAGGATTGCTGGAAAAGGTACAGAAAAATCTACAGAATGCAGGAGACCAGTTAGAGGAAGTTATGGGAAAACGTACTCGTGCCATAGAGCGTAAACTACGCCAGGTAGAAGCCCTTCCGGCAGAAGACAGCCAACGAATGTTGAGTTTGCCCGAACTGACAGATGATGAGGACGATGAATAAACAAGGAGGACTTAAAGATGAGCATGACGTGGGATTTTATTTTAAGATTGTTTGTGGCAGGCGCTTTGGGTACTGTTATTGGTCTGGATAGGGAATATCGTGCCAAAGAAGCCGGTTACCGTACCCATTTTCTAGTATCACTGGGAAGTGCTCTCATTATGATTGTGTCACAATATGGTTTTATGGAAGTAGTGAAGATGGAGGGAATAGACCTGGACCCGAGTCGTGTGGCCGCACAGGTTGTCAGCGGTATCGGTTTTATTGGAGCGGGTACTATTATTTTTCAGAAACAAATCGTGCGCGGGCTTACTACCGCTGCCGGAATTTGGGCTACTTCGGGCATCGGTCTGGCTATTGGAGCCGGTATGTACTGGCTGGGAATCTCAGCAACAATCCTTACGCTGATTGGTCTTGAGGCACTTAGCTATCTTTTTAAAAGTATAGGTATGAAAAGTTCCATGGTGGAGTTCTCTACAGACAATAAAGAAACACTGAACCGTATGGCCAAGAAATTCAATTCCAAGGAGTACAATATTGTTTCCTATCAATTGGACGAAAAGAGGTTGGGAGAAGTAACGACCTATTATGTTACAATGGTTATAAAATCCAAGAAATACAATGATGAAGGTATGTTACTGACATTATTACAGGATTTTAGCGATATTACCGTTCATAGGCTGGAGTAAGCTTTTCCGGCTTGGTTCAAAAGCAGCAGGGGAGAGCGCTTATTGAAAGATTCTCTCCCCTGTGCTGTGATCATGCTTTTAACCGCATAACAAACGTACTTCCTTCTCCCAGCTTACTGTCTACTGTAAGCGTACCATTATGGGCCTCGACAAAATCCCGGGAAATAGACAGACCTAAGCCGCTTCCTTGTACTTTAGTTCCGGGAACCCGGAAATAATGGTCAAAGATGCTTTTATGATAACGTGGATCAATCCCTTTCCCGAAATCCCGTACAAACATCTCAATGAATCCATCATCTGTCTGACGTGCCCCTATTACTACACGACCGTTTTCCGGTGAATACCGGATGGCGTTGGAAAGAAGGTTGGTCAGCACCCAAGCTATCTTCTCACTGTCGACAAACAGTTTACCTATTTTGTCTTCAGGGTACTCCACTTCTATTTGAATGTTGAACTTCTCGGCTTGCACACGGTTTGCCTTTATTGCATATTCTATCAACTCTATAGGTTTGGTTATCTTAGGCTTCAACTGTAGTTTTCCTGATTCTACCTGCGTCATATTCAGCAATTCGCCGGTGATATTAAGCAGCCGTTCGCTATTTTCCTTGATACTGTTTGCCAAATCTTCCTGTTCTTCATTTAAAGCTCCGATACGCTGGTCTTCTAATAATTGCAGACTCATCATAATAGCCGAGATAGGAGTCTTCAATTCATGTGAGATTGTAGAGATAAATGTGGTCTTGGCCGAATCCAGTTCCTTAAATTCGGTTATATTCTTCAACATAATGACATATCCTTTTTTTTCCATAGTAACCCCATCTTTCCCCGGTTGGGAAATACTCATGTATTTTACTTGGAAAAAACTCTCTTTATTGTCCGCATAAATCTTCAGAGGTTCTTTCTTTTCTTTTTCCTTGTCTTTGACTGGTTCCCCAGGAATTTCCACCAATTCACGAATCAGGCGGCGCAACAAATCATTGCGCAGGGAAATATCCTGTGCAGAATGTTTAATAACTTCTTCACGCTTCAGGTTGATCACATTCAATGCTTCGTCATTGATGAACAGGATTTCCATATCATTATTTAAACCGATAATAGGCTCGTTGATACTGTTGATGATAGTCTCCATATATTTTTTAGATGCCATCATATCGGATAAAGTACTTGCATGATAATCTTCCAGACGTTTGGCCATGCGGTTGAAATTTTTAGATACTTCTGAAAATTCTTCACTGCTGTTCAATTCCAAACGTTTCTCATAATTATGGTTTGCAATTTCCTGTATAGCGTTGGTCAGCTCTTTAATAGGATTATCAATTGATGCGGGAAGACGCAACCACATACCAATACCAATACATATACATGCGGCACCAACAACATATATCCACAATAAAGCCCGCTGTAATCCGGGACCTGCTGCCGGACTGTCAGGTTCCGTGGCAGTCAGTATTTGCAAATTCACAACAGAAAGTACAACCAACAGTACAATCATTGCCACCAATATCCCTATGGCGAGGGTTAGTTTCGACTTTATATTCATAACTTTTATTTTTTATGCAAGTATAATCAAATCTATGTCCATTTCTGCTAAAGAGTGTAGAAATTTTCGATATTTGGAAAGACTGAATAATGCACCGGGCATTTTGAAAGCAGGATGCCCCATACAGACAGTTGTAATTCCACGTTGACGACAAGTCTTAATTATTTCTCCCATAATATCGGAAGATGAAACTTGGATAACTTCACCGCCCAACTCGGTAACCAGTTTAAAATGATTAAGTAAATGCCGCTGTGTTGCCAATGGAATACGTTCCGTACTTTCGGCAGGCGTTTGTACATAAAGGGCAAAAAAGACCGTATTGTACCGGGAAGCAAGCCGTGCCGCTTTACGGATGATATGTCGGGGAGTCCGTTCATTACTGCTGATACATGCCAAAAACTTCTCGTGCCGGATGCCCTTTTCGCCTGTAACAATTTCATTTTCAACTTTTTTCTCGACTCGAAAGGCCACTTCTTTTAGTGCCAGTTCACGTAACTGAAGAATATTCTCTGTCTTAAAAAAGTTATTCAGTGCCAACTGAATCTTTTCAGGGCGATAGATTTTCCCGGCTTTCAACCGGTTTATCAGTTCTTCGGCAGTAAGGTCTATATTTACCACTTCATCCGCATCCTGCAACACCTTGTCCGGAATCCGTTCCTTAACCTCTATACCTGCTATGCCTTTTACGTCTTCATTCAAACTTTCTATATGCTGGATATTAACTGCAGAAATTACGTTTATACCGGCATCCAACAATTCCATTACATCTTGCCAACGTTTCTCATTCCGGCTGCCCTCGATGTTGGTATGTGCCAATTCATCTACTATAACCAGTTCGGGATGTAACTGAAGAATGGCATCAAGATCCATTTCTTCCACTTCCTTACCTTTGTAAAATATCTTTTTCCGAGAGATAACAGGCAATCCTTCCAACATAGCAACGGTTCCTGCACGTCCGTGCGTTTCAATATAACCTATCTGTACATCTACACCGTTCTCCAACATTTCGTGAGCTTCTTGCAGCATACGATAACTTTTCCCTACACCGGCTATCATTCCGATATAGATTTTAAACTTTCCACGCCGTGAACGTTTAATCAAATCTAAAAAATGCTGTACACTTTCTTCTCTGTCTTCCATTTGTTACTTTATCATATTGGCAATATAACAATTTTCCGCATATTTAATATCAGTCCTTTTATAACAGGCAAAGAATATACCAATAAAACAAACGGCTTAGCTACAATGCCATAAGCGTGTCATCAAAGACTAAAGCTTACCAAAATGAAAAGGGGGCTCTTTCAAAATGAAACACTTTCTTAATCACTATAATTATTGCCGTTAGATCTCCTAGAATAGTTTATTCCTGCTTTTCTAGCTTGTGTATGTTGAAATTGACGGGCTATTTTATATTCACGTTCTCCTTTTAGTAATCTGTATCCGGTTTGTTTAAACCAAAAGCTTATATTATTTTCTATACATTGCCGACGAATGTCCAATACCCAGTCATAATTACATATACGCGCTTCTTTGCCCGATTCTCCACCTACCACAATCTGTTCTACCCATGTACCGAGTTCTCCCTTGAAGTTTATAGCGGACAACAACGGTTCACAGATAATGATTTTATGCTTTACAGGAGCTGCTTTATAAAGAGGAAGACGGTAATCCACTCTGTCTTGATTTTCCATGGTGCAACAAATGGTAACATTATCATACCCGTCCCCCCAATCCGGAGGCAGACATTGGCCGAGCCGGTCTATGCGTTTAGTTATAAACAAGAAATGAAGATCGTATCGTTCCCGCATCATTTTCCATGCTTCTATACGCCATTCATCGGCTTCTTCTATCAGAAAATCGGAGGTAAAACAAGTATAGACGAGATTGCCGGAAGGGATCTTGTAAGTCTTATCCTTTTTCCGTCGCACGGGCAGATTGAATTGTCCGGTTTTGGTTATTATGGAACTGTCTTTCCCATGTTTACTATCTCCGCGATATACATAACAATGCCGGCAACCTGTACTTAGCTTATGGCAGCCATGCCAAGGATTCCATAGAGAAGACTCCGGACTTATTCTATTTTCCATTCTGTCTGAATAAAATTTATCATTGTCTGCAAAGTTAGCTAAAGTCTTTTCATCATTTACATAATTCATTCCTGAATTTCTTCAAAAAGAATGGGAGTGTTATAGTTAATGCAAATGGATTAATGTACCTTTGCCGGTATAATCAATTAAGCCACTGGCAAGAATAAATTTTATAATGTAGAATATAAAACAAAAAACTTATTATATGAGCACAGACGATAGAAAATGGGAGATTATTGAAAGTGAATATCTTATCCGCCGCCCTTGGCTGACCGCACGCCGTGACCGGGTTAAACTACCTACAGGAGTTGAAATTCCTGAATATTATATTTTGGAATATCCTGATTGGGTAAATGTAATTGCTATCACCAAAGAGGGTAAATTCGTATTAGTACGCCAATACCGTCACGGAATAAAAGAAACACGTTATGAAATTTGCGCCGGAGTTTGTGAAACCGGAGAAGAGCCTTTGCTTTCTGCCCAACGCGAATTGTACGAAGAAACAGGGTATGGCAATGGAAATTGGACAAAACTTATGACCATTTCAGCAAATGCCAGCACCATGACAAATATCACTCATTGTTATCTGGCTACGGAGGTAGAACGAATCTCTACCCAGCATTTGGAAGAAACTGAAGATCTGACAGTGCATTTGCTGGATGAAGAAGAAGTAAAAGCGTTGTTATTGAATGATGAGGTGAAACAATCATTGATGGCTGCACCGCTTTGGAAGTATTTTGCTTTATATTCTCGTTTATAATATCATTATATAGCCGTGAGGAAGGTACAAATCTCTCTTCAAAAGTAATTTAACTTACTTTTCCAAAGCAGCTTTGGAATTCCTTTAAACTAGGGCATTAACTTTCCGGAACTATGCCGTCAGGTTGGAAAAAGACAAGTTCATCTTTTAAAAAGCTAAAGACCTTTTTAAAAGATGAACTTGTCTTTTTTACCCGCTTGCAGACTGAAAAACTTCTCGCCCCATGAAAGGGTAACCCGATACTTTTACAGGTGAACCCGGAAAAACAGGCATCCGTTTTTATAAAACGGACATTCATTTCAGGAAAACAGGCGCTCGTTTTCCGAAAACGGACGTTCATTTCCTGATGGGATGTTGCAAACCGATGTATAGGAAAAAGCCTGTTTCTTATTCCACCAAGAAATCTTCCGATTTGAATTCACTGTAAAACCTTCCAGAGAAAGCTGTAAATTTCAATACACAATAATCCGGGTCCGTTACCCCTTCCGGATAATACATTGTATCCCCCTCACGCCAAATCATTTCCTTGCTGGTGCTATCAGTCAGAACTTCCATCGTGCCACGCAGCATGACACCACGAAAGAAACGCCTGTCACAAAAATAAACGGATGCGTGGTCGTTCTTCCTGTATTGTACCACACGCATGGAAGAAGTGTTTGTAGTAAAATAAATGATCTTGATACCTTCACGCTTACGTGGTTGCAACATCGCCTTCATGTTAGGAAATCCGTCCTCATCTATGGAAGCGATAAATGAAACGGTTTGTTTGTCAATCATGTTACCGATTGTCTTTTCTGCATCTTTCATGTTCTTGATTATTTAATTGATTATGAAGATGTAAAGATAGGTAAAAACCGGAAAAAGGATGCCATACATTTCATGGGAGAAATATCACTTTTCATGGTTGTTGCTCACGACGATAATTAAAAGGAGTCTTTCCGGTATGTTGCCGGAAGCTGCGGATGAAGTAAGAAACAGTGGAAAAATGAAGGCTGAGTGCTATTTCCGAAACGGGAATATCTGTGTATGCCAACAGTTTACGGGCTTCGTTCATCACTTTGTTACGGATGTATTGCTTGGCACTGGTATACAGGACAGAGTGAACCAGTTCATTCAGATAATTGGGAGTAATGCAAAGGCAGTCGGCATAAAATTGCACGGAATGCTGCTCTTTCAAGTTCTCTTCCACCAGTTTTATAAACCGCTCGATGTAAGGACTGTTGTTTTCTTTGGAACCGGTTAGGGTTTCGTTTCCGATGGCAGAAAGAGTTTTTTGATAGCAACGATCCAATAACATAAGGGCTTCATACAGAAGTGCCCTCAGCATGTGCACATTGCCAGGCTGATAGGTATCAATTTCTTTTTTGATATGCTGTAAAAGTTGGAGCATACGGATATAAAGTTCTTCGGGCAACTGTAGTTTCAACGAAGTTTCTCCGGGATGAAAATAGGAGAGGTGTTGCACAAACTGCGTATCTTTAAAGAACGATGAAAGAAATTCATCTTCAAAAATCAAAGCATAACCATTCTTTATACAATTAATCTCCCAACTGCGGATTTCTCCCGGCCGCGAAAAAAGACATCACGGGAGACTGCATTGTAAGTCTGATGACCGATAACAAAACGTCCTTCTCCCTCTGTTATAAAAGTAATATCATAATAAGTCAGCGTATGAACTGCTTTCCCGGCCAGATATTTCTTTATATCTTTCAGTGCCACGATGTCTATCAGCAATTCACTGCCATATTTGTTTTTATAAAAGGTATAGAGGGGAATGGAAGATTTCATCATTTCGGGCTGCCTATTCAGTATTCTTTTTATCTTTTCTTTTAGAAACATTCATGTTCTGATGCAAAACTATAAAAAACTCTTCGACTTCTATTACAGGAAAGATAAAAAGTTTGTAGTTGTGAATTGATGAAGCAAAAAAACAGCCTTCTTATGCATGTTCCGGCAAAATTACCTATCTTTATTGCAGTTGCCATTTGATTTATGACGCAAACATGTATGATGGATTAAACACCTTCCTATCTGATTTGTATTTTTACAAGAAATGGCTTCCGAAAAATAAAATAGGTCATTCAAAGAATAAGCAGTGCAGATGCCCCTTGAACAAACACCTGCACTGCTTGAAAAATATTTTAGAAATTCGCTTTATGCTTCTTTACTTCATCCACTAACTTTGAAAAGGATGAATCTTTTTTGCGATAAAGAATGCATAGCCATAATATGCTTTATACTTACTATATAGCTCAGCCTCA
>OGYC01001446.1_pt1 | contig 20056 bp, 18 predicted proteins | sample 1576461 | NCBI WGS metagenome assembly OGYC01 (sample SAMEA3541569, study PRJEB24748) | human gut metagenome | biome: human gut; feature: human-associated habitat; material: faeces | place: China | collected 2012 | reverse complement strand
CCCGCCGCCTGCCTGTATAGTTGGAGTTTTTCCATACTGTCCACGGGAGTATTCGGTAAACAGCGCAGGCCGCAGAGGTAAGGGACAGGCTTGTATATCGTAGAACCTTATTGCTTGCCGCAGATACAAGAAATCAATCATCGCCGTTTGCCGGATGCTACCGACCGTTATCTGGATCGTTTTGTCCACGCTGAAATCTATTCTGCCAAAGGCAATCCAAAGGATAAGTTGGCCGGACTTACTGTTGTGAGCTCCAATGCGGAGTGACTGACGCGGCTTCGCAAATACGGCTACATTTTTAAAGATGAGCTAACAGTTGCGCCAAACTGACCCCGTAATCCCATTCTGTTTTTTGCCGCAGTTCCTGAGGCTGTGTTATATGCTCTTTCGAGGCTGCCTCGGCCATTATAATTTTTCAGATTTTCACTCTTTTTTCCTTCAAACATACTCGTATATTCACACATACTCAACTCGAAAAATTCACATTATACTTAATTACAAAGTACACAAATGTGAGGATTTGGGATGATAAGCTATGCTCCGCTATTTGAAACGATGGCTCAAAAGGGAATTACTTCGTACCGATTAGAGAAGATGGGCTTCTCCCGTGCAACATACTATTCAATCAAATGTGGAAATAGTGTTTCTACCAATACGATCAACCAGCTCTGTACGCTCCTGCATTGCGAGGTTAGTGATGTTATGGAGTTTATCGAAGTCGAGGAAGCAGCGGACTGATATAGGTATGCAGGGCTGGACGCTTAGGTCCAGCCCTCTTCTTTTATAAAGGTGGAAACGTTACCGGATGATAGAACGGACGGGAAAAGCATCTTCAAAGAGAACGAGAAGGAGTTGCAGACATGGCACCGTTTGTATGGCACGATGAATTTTACAAGGAGTGCTATCCAAAACTGTATGGATTGGCGTTGCGAAATGTCCACAACGCACAGCTTGCGCAGGACATGGTGCAGGAGACTTTTCGCATTCTGTTCGAAAAATGGACGACTGGGCAAATCCAGCCGGACGACCATATCGACGTGTGGCTGAAAACCGTGGTGGTAAACTGCTGCCGAACAGAAATGCAGAAAATGAGTTACCACGCAGACGCGCCGCTTTTGGATTCGGTCACAATACCCGGCGTGGATGAAGAACTCCCATTTGTCGACCGTCTGCCGCTCGGTTTGTCGGAGTCGGAAAAGAAGGTATTGCAATGCTTCTATGAGTACCGACTATCGCACAAAGATATTGCCCAGCTGTACGGCATTTCTCTGGAGGCCAGCCGCATGAAATTGTTCCGTGCAAGAATGCATTGTAGAGAACTTTTGTTAAAGTGTGAAAAATATGTGTAACATTTTACCTGATTCGACAAATAAAGAGATGGAGGTGAATGGGATGCCTGATGCTCGCAAGCCCGCAACGTTTGGCAGTAACGGTGGCCGGTTGGAGCAAATCCCGTGGCATTCGGAAAATGATCCGGAAGAAGCGATTCTGGATGAGTTGACTGACCTGTCAACGCGCGAAACACGCACGGACGCCGAACAGGCGCGCCTTGCGCGGCTGTTCGATGAGCTGGAGCAGCTCGGCCGTTCGGAAGGCTCGCTTTCCGAGGATATGCTCGAAGCGCATCTGCGCGAGCTGCGTAGGCTTGCGCCGATCCCTTCCACGGAAGACTCTGCCGCTGCTGCCGCGGCGCAAAAACCAAAAATTATAAAGGAAAAATCGACCGACGATACGAAGACTTCATCCAAACGTTCTCGCAAAACGCTCAAATTCCTTCCGTTTGCCGCTGCTCTTGTTCTTTTGATCGGCACCGTAACCGCACAGGCCTACGGCAAAAATGTCCTCGACTTGTTTGCCAAGTGGACGTCCGAGATCTTTCATTTAGACGGCAGCGCAAGGCCCGAGGCGTCCATCGGTCATAACGATCTTGCCGAGGGTGAGGTGCGCGAGTACGCCACGCCGCAGGAGATGCTCGATGCTTTCGGCATCAAGGGCCAGCTCATTCCGACGCAGGTGCCGGAGGAATTCGGCGCGCCGACCTGTCGGGCGAGCAAGAAAAAGAGCGGCTTGAAGCTGGAGCTCCTATATGAAAATACAGAGCATTACATTTTCTTTTGGTATAAGCAAATCGGCAAGGAAAGCCCAAGCGCTGTAGAGAAAAACAGTCAAGCTGTTACCACATGGGATTTTAGCGGAATCAAGCATTATCAGCTTATAGACAACGGCATCGAGAAGCTTGCATGGGTCAACGGCGATTTTGAATGCTTGGCGCAGAGCAATATAGAGGGTGAAGCATTTCATCAGGTTATCAAGTCGATTTATGGAGGCTAAGATGAAAACCACGCTTCGGAGAGTTGTCTGCCTTATTATGGCGCTTTGTCTTTTCTCTGCAATGACCACCGCCTTTGCACGCTCCAGCTTGACACTGAGCGCATATAGTGCCGGTTGTGTTGCGGAAAGCGGCGGAAAAATCGCTATCTGGATCGATGTAACAGGCACAAACCCTCATATGGATAAGATCGGCTCAGATGCGATCTATCTCTATGAGTCCACAGATCGCGAACGCTATACGCGCGTTGCAATCTATGAGCCGAAGGACTATCCCATCATGCTGACTACAAATGCAATCAGCTATTATGAAGATATTGTCACCTATCAGGGTGTGCCAGGACGCTATTACTACGCGCTTGTCTACTGTTATGCTGAAAAGGATGGGGTTTCAGACAGCAAACCCTACGAAACTGCAACTGTCCGCGCCATTCACTAATTGTATATGTATATAATGAAAAAGCAGGCGTGAGCCTGCTTTTTCATTGCCTAACGCGACAAGTAGGCCGCCCTCAATCCATCGAACACAAAAAATTTGTCTTTTTTTCAAAAAGTTTGTAACATTTTGCTGTAGTGAACAAATATAACCAATGGAACCATAGACGCAGGGCCGCCACAAATTGTCTCTGATTGCAAATCAACATTGCGAAAACCAGCGACCTTAATGGATGGAATCTGTCAGTACTTGGTGTGAGCATTTTATGAAAGGAAGGATGAAAAATGACGCTGCTTGAACAGTTACCCGCGTCGGCAAGCGTCTATGGGGCCATTCGAAAACTCGGAGGGAGCGAACGAACCGTAGGATATTACTATGCCGCCTACGGCATACAACTTGCGCTGGAGCAGCCACAGCGCATGATGCTGATCACAAAATGGCTGCAGCCCGATATTGCAAGGAAATACAAAACGACGTCGGCGGCTGTTGAGCGTGGGATCAGGCTTTTGATCCACCACATGTGGAAGGCGCAGACACCAGCATGGCAGGAGCTTTTCCCAGATGGCAAACGTCCGACTGTATCGGAGCTTTTTCCCATTATGGTAGACTATCTAAGCTACGAAGATGCAAGTTAACCATTTTGGTCGCTTACATGAAATAAAATGTCCTGCCAACAACGAACATCAAATCTGCGAACACAGGGTAGTGCGATTGGCACTTACCTCAGAGTTTTTCTAAATTTAAAAAGCTGCAAAGTCTTGATACAGTCAGGCTTTGCAGTTTTTTTACTCTTAAGAAAATATGCCATGTCAGCGTCTTGGTCGCAACAAAAATCCATCGCTGTTTGTGCCAGGTGAAATTAGCCCTTAGTTGTGGTCTCATTGCGCTAACAACACTGCATCGTGCATCAAGATGTAACAAGCCACACTGCCAATAAACTGGTGTAGCCATCAAACTTCGTCGATTTCTGAAAATGGCTACCTAATGTCTACCCGCTAAAATGCTTAGAGCCGCAAGGATTTGCGAGGGAATCCAGTCCTTTCTCCGTCTACCTAAATGTCTACCTTTTTGAAAGCTGAAAAACCGCAAAGCGCTTGGTATAGCAGGTGTTTTGCGGTTTTTCTCCGCATTTTTGCAGAGGATATGGCATCCTCGGAAACGGAAATTTCAGAAAGGAGAGTAACATTATATGAAAAAGTTACTCGCTCTGGTGCTGGCGCTGGTCATGTCCATGTCCCTCGTCACCATCAGCAACGCAGCTTTCAAAGATGCCGACAAGATCGACTACAAGGAAGCTGTTGACGTCATGAACGCCGTTGGTGTGTTCGTTGGCGATGAAAAGGGCAATTTCAATGCCAAGGAAAACCTGACCCGTGAGCAGGCCGCGAAGATCATCGCGTACCTCGAGCTCGGCTCCAAGGCTGCTGACGCCCTCGCGGGCGGCGCTACCTTTACCGACGTGGCCTCCACTCGCTGGTCCGCCGGCTTTGTCGGCTACTGCGCGCAGGCCGGCGTCGTCAACGGTGTCGGCAACAGCAAGTTCGACCCCGCCGGTCAGCTGACTGCTCTGCAGTTCGGCAAGATGCTGCTCGTTGAGCTCGGCTACGATGCCAAGGCCGAGGGCATGGTCGGCACCGACTGGGCCATCAACACCAGCAAGCTCATGGCCGGCACCAAGCTGATGGACGGCATCTCCGGCTCCGTCAACCAGGTCCTCACCCGTGAGAAGGCCGCTCAGATGTGCCTGAACGCCCTCGAGGCTCCCATGGTCACCTATGACACCAAGGGCTCCACCATCATCGTCGACGGCACTAAGATCAACTTCGGCGCTTCCGTTGCCAAGTATGAGACCTCCACCGTCGCCAAGGATCAGAACATCTCCAAGGAGAAGCTCACCTCCGGCGAGTACACCGTTGAGCTCGGCGAGAAGCTCTACAAGGATCTCAAGAAGAACTCCACCACCGATGCTTTCGAGCGTCCCGCTACCGAGTGGATGCTCAAGGCCAAGTCCATCGGCACCTATGCGGATGCTGCTGACCTGTCCTACACCGCTACCGTCGAGATCGGCACCATCTATTCCGACCTCGGTCTGAGCAAGGGCATTGACGATTCCAAGGTCACCTATTATGAGGATGGCCGGAATCTGTCCAGTTCCTGGACTCAGGATATCGTCAAGGGCAGCAAGGTCGAAAAGGGCGGCAACGGCACCCTGCTCGAGGTCTACTACAATGACGACGCCGAGTCCCTGACCGTGATCGCGATCAACACCTACGTTGGCAAGATCACCGCTTCCTACAAGGCTTCCACCACCAAGGATGCCTATGTCACCTTTACTGCCAAGACTGGTGCCGGCTCTTCCTATGAGACGGACGACAGCTACAGCAAGGATGACATCGTTCTCTACACCTACTCCGGCAAGGCTGGCGACGCTGGCGTCAAGAGCATGGCTCTGGCCGAGAAGGTCACCGGCAAGATGAACGGCTTCACCGCCGAAAAGAACGTCACCGTTGACGGCACCACCTACAAGAAGAGCGCCAACGGCACCTCCATCACCCCCGGCATGAACACCAGCGTTGGTAAGGACGTTAGCGTTTATTTGGATCAGTACGGCTACGCCGCTTTTGTCGACGCTGACGATACCCTGCAGTATGCGGTCATCCTCGCCTATGAGGTTGGTTCCCGCCTCGATAGCCCCCGCGCCAAGCTCCTCTTCACCGACGGCACCACCAAGAAGGTCGACGTCAAGGCTCTGAAGAAGGCCGACGGTACTGCGTATTCTGCTACCAGTTTGGGTGCCTATGCCTCTGCCAACTCCGATCTGAACAAGTACGATGTGGTCTCCTACACCGTCAACAGTGACGAGGAGTACACCCTGACCCTGGCGGCTGACGCGCGTGACGCGGTCGTTGGCTCCGCCAAGATCACCAAGGGCATCCCCTCCCTCGCCGGCACGGTCTCCGGCAACTGGTATAATGTCGGCACCACCAACGGCGGCGTCCTCTATGCCAACGGCAAGACCACGTTCCTCGTCATCGACGAGAGCGGCACGGATACCACCTACACCTCCTACACCGGCATTGCCAACGTCCCCAACATCGAGTGGAAGGGCGGCACCTACACCGCTCCCATCACCCTGCTGACTGAGGACAACACCATTGCCAAGATCGTTGTCGTCGCCAAGACCAAGGTTAGCGGCGAGACCAACAACCTCTACATCTCCGACGGCAGCAAGGCTGTCACCTTCATCAAGGGCGGTTCCGCCGGCCAGTCCTACACCAAGGAGCTCGGCTACTACTATGAGTATGACGCCATCATCGACGGTGCTGAGAGCAAGATCAAGACCGACTTCGCTGTCACGAACTACAGCATCCTGACCGGTGTTTCGTACAACAGCAAGGGCGTTGCCTCCGGCTACAGCGATATCGCCTACATGGATATCAACAATCCTACTACCAAGGTTGACGGCGCCAACCTCTTCACCGCGGTTGGCACTGAGGCTACCACCAACTCCGTTGTGAAGATCGGCAGCAAGCTCTATGCCTTCGATGATGACTGCAAGGTCTACTACATCGGCACCGACGGCACTCTGATCGCTTCCGCTCCTGCCTCCATCGGCAAGGATGCCAACGATCAGGTTTGGTTCAAGCTCACCGATGGCCTGCTGAGCACTGTGTTCATCAAGGTTGTTGACGAGACCTCTGCTGTCAATCCCAGCAATGGTACTGTTGCTGTCAAGCTGGTCAAGGATACTTCTTCCGGCAAGGTCACTCTGCAGTACACGAACTCTGATACCGCTGAGGTTGCTTACACCGGCACTGTGACGATCACCAATACCACCAACGGCTATGTTACCACCGTTGATCTGGTCGGCGGTAAATTCACTGCTAGCACCACTTCCTTCACCGACGCCGAGACGATTGCTGTCTCTTCCAACAGCGCTGTGAAGTATCAGGCTACCGTTACCGTCGGCGGTGCGGTTCTGACCACCAACAGTGTGATCGGCGGCTAATTGCCAAACCGATATCAAAGCTTTTTGAGCTGAGATAAAAAAGGATCGCTCCTCAAATGAGGAGCGATCCTTTTTTACTTTTTCACGCCGTACAGCGTCACACTGCTGCCCGCTGTGAAATACTGCGCGGACGAGGTTTTATACAGCGAGAGCGAGTTGGGGCCGGTCTCCCCGAAGTTCGAAGCGTTCGTCGTGCAGACCGTAACGGTCTCGCCGGTGCTCGTCAGCTTTCGGGTGGTGATGTAGTAGCAGCCGTCGCCGGGGCACAGCTCGACCTCGGCGTACTCGCGCCCGGTGGGGCCGAGGCCCGCGGCGTAGTCATAGTTGGCAAACTCGCGGTTGACGTAGTGGCGGAAAATGGTTCCCTCGCCGCTGCCGAAGCGCAGACGATAGTCCACGTTGTCAGTGCAGGCGAGCGCTGGGCGGATAATCAGCTTGGAGAAACTGCGCAGGTCGATGTCGGAAAAGTCCATATCGATCTGTGCGATCTCCGATGTGACCGTGATTTCTTTGAGCTTCACGAGCACGTCGCCCGCGACGCGGGCGGTGGTCTCCGCGGCGATGGTGTCGGCGTTGGCCTTGAGGGCGGCGTCGAGCGTGGCGGTCATGTCGTTGAAGTCGGACATCTGGATGCGGTCGGTTTTCTCCCACTTGGGGAGCTGGTAGTTGGTGGTTTTTGTCATGCTTCCTCCTGTGTTTTACGCCCTGCGATCAGGGCGAGGTTTGTTTTCAAGCCGCCCTGCCGGGGCAGCCGATGGTGTATGATTCAGTTTTTCGTGTAAAATTCCGAGGTTTCCGCCGGTTTTATGATTTTTTCTTACGGCGAAAATATCTCGAATCACCTGTAGGAGTGATTCGCCGGTTTGGTGTCCGTCCGCGTGCAACGAGGGCAAAAAAATTTCCGGCTTGACATTTTCGCCCGCCGGATTATAATGAAGATAGCAAGGGACGCTGCTGTATCGGCAGTTAGCCCTCAGAGATCAAAATAGAATGTCTATGTTGACCGCTCGGGTGCCAGCCGGGCGGTCAACACGCTTTTGGAGCTATGTAGATCATGATCGCAAGGATCACGATGAAGCACATCGCGAAACGCAGGGCTCGCGCCCGGCGCCCGTTTCCCATCTGCATCACCCCCTTTCGCAAGGGAGTGGCTAACCGCCGCAATACAACAGCGTCCTTGAGACGATTGTACCATATCACGCACAAAAGTCAAGCCCTCCCGGCCGGGAGGGCTTGCTGCGTTTACAGGCTGATCGCGCCGTCAGCGCTTTGCGTGCCCGCGAGCAGGGGCGCGCACTCGGATAGAAAGCGCTCGACCTGCTGCGCGCAGCGGCCGGTGTAGAGCGCGGGGTCCATGACGGCGTCGAGCTCCGCGCGGGTCATGCCAAAGGCGGGATCGGCGGCGAGACGGTCGAGCAGGTCGCAGCGTTCGCCCTCCTTCATGCGTGCGGTCGCGGCCATGGAATGCTGCCGGATGCGCTCGTGCAGCTCCTGCCGGTCGCCGCCGCGCTTGACGGCCTCCATCATGATGTTCTCGGTGGCGAGGAAGGGCAGGTATTCGCGGATGGTGCGGTCGACGATCTTCTCGTTGACGTGCAGACCGTTGGTGACATTCTGGCACAGGCGCAGCACGGCGTCCGCACAGAGGAAGCCCTCGGGCAGGGCGATGCGGCGGTTTGCGGAGTCATCGAGCGTGCGCTCGAGCCACTGGACGCTCGCGGTCATGGGGGCGTTGGCGGCGTCGGCCATCAGATAGCGGCTGAGCGAGCAGATGCGCTCACAGCGCATGGGGTTGCGCTTGTAGGCCATGGCGGACGAGCCGATCTGGTTTTTCTCGAACGGCTCCTCGACCTGCCGGTCGTGCTGCAGAAGCCGGATGTCCGTCGCCATGCGGCAGGCGCTCTGGCAGATGGATGACAACGCATTCAAAATCCGGCTGTCCAGCTTTCTGGGATACGTCTGCCCGCAGACGGGATAGCAGCGGGAAAACCCGAACTCAGCAGCAATTTGCCGGTTCATCTCGTCGATCTTCGCCATATCGCCGTCAAACAGCTCGACAAAGCTGGCCTCCGTGCCGGTCGTGCCCCGGCAGCCGAGGAAGCGGAACGCGCGCAGCGTGTCCTGCACCTCCTCAAGGTCGAGCATCAGATCCTGTAACCACAGCGACGCGCGCTTGCCGATGGTCGTCAGCTGCGCGGGCTGGTAATGCGTGTAGGCAAGCGCGGGCATGGCGGCATAGCGGTTAGCAAACTCGCACAGATTCCGCATGGCGGCCTTCAATTCCCTTTCCAGATACCGCAGCGCCTCACGGTATAAAATCAGGTCTGCGTTGTCCGTCACATAGCAGCTCGTCGCACCTAAGTGAATGACGCCCTTCGCGCCGGGCGCGTCGAGGCCGTAGGCGTAGATATGCGCCATGACATCGTGCCGCACCTCTTTTTCCCGCGCGGCGACCACGTCATAATCGATGGGGCTCACGTGCGCGGCCAGCTCGTCCACCTGCGCCTGCGTGATGGGCAGGCCAAGCGTATGCTCGGCTCTTGCCAGCGCGACCCAGAGCCTGCGCCATGTCTCATAGCGCATATCCGGGGAGAACAGGTGCAGCATGGTCTTCGACGCGTAGCGCGAGGCCAGCGGGCTTTCATACGTCGGTTTCATGGCGGCTCCTTTTAGCGGTAAATAATCTCGTCGCGGCCTGCGCCGACGGAGACATAGCTGATATGCACGCCGATGGCCTTTTCGACATACTCAACGTAATCACGCGCGGCCTGCGGCAGATCCTCGTACTTGCGCACACCGGAGATATCGCAGCCCCAGCCGGGAACGGTCGTCAGGACGGGCTTTGCCTCGTCAATGACGGCGGTAAACGGGAAATCGTCGGTCTTTTCGCCGTTGACCTCATACTGCGTGCAGACAGGGATCTCCTTCATATAGGACAGGACATCGAGCTTCGTAAGCGCGACCTCGGTTGCGCCCTGGATGCGGCAGCCGTAGCGCGTCGCAACCAGATCAATGGGGCCGACACGACGCGGACGGCCCGTGGACGCGCCGTATTCGCCGCCGGCCACGCGCAGCTGCTCGGCCTCGTCGCCGAACCATTCCGCCGTGAACGGGCCTTCGCCCACGCAGGTGGAATACGCCTTGACAATGCCGACCGTGCGGTCGACATGGCTGCCGGGGATGCCTGCGCCGACGCAGGCATAGCCCGCATTGGAGGAAGAGGACGAGGTATACGGGAAAATGCCGAAGTCAATGTCGCGCAGCGCGCCGAGCTGGGCCTCGAACATGATGCTCTTGCCGGCCTTTTCAGCCTCATAGAGGTACTTGCTGGTATCGCAGATGTAAGGCGCAAGCTTCGAGCCGAATTCGCGGCACCACGCCAGCATATCCTCAAGCTTGTAGGGTTCTGCCCCGTAGACATTCTGAATGGTCAGGTTCTTCCACTCCAGAATGCTGGCCAGCCGCTTTTCAAGATACGCCGGGTACAGAAGCTCCCCCATCATGATGGTCTTCTTCTGATATTTGTCGGAATAGACCGGCGCGATGCCGCGCAGAGTGGAACCGTACTTCTTGTCCTTCAGCCGGGCCTCCTCCAGCCCGTCGAGGGCGCGGTGGTACGGGAAGACGATGGTGGCGCGCTCGGAAATTTTGAAATTCTCCGGCGTAATGGGCACGCCCGCGTTCTGCAGCGCCTCAATTTCACCGCACAGGCTCTCCAGATCGATCACGACGCCGTTGCCCAGCACGTTTACAACGCCCGGCAGGCAGATGCCGGAGGGGATGAGATGAAGGGCGAATTTGCCGTACTCATTCACGATGGTGTGGCCCGCGTTGTTGCCGCCCTGATACCGGCAGACGATGTCATAATCTCTTGCAATGAGGTCGACCATCCGGCCCTTGCCCTCGTCGCCCCAGTTGATGCCTACGATCGCGCAGTTGCTCATAATTCAAAACTCCTTATCCGTTTTTTACCGCAGTTTTTGTTTTATTTTTTCATTCCTGGCCGATTATATGCGATTTCTTCCGGTTTGTAAATGTCTGTTTTATAATGTTTATAATAAGCGGAAATTATATGCTCAATTAGGTTTATCTATTTTACTTATTGTATTCCTCTGTTTATAATGGAAAAGTTGACAACGCCGGTTTTCCGGCTATTTTGGAGGATTTTATGCTCATCAGAACGCCTGAACAGGACATTGAACGCGTCCTTTTTACCGAAAAAGCCATCGCCGCCCGCGTCGAGCAGCTCGGCGCGGATCTGACCGCAAAGCTTGGAGACAAGCGCCCCGTGCTGGTGTGCGTGCTCAAGGGCGCATCGTTTTTCTACATCGATCTGTGCCGCTGCATGAACTGCGCCATTGACATGGATTTCATCGCTGTCTCCAGCTACGGCGCATCCGCGCAGTCCACCGGCGTCGTCCGCCTCATCAAGGATCTGGACAACAACATCACGGGCCGCCATGTCGTCATCGTCGAGGACATCATTGATTCGGGCCTCACCATGCAGTACCTGCGCCAGCTCTTCGGCGCACGGAACCCCGCATCCATTACGACGATCTCGTTCCTGGACAAGGCGTCGCGCCATCCCGAGAGCTACAAGACCGATATGTGCGGCTTCGAGATCCCGGACGAGTTCGTCGTCGGCTACGGCCTCGATTACGCAAATTACTACCGCAATCTCCCCTACATCGGCATTCTGAAGCCGGAGTGCTATAAATAAGCCAAAGCCCCGCCGGGGCAATGTCTGATATGCTCCCTCCATGAGAGACAGCGAAAAACAAACTGTCAAGCATGGAGGGAGCATATCAGCGTTCTGGGCGGCTGCATTGTGCCTTGGGCGTGACTTTGCTATAATGAAATAAATCGGAATTCGGGAGGATCACAAGCATGACTGACAGCAGAGACTTCAAAAAAGAGTACCCTGCGTCCTCGTATTTTTCAAAATGCCGGCAGTTTTTTCCGAGGCAATCATGCTGCGTCATATCTGGTTTGCAGAGGTGATTACGCGGACGCTGTGCGTGCCTGCTTCGGCTTTTAATCTGCCATAAAACGAAACCGCCCACCGGAAATTTCCGGTGGGCGGTTTGTGCTTGTGATGCATTGCTTTATTTCCGGTAACCGGCCCACATGGTGTCTGTGGCCTGACGGATGGCGCATGTCACATCTTCTACCAGTGCTGCGTCCCAGGCGGACGGCTCTGCGCGGAGGAAGGAGGTCTTATCCACACGGTTATCAAAAATACCGATCGGCACATGATAGGTATTTCCGTGCGCCTTCACAGTTACGGTGCCCTTCTGCTCGGACGTGTTTACAAGATACTCCATATCGTCGCAGCCGTATTCTCCCAGCATGACGGCCAGCGGCACGCCATGGTGCAGGTTCGAGCCGGGATCGTTGGGGTCGGCGCGGTCGGCATTTTTGCGGCGGGACTCCTCCGGTGTGACCCAGATGTAGAGGATTGCGGCGTTTTCCAGAATTTCCGGGCAGAACATCGGAAGCGAATACTGGTATCCGTCGGAGCCTGTCAGCGGCATCGACGCGCCGTCCGGTCCGCCGCGCGCGCACTCAATGATAATGGTCTTGCCGTCAAAGGAGTCGGGATAAGCGTCCTGTTTTTCTTTCAGCATGGCGGCCGCCTCGGCTTCCAGCTTTTCCGCCAGTTTTTTGCGGATTTCTTCCGGGAGCTTTCCGAGCCGCGGCGCAATGCCGACGATCTGACCGGCTCTGTCGTAACGATCAAAAAGCAGCTGCGCGCAGGAATCGGGCTTCTGCACGTTGCGGTTGAGCAGATCGTGATAGTCCTCGTTCAACAGGCAGCAGAGCGTGCCCCAGTCTCTTCCGTCAATGAAGGGCTCCTCGCCCGGATAGAAGAGTCTGGCCTGGCCCATAGCTTCGAGCTCATTGTCGATGCGGCGCATCATATGGACGTAGGGGAAATCATCGAGCTGGAGGTTTTCGCCGATGTGGAACTCCTTTTTGAGCCGTTCGGGCTCGATGTTCGCCATAAAGTTACGGACTTCGGATTTGCCGGACGCGGGAAGCGCCTGCAGCAAGACGACCTTGAATACGTTGTTTTCCATAGTTCATTCCTCCTGTGCCGCGTTATGCGGCTCTGTGTTCAATCGCTGCAAAATTGCAGCCACTTGGTTTTGTCGACGGTAATCTCGCGATGCTGCAGCACATACTGTGTGACGAGATCAGAGATTTCTGTCAAATTTTCCGATACAAGCGGACAGCTCTTGTAGCAGCCGTAGCCGCCGGCGCCGGAGGCGCGGTAATTGTTGAGGCAGAGCGTGAGCGTCTGATCATCAGGCAGCTCTCTGCCCTGGTAGACGATGGACCGCACGCGCCGGCCGACCGGCTGGTAAAGGTCTGCCGTGACGGTAAGCCCGGAAAAATAGTCGTAGTTGAAATGCTGGATGATTGGCCGCAGGAATGTGTCGCTGATGCAAAGGCTTCCGTCCGGCGCAAAATCAAAATAGGAAAGGCTCCGTTCCAGCGCGGCCGTCAGAACAGCTCTTGTGACGCGGATGGTCTGGAGCGTGTTGGGAAATGCGTAGGCCGAGACGATGGCACGGACGGTCACATCCTGCGGAAAATCAACCACACGATTGGAAAGGCTCGTGAGAGAAATGTCCGCACCGGAAGCTTCCAATTGCACCTGATTGATGAGGTTTGCGAGCAGGGAGCCGTTTTTCGCCAGCGTCAGAGGATCTTCCGCCGGAATCGGCACATCGAGCCGGCCAACCGGTGTATCGAGCCAGCGGGCAGTCTGTGCCTCGGCACTCTGAAGTGCGTCTGCGGCAGCCGGAAGCGCGACCGATCCTGCCGGTATCAGCTGGGAGACGGCATGGACGCTTCCACGGCCGGCCGTTACGTCCATGCGGATAAACTTTGCGGCTTTTTCCGGCGGCTGGCAGGTATACGTCCCGCCGATCTGAAGATTTTCGGCCTGCATATGCTGGTGCGCTGCAAGCAGAATATCAAACCCAAGCTCCCGGCAGATACGGCAGCCTTGGTTCTCGCTGGTCTGTGAGAGAATTTCTCCTGTTTTGACGTCCGCTTCGAATCCGCCGTGGTAGATGCAGATGGTGAGGTCTGTTTTGTGCCGCAACTCGGAAAGTGCGGACCAGGCGGCGGCAAATGCGTCGGTCACAGTGACGCCGGCCATATTCTCTGCGCTTTCAAACTGTGTGACAAAGGGCGTAATAATACCGGTCAGGCCGACGCGAAGCCCATTTTCCATGGTAACAACGGCCGTTTTCTCCACGCCGCGGATACCCTCCACATTTGCGCACAGGCAGCGGGCGTTCAGAGCGGCAAGATAGCGCTCGATGGTCTGTTTCCCATAGTCGAAGTCATGGTTGCCGAGCGTTACAAAATCATACCCGCCGAGGTTTAAAAGCGCGGCCGGGAGCGTTGTGACATCGCGCGCTTCATGGCTCAGATAATAGGTGAGAGGACTGCCTTGCAGGGTGTCGCCGCCGTCGATAACAAGGGTGTTGCCGTCTTTCCGGAACTGCGCCATGCAGTTGGCAAGGCCGGAGTCTGCCGGCAGGCCGGTGGCATAATCAATCGGCGAGAAGCAGCCGTGGATATCGCTGGTATAGTAGATTGTCAATTTCTTTTCCATAGCAATGGCCCTTGAGGATACGTTGGGGGCGCTCAGAGCGCCCCCAGTTTTTTATTCGCCGTGCGCAAGCTTTCTGCGGATGCGCGTGGAGATGAGTTCGATGATCAGAACAAGCACCATCAGGCCCCAGACGAACGAGCCGACCATACCCCAGCGGCGGGAGTTGAGACACTGCACCAACGACGCGCCGATACCGCCCGCGCCGACGATGCCGAGCGTCGTGGCGTCTTTGAGGTTGATGTCAAAGCGGTAGATCGTAGTCGAGATGAAGCTTGCCGTCAGCTGCGGCAGAACGCCGTAGCGGATTTTCTGGAACGGCGTGCAGCCCATGGCGTCCAGACTTTCGAGAATGTGCGTATCCAGATCTTCAATGGCCGTGATGTACATTTTGGAGATCATGCCGATCGAGCAGACCGACTGCGTGATAACGCCGCAGGCGGCGCCCGGGCCTGTCACACGGATCCACATCAGCGCCCAGACAATGGACGGGATGGTGCGGATCATCAGAATCAGAATGCGGACAATGTACGCAACCGCCTTCGGCATGATATTGAACGAGGCCAGAAACGCGAAGGGGATGGCCAGAATTGCGCCGAAAATAGTACCGAGCACAGCAATGGCAATGGTTTGCAGCAGCAGATACGGCACATCGGAGTCGCCGGTACCGAACAACAGATTTGTGTCCGGGTGGAACACGCCGTGGACGACACCCTTGGCGACCTCCGTACCGGTGGCGGTGAGGCCCGTAAAGTGGATGTCGTCTGCCGACCAGCCGACAAGCAGTGTGACCGCCAGCACAATCACAAGGTACAAAATCCACTTGCGCGGGCGGTTTTCATACATTTCAAGCGTGGTGAGCTTCCGGTCAAGCGACTGCTCCAGCATGGCGATTTTGTCTTTCTTTTCCATCTTGCAGTCTCCTTTCAGCTCAGCTTCTTGCGAAGGTATTCGCTGAAGAAGTCGATGATGACAACGACCACGAACAGCGACAGCAGCACCGTGCCGAGGCTGTTGTAATCGCGCCAGCCGATGCGCTCGTTGATCGTGATACCAAGGCCGCCAGCGCCGACGTAACCGAGAATTGCCGATGCGCGCACGTTCATTTCAAAGCAGTACAGGCAGTGGCTTAAATAAACGGGCAGAATCTGCGGCACGCAGGCAGACCAGAATGCCTGGAACTTGTTCGCGCCGAGCGCTTCCATCGCCTCAAACGGCCCCATGTCGATGGTTTCAATCGACTCAAAGAGCATTTTGGCCACGATACCAAAGGTAAAGATGGCGATTGCGATGGTGCCGGAAAACGTGCCGAGCGAGAAGATCAGCGCGCACACAAGTGCGATGATCAGAGTCGGCAGTGTCCGGATAAGGCCAAGCAGGAATCGGATGAGCCAGACGACGGGAATGCTCTTGTTGATGTTGCTCGACGAGAGAATCGCAACCGGCAGCGCCATCACGCAGCCGATGACCGTACCGAGAATCGACATTTTGATGGTATCGATCAGAGGAGAAACGACCTTCGGGAAGAACGACCAGTCCGGCTGAAGAATTTTCTCCAGAAGGTCCACCATCTTGCGGAATTTTGTGATGATGACGTGCAGATCAAAGCCTGTCATGCGAAGAGACAGCCAGATTGCAACGGCCAGGAAAAGGACGATTACCGGCGTGCGGCTTCTGCGCCGCTGGACCGAATGTCCATTGGGAAGCGTTACGGTCTGGGGTTTGAAGATGCGGTCGTAGAGTGTAAGCTTCATCAGAGAAGACGTGTTGTTTTCCATGGCTTAGCCCTCTGCTCTGGCAGCCTTCGGCAGCTCGCCCTCGCCTTCGCCCATGGTGGGCGCCTTTGCGCCGTTGTAGACCTCGTCGATCTGTTCCTGGGTAATAGTGCTGGCCGGGCCGTCAAAAACGATTTCGCCCGCGCGGATGCCGATGACGCGGTCACAGTATTTGAGCGCGAGGTCCACGTGGTGGATGTTCAGCAGAATCGAAATTTTATATTCCTTGTTGATGCGCACGAAGTCCTGCATGACCTGCTTGGCCGTGATGGGGTCAAGGGAAGCGACAGGCTCGTCGGCGAGGATGATCTTCGGATTCTGGTTCAGCGTGCGGGCCAGGGCCACGCGCTGCTGCTGACCGCCGGAGAGCTGGTCACAGCGGGTATAGGCCTTATCCAAAATGCCTACCTTGTCCAGACTCTCTAATGCCCGCATTTTCTGCTTTTTTGTAAAAATGCCGAGCAGTACCCGGAAAAACGGCATATCTGGGACATCGGCCGTCAGAACGTTCTTGATCGCCGTGCTGCGGGAAACCAGATTGAAGCTCTGGAAGATCATGCCGACCTTGCGGCGGTAGCGCCGGAGCTCTTTGCCGCGCAGAGAGTCCACCGTGACACCGTCAACGGTCAGCTCGCCCTTGGAGATATCGTGCATCCGGTTGATGCAGCGCAGAATCGTCGACTTGCCTGCGCCCGAAAGGCCGATGATGGCGACAAACTCGCCCTGCTCAATTTGCAGGTTGATGTTTTTCAGGGCCGTGAAGCCGTTTGGATAAGTCTTATACACATTTTTGAATTCAATCATGCTGCGACTCTTTTCTTTCTGAGGATTTGAATGGAGAATATCGGAGATGTGCTTTTTGCTGAGATATCTGTAAAACGAAAAGCGCCCCGTTGACGCGGGGCGCTTTATTCATTTGGACGTTATTTGGTTGATGACGGATTACTCGGCAACAGCCTGCAGAGCAGCGCGTGCGCCGTCGTAGTCAGCGTCGGTCGCCTTGGCGTAGCCGGTGTGGCTGTAGACGTCGAAGATGGCCTTGCCTTCATCGGTGCCGATGATGTTGATGAAGCAGTCCTGAAGGGCAGCGACGATTTCGGGGGTGTAGTACTGGCTCTCCTTGGAGATGGCGACGGTATCGTTGTAGATGCCCTCGGTGACGCCGATGACGTTCATCTCGTTCCAGATGGAGTCGGAGCGGCCCATGCCCTGCTTGCCGGTTTCGTCCTGCTGGTCGGTGGGCAGCGTCCAGGATGCTTCGTAGTCGTTACGGCCGTCGGCGTAGCAGACGATGATATCGACGGATTCTGCAGCAGCGTAGGAGAACGCGGTGCCGTAACCGGAGTCGATGGGCATGACGTTGGACAGATCAGAGATCTTCTTGCCGTCGTAGTTGGCCATCAGCCACATGGACGGATAGATGTAACCGGCAGAAGAGGAGGTCTTCTGGACAGCCCAGGTTGCCTTGTCGAGGTCTTCCCAGGTAAGCTTTTCGCCAGCATTGACCTTAGCGGCGAGTTCCTGACCATAAGCAGACGGAGTAGCGTAAATCAAAGAGCGGTAGTAGGTGACCTGCGGGCCATCCTTCTTGGTGGCGTTGGCTTCACCGTTCCAGTCGGCGGGGTTGGTGGAGTCGTTGGACAGGCCGTTACGGGTAGCGGTCAGGATGACATCCACATCGTCGGAGTACAGCGCGTACGTGCCGCCGGGCAGCCAGCCCAGATCGATGGAACCGGCAGCCATAGCCTCGCCGGTGGCGTCGTAGCTGGTGCCGACCGTGATGTCGACTTCGTCGATGTCGTAGCCGAGCTTGGACATTTCAGCCTTCACGAGTTCGGGAAGGTTCTTCGTGCCAGTGATGATGACGTCGGCGTCCTTGGAGGGAACAAACTCAAGCGTCAGTTTGTCGAAATGCTGGTTTTCGGTGGTTTCTTCGGTCGTGGTTTCTTCAGCTGCGGGTTCCGTGGTTTCGGTGGTTTCCGTGGCCTCAGTGGTCGTGGTTTCCGTTGTGGCGGGTTCATCGGGGGTCTCGGTCTTGGCTGCGCAGGCGCAGAAGCCGATTGCCATGACCGCCACGAGGAGCAGTGCAATGATCTTCTTCATTTTCTATATTCCTCCTGAAACATGTGTCCGCGGCAGTGCCGCGGTGGTGAGCTGAGGCTGCGCACAGAGCAGCCCCGCAAGATACCGGTATTTCTACCAAAGCAAATATACCACATCATGTGAGACAATACAAGAAGTCAAATGCAAGAAATATTTCAAATTCCCTTAAATTCGGCTTATTAATTTGAAACTGTCCACAGTATAAAGACAAATGTTCAAAACGGCGCGCAGCGCACCTTGCCGATGGAAACATAGCCGTTCAGAACCGCGTGGATATCGCTGCCGTCCGTCACGGCGTCTGCGTGCAAAACCTTTGCAACAGGCGACAGATAGCGCACACCGTTTTCCTCGCGGACGCATTTATAATAGTTTTCGTAATACGACTGCTTTTCCGGGAAACGCTCGTACAGAATGCCGCGGCAGTCGCAGAGCGAACAGGTGGGGAAGTTGACGTTCCAGATTTCGCCCCGGCCGAGCGGCTTCTCCAGAAGCTCGCCAAGAACGGAGCAGAGGTAGTGATCGGTAACGTCGAAGGATTTGCCGTCGCGCATGGAAAATGCAATGGCGGGAACGCCGTGCATGGCAGCCTCTGTCGCCGCGCCGATGGTTCCGGAGTAGGCGACGTCAAGACCCGCGTTCAGCCCGTCGTTGATGCCGGACAGGACAATATCCGGGCGGAATGGGAGCAGTGCGTTCAGCGCAACCTTGACACAATCGGCGGGCGTGCCGTCTACGCTCCAGGCGGCCTCCACAGGAACCGGGAAATCATAGCGGTAGACCGCCATCTGGCTCTTTTCAGAGATAGTCAGGCGGACAGACATGCCGCTGCACTGGTGTTCCGGTGCAGCGACCCAGACCGTTCCAAATGAGGCAGCGGCGCGGGCCAGCTTTGCAATACCTTCCGACCGGATCCCATCGTCGTTCGCAATCAGAATTTTCAGCTTTTCTTTCATATGTGCAATACACTCCTTTGTGTGCCTATCTTATCACAGACAAAGAGCCGGAAACAAGCCGCAAATTCGACAAAAAGCCCCCATGAATTCAAAAATCTCTTCAATTCCCCAGAAGCCTCGCAGAGTTTTGCGCCCGCAGGCGAATGCGCCCGCCATCGTTGACTTTCAGCCTTACATGGGCAAAGTCCGCAAGCCCGGCACGGGCTGCATCAGCCAGATCAACGACCACCTGTTTGAAGGCCGCTACTCCCCGACATGGATCGACGGCAAGAAGCACGCGCGGAATGTGTATGCGCATACGCGCGAGGAATGTGAGGAGAAGCTGAAGGTGCTGATTGCAGAGACGAAAGCGGAGCTGGCGGAGTTGAAACGGCAGAAAGGCGACAGGCATTGAACGGATGAACGGGATGCAGCCGTCCGACTTTGGATGGCTGCGCTTGCGCTTTGGCAGATCGTTTGCTATAATGAAACAAATCAGAATTTGTGGAGGTGTTTATATGATATTCCTAAAGGCATTGGCCGTAGTGCTGGGACTGGCGTTTCTTCTGTTTGGATACTTCATTTATTTCAAAAAGAAATATAATCTCATCAACGGTTTTGAGGCAGACTTTCAAGATGGTCGGAAGAATGAAGCATATGCAAAGAGAGTCGGACTGGTAGAGTTTGTTGTTGGTATTGCTCTGCTAATCGCAGGCGTTGCACTTATTTTATTTGCCTGACAAATTCTGGCTCATCGAATCCGCGGCGCAAATCCTGCACTGCAAGAAACAAAGAATAGCTTTTTGAAAAAATCGAATAATTTACATAGAAAACCCGCTGAAA
>OGYC01001445.1_pt1 | contig 20107 bp, 15 predicted proteins | sample 1576461 | NCBI WGS metagenome assembly OGYC01 (sample SAMEA3541569, study PRJEB24748) | human gut metagenome | biome: human gut; feature: human-associated habitat; material: faeces | place: China | collected 2012 | reverse complement strand
GATCTCAAGCCGCCCGCCGACACGAAGCGAGAGGAAGATATCCTTGACAGAGACATCAAAGTCAAACGGTGCCTGATTGCCCCAGACAGCGCCGTCGGCAAAGTCGAAGGCACGCATGAACTGCTCCACCATGTCGATCACCGAGCGATGGCAGATGGAAACGCCCTTCGGCTCGCCGGTAGAACCGGAAGTGAAAATAACGTATAAAAGATCGGTATCCTTACGCTGCTTCCACGGCGCTGCGGCGGGAGCTTCCGTGTGCAGCTCCTGCTGGGAAATGACCGGGATATCCTGCGTCAGCTCCGCATCGATGCTGGCTCCGGCAGTCATGATAGCCGCAGGCTTCAGCGTCTCCAGCATGCTCCGGAGCCTGACGGCCGGGAGCGCCGGATCGATGGGAACATAGAAATTTCCGCTGTATACGATGGAGAAAAATGCCAGAAGGTCTGTCACGTCATGACGAAGCAGCACGCAGACAGGTGCGTTGACGGTCGAAAGCCGCACGGAGAGTGCTGCTCCCATTTCGCATACTGCCGTCCACGCCTCGCGGTAGGTCAAGGCAGACGCGGCATCCGCCCAGCAGACCCGGTCGGGGACACGCGCTGCGGAAGCCTCCAGATAGGAAAGGACATTGATCTTCAAAAAAGTCACCCTGCTTTTGGACAAAGATAAAAAGAGTATAGCATAGTTCGACCGTTTTTTCAACCGGCGCGGCAATTTGGTCCGTGCATTTCCGGTCCGGAGCGCCTGAAGACGGGGAAACGCGGTCAGAGATACCGCCCCGTGATGCTGGCCTGATTTTCCCGGATCTTCTGCGGTGTGCCGCTGGCGACGATCCGGCCGCCCGCGTCTCCGCCGCCGGGGCCCATATCGATGACATAGTCGGCGTTTCGGATCACGTCAAGGTCATGCTCGATGACGATGACGGTCGCGCCGTTGTCCAGCAGCGCCTGAAAAACGCCGAGCAGCACGCGAACATCCAGCGGATGCAGGCCGATGGACGGTTCGTCAAACACAAAGACGGAGTCCGTCTGCGTCCTGCCGATCTCGCTGGCGAGCTTGAGCCGCTGTGCCTCGCCGCCGGACAGGCTCGGCGTTTCCTCGCCCAGCGTCAGGTAGCCGAGGCCCAGCTGCCGGAGAACGGCCAGTCGCTGGCTGACGGTCTTCCGGTCCCGGCAGAATTCCAGCGCGGAATTCACGTCCATATCCATCAGCTCCGGAAGCGAAGCACTCTCCCCCGCGCCGTTCGTCAGGCGGACCGCGTCGGCCGCTCTGGCATAGCGTGAGCCATGGCAGTCCGGACAGGGAATGTCCACATCCGGCAGGAACTGCACGTCCAGACTGACGATGCCGGTGCCGTCGCAGCCGGGGCAACGCAGGGAGCCGGTATTGTAGGAGAAATCGCCTGCCTTATAGCCGCGCGCCTTCGCGTCCGGAGATTTGGCATAGAGCTTGCGCAGCTCGTCATGCGCGCCCGCATAGGTCGCGACCGTCGAGCGGACGTTGATGCCAATCGGCGTCGCGTCGATGAGCTTGACATGCGCGATGCCGTCGGCCGAAACGGTGCGGATATGCGCTGGCAGTGCGCTGCCAGCGATGGTTGCCTCCAGCGCGGGGATCAGGCTCTCGAGCACCATGGTCGTCTTGCCGGAGCCGGACACGCCGGTCACGACGGTGAGGCGGCCCTTGGGGATATCCACCTCCAGCGGCTTGACGGTATGGATGGAATCGGTGGAAAGATGGATCGTCCCGTTTGCAAAAAGCGTCTCTTTTTCAGTACAGCAGCGCAGCTTTGTCTCTGCCGTTCCGGCAAGAAAAGGTCCGATCTGAGAGGCGGAGTTGGCCTCGATTGCAGGGATCGCCCCCTGTGCGATGACATAGCCGCCCTTTGCGCCCGCCTCCGGGCCCATCTCGACGATCCAGTCGGCCTCTTTCAGGATCTGCGTGTCGTGGTCGACCAGAATGACGGAGTTGCCGTCGGCGACCAGATCGTGCATCACACCGGTCAGGCCCACGATATTCGACGGGTGCAGGCCGATGGACGGCTCGTCAAGCACATAGAGGACGCCGGTCGTGCGGTTGCGCACGGCGCGGGCCAGCTGCATCCGCTGGCGCTCACCGGTCGAGAGCGTCGACGCCGAGCGGTCCAGCGTCAGATAGCCCAGTCCGAGGTCCATCAGGCGCTTGGCCGTGCTTTGGAATGCTTCGCAAATACTCTCAGCCATTGGGCGCATCTCCTCCGGCAGGCCGGAAGGCACACTCTTTACCCACTCGACGAGCTGTGTCAACGACATGGTACAGGCCTCATCCAGAGAAATACCCCGCAGCCTCGGCGCGCGGGCCGCGCTCGACAGGCGCGTGCCGTGACAATCCGGGCAGACATCCTCTTTCAAAAACTTTTCCACTCGCTTCATGCCCTTTTCGTCCTTGACCTTGGAAAGAGCATTTTCCACGGTGTAAACGGCGTTGAAGTAGGTAAAATCCAGATCACCGGCCTGCCCGGTATTCTTATTGTGATAGAAAATATGCTTTTTCTCCGCCGGGCCGTGGAACACGATGTTCTTCTCCCGCTCCGTCAGCTCGCGGAACGGCACATCCGTGCGCACGCCCATCTCGCGGCAGATATCCGTCATCAGGGACCACATCAGGCTGTTCCACGGGGCAACCGCACCCTCGTCAATGGTGAGGGATTCGTCCGGCACCAATGCGGCCATGTCCACCGTGCGGATGGTACCCGTGCCGCCGCATTGCTTGCACGCGCCCTGCGAGTTAAAGGCGAGCTCCTCTGCCGAGGGCGCGTAGAAGTGCGCGCCGCATTCCGGACAGACAAGCTCTTTTCCTGCGGCTACAGCCAGAGACGGAGAAAGGAAATGTCCATTAGGACAGCGGTGGCTGGCAAGACGGGAATACATCAGCCGGAGACTGTTCAGCAGCTCTGTTCCCGTGCCGAAGGTGCTGCGGATGCCCGGCACGCCGGGGCGCTGATGCAGCGCCAGTGCCGCGGGAACATACAAAACCTCGTCCACGCTGGCTTTGGACGCCTGCGTCATGCGGCGGCGGGTGTAGGTGGAGAGCGCCTCGAGATAACGGCGGGAGCCCTCCGCATACAGCACGCCGAGCGAGAGCGACGACTTGCCGGACCCGGACACGCCCGCAATGCCGACGATCTTCCCGAGCGGGATGTCAACGTCAATATTCTTGAGATTATGGACTTTCGCCCCGCGGATCAGCATTTTATCGATCATGGTTTTTACTCCGGTTTTATGCTTTTTCTGTTTCTTTTGGGATTTCGGCAAATTCTTCTCAAAAAGGCTGCCGCTTGTCATTGTACCATGATGCCGCCGGAAAGAACAGGCACTTTTTATCGAAAGAGTTTCTCCCCCTCCTGCCGCCTGTTTTCCGGGAAAGACCCGCGTGTTGGAATTGTTAATTTTTAAAAACACCTCTTGCAATCTGCATGTATCCTGCTAAAATATGCGTAGCTTGCTACATAAATCAGGAGGTGAGGAATTGGTCACGTTTGGCCGCGTCTTCCGCAGTCTGGACTGTGCACTGAGACGGCGCATGGACCAGGCTCTTTCGGGGATGGATCTGACCTTTTCGCAGGGGCACATCATGGGGTATCTTGCTCACTGCGATACGCCGCCCTGCGCCAAGGACATTGAAGACCGGTTTCATTTAAGCCACCCCACCGTATCCGGGCTGCTGTCCCGTCTGGAAAAGAAGGAATTCATCGCCCTGCGGGAGGATCCCGACGACCGGCGGCGAAAACTGGTTTACATTTTGCCCAAAGGCCGGCAGTGTAATGAGACCATGGCCGCCGTGATACAAAACGGCGATAAGAAGCTTCTGGAGGGCTTCACTCCGGAGGAAACGGCGCAGTTCCTGAATTTTCTTTTTCGGGCACTGCACAATGTGTCTCCGGATTTTGATCCGAAAAAGGAGGAATCTCAAGAATGATAAAGCGTTTCGCCCAGTGCCTGCGCGAGTATAAGTGGACGGCACTGCTCAGCCCCGTCTGTATGATCGGCGAGGTCGCCATGGAGGTAACGATCCCTCTGGTCATGGCAGATCTCTATGACTACGGCATCGCCATGAGCAATATGACCGTTGTCTGGCAGAAGGCCCTGCAGCTGCTGCTGTGCGCGCTGGCGTCCCTGCTTTTCGGCTGCCTGTCCGCAGACTATGCGTCCAAGGCCGCCACCGGCTTTGCGAGGAATCTGCGCCACGACATGTATTACCGCGTGCAGGATTTCAGCTTTTCCAACATTGACAAATTCTCCTCGGCCTCGATCGTCACAAGGCTGACCTCCGATGTGGCCACCATTCAGATGGCCTTCCAGATGATGATCCGCATGGCCATCCGCTGCCCGATGATGCTCATTCTCGCAACGGTATCCTCCCTGCGCATCAGCCCGAAGCTCAGCACCGTATACTTCATCGCCATCCCCCTTCTGGCGCTCGTCCTGCTGGGCATCATCCCTCTGGTTTTCAAGATCTTCGACCGGGTATTCAAGACCTATGACCGGCTGAACACCGTTGTGCAGGAAAATGTTCACGGCATCCGGGTCGTCAAGAGCTTTGTTCGGGAGGACAAGGAAATCAGCAAATTTGAGGCCATTTCCAAGGCCATCTACGATGATTTCTGCAAAGCGGAGCACATTCTGGCGGTCAACGCTCCGGCCATGCAGATCTGCGTATATTCCTGTATCCTTGTCATTTCCTGGGTGGGTGCCAAAATGGTGGTCGCCTCCGGCAACAACGCGGCGCTGGGGCTGACCACCGGCGAGCTCAGCTCCATGTTTACCTATACCACCCAGATCCTCAGCAGTCTGATGATGCTTTCCATGGTTTTCGTTATGGTCACCATGGCGCAGGCTCCCCTGCGCCGCTGCTATGAGATCCTGACGGAGAAACCGGATCTGACCTCTCCCGAAAACGCCGTCCGTGATGTGCCCGACGGCTCCATCGACTTTGAAAATGTCTCCTTCCGCTACTCGCAGAAGGCCAAGCGGCCCGCGCTGCAGGACGTGGATCTGCACATCCCCAGCGGCTCCACCGTCGGCATACTGGGCGCTACCGGTTCCTCCAAGAGCACGCTGGTGCAGCTGATCCCCCGATTGTACGATGCGACCGAGGGAAGCGTCCGGGTCGGCGGCATAGACGTAAAGGATTACGATCTGGAGGTCCTCCGGGACAACGTGGCTATGGTTTTGCAGAAGAACACGCTGTTCTCCGGCTCCATCAAGGAAAATCTGCGCTGGGGCAATGCCGACGCCACGGACGAGGAACTGGTCCACGCCTGCAAGCTGGCCTGCGCCGATGAATTCATCACCGGCTTCCCTGACGGCTACGATACCCATATCGAGCAGGGCGGCAGCAACGTTTCCGGCGGTCAGAAGCAGCGCCTGTGCATCGCCCGTGCTCTGCTGAAAAAGCCGAAGATCCTGATCCTGGACGATTCCACCTCTGCCGTGGATACGCACACGGACGCCATGATCCGCAAGGCCTTTAAGGAGGAGATCCCCGGTACGACCAAGCTGATCATTGCGCAGCGGATATCCTCCATTCAGGATTCGGATATCATCATCGTCATGGAAAACGGTCACGTCGCCTGCGTCGGCGACCATGAGACTCTGATGAAAAACTCCGAATTCTATCGGGGCATCTATAAATCGCAGCAGAAAGGAAGTGAGGACTGATGGCAGGTCCCGGCAGAATGCGCGGCGACGGCCGCAAGGCAGCCAATCCCGGAAAAACCCTTTTGCGGCTGCTCAGCTATATGAAAAAATACATCCCGCTGCTGGTTTTCGTCTTTCTGTGCATCATCGCCACATCGGTAGCGCAGGCACAGGGCAGCCGTGCCCTTGGCCCTCTGGTCGATGACTATATCCTGCCCATGGTGGCAAACGGCTCCACGGATTTCGGCCCGCTGAAAGCCTATCTTGTGAAGCTCGCCTGCATTTTCGGCTTCGGTATTCTCGGCACCTTCCTCTTCAACTATCTGATGGTCGGCGTTACCCAGGGCGTTCAAAAGACCATCCGGGACGACCTCTTCGCCAAGATGCAGCGTCTCCCCCTGCGCTACTTTGACAGCCACGCCGCCGGAGACATCATGTCGCGCTATACCAGCGACATCGACACGCTGCGGCAGGTGATCTCCCAGTCCATTCCGCAGTGCGTGTCCTCCGCCGTGACGCTGGTGGTCGTGCTGTGGAATCTGATCGACACCTCCTGGATTTTGACGCTCGTCATGTTCTTCACCGTGGGGCTGATCATCTATGTGACCAAAGTGCTGGCAGGCAAGTCCGCAGGCTTTTTCATCGGCCAGCAGCGGGCTCTGGGCACGGTAAACGGTTATATCGAAGAGATGATATCCGGCCAGAAGGTCGTCAAGATCTTCAACCACGAGGAGGTATGCAAGGAAGACTTTGATAAGCTCAACGAGGAGCTTCGGGTCAACGCCTACAGCGCCGGAAAATTTTCCAATATGCTCGGCCCCATCAACAACAATCTTGGCTATGTGCAGTATGCGGTGCTGGCAGTCGTCGGCGGGCTGCTGTGCGTTTCGTCCGGCAGCTCTCTGCTGACGCTGGGCAATCTGATGGCCTTCATGGTGCTCTCGCGCAGCTTTAATATGCCCATTTCCCAGATCTCCAACCAGATCAACGCCATCGTCATGGCCCTGGCAGGCGCCGAGCGCATCTTCGCTCTGATGGATGAGGAGCCCGAGCAGGATGAAGGCTATGTGACGCTTGTCAACGCCCATGTGGATCCGGACGGAACGATCCATGAATGCCCCGAACACACCGGTCACTGGGCCTGGAAATATCCCCATCGGACGGACGGCACCGTGACCTACACGGAGCTGAAGGGCGACATCACCATGGAGGATGTGGACTTTGGCTATGTGCCGGGCAAGACCGTGCTGCATGACGTGACGCTCTATGCCCATCCCGGGCAGAAGATCGCCTTTGTGGGCGCTACCGGCGCGGGCAAGACCACGATCACGAACCTCATCAACCGGTTCTATGATATTGCCGACGGCAAGATCCGCTACGACGGCATCAACGTCAACAAGATCGCCAAGCCCGATCTGCGGCATTCCCTCGGGATCGTGCTTCAGGAGACCAATCTGTTCACCGGCACGGTCATGGATAACATTCGCTACGGCAAACTGGATGCCACCGACGAAGAATGCATCCGGGCCGCCAAGCTCGCCAATGCGGACGATTTTATAACCCGTCTGCCCGACGGCTACAACACCATGCTGACGGCAAACGGCGGCAGCCTTTCCCAGGGGCAGCGGCAGCTGATCGCCATCGCCCGCGCAGCCGTGGCCGATCCCCCCGTCATGATCCTGGACGAGGCCACTTCCTCCATCGACACCCATACGGAAGCTCTGGTGCAGGCCGGCATGGATGCTTTGATGAAGGGGCGCACGGTGTTCGTTATCGCCCATCGGCTATCCACGGTCCACAACTCCGACTGCATCATGGTTCTCGACCACGGCCGCATCATTGAGCGCGGCACCCACGATGACCTGATCGCCCAGAAAGGCACCTATTACCAGCTCTATACGGGTGCCTTCGAGCTGGACTGATCTCCGAAAGGCTGTCCTGTCGGAGCCGGAGCAGGCGATCCGTGCGGCAGATGCAGCAAAAATTAATAGGACTGTCGCTTTACTGTGTCAGTCCTATTTTTCGATTTCCTATATCCGCCCAGCGGCGCGATTCCGGAAAGGAAAGACTATAAGCCGAAAACAAAAAACGGAGGAAAAACCAATGGCAAATAACACGGCCGCGGTTTTCACCCGGCATTATGACTCTCCGATGGGCGGTATCCTGCTTGCGGCGGACGAGATCGGTCTGCGGGGCCTGTGGTTTGACGGTCAAAAATACTTTGCCCGCGATCTGCCGGAAAAACGCATCGAGCAGGAAACGCACGCCATTGCCGAGGCCAGGCGCTGGCTCGATGTATACTTTACCGGCAAAGAACCGGACTTTCTGCCGCCGCTGCACCCCATCGGTTCGGCGTTCCGCCAGGCCGTATGGACAGTTCTTCTGCAGATCCCCTACGGGCATACCACGACCTACGGCGAGATCGCGCGGCAGCTGACCGGGACGGCGGGTCTTTCGCGGATGTCTGCGCAGGCCGTCGGCGGCGCCGTCGGGCATAACGAAATATCAATCATCATTCCCTGCCACCGCGTTGTCGGCACAAGCGGCAGTCTGACCGGGTACGCCGGAGGGATTGAAAGAAAAGTGAAGCTGCTGGAACTGGAACGGGCCGATATGACCGGATTTTTTGTGCCGAAGAAAGGAACGGCACTGTGATCGGGCCGTAATGCAGCAGACCTTCGCCGCAGTGACACACTACACCGAAAATTTGTGGTGCGCATTTTCTCTCCGTTGTGGTACAATAGGCGCATCGAAACGAAACGGAGAACACCATGACGAGGATACTTTTTATTTGCCACGGCAACATCTGCCGCAGCCCGATGGCGGAATATGTGATGAAGGATCTTGTATCGAAGGCCGGCCGGGCGGACGAATTTTTCATCGCCTCCGCGGCAACGAGCCGTGAGGAGCTCGGAAACGGCGTTTATCCCCCGGCACGGCAAAAGCTCGCCGAGCACGGCATCCCATGTGCCGGTCACGCCGCGCGGCAGATCACGCCGAAGGATTATGTTAACTTTGATCTCCTCATCGGCATGGATGAAGAGAACATCCGGAACATGCGGCGCGTCTTCTCCGGCGATCCGGAAGGCAAAGTCTCTCTCCTGCTCGACCACGCCGGGCGCGGCGGGAACGTCGCCGATCCGTGGTACACGGGCGATTTTGAAGCGACCTGGCGTGACGTGAACGACGGCTGCCGCGCACTGCTCCGCGAGCTGAGTTGAATGTTATGTCTACTTGATTATGTTTATTTAATTATGGCAACTGACTGAAAAGCGTTCTGCGCAGCAAGAGACAAGAAAGGTGCATTTTCGGTTCTTTCCATTCCCGGACAATGCGCGTCTATCCCTGGCTCAAGGAAACCGGCACGATCTTCAGCCGCCAAATCCGTGGACGCTCTGTCCCCGCTCCCCGCCGGGACGAAGTGCCGCGTGGAAGTTGTAATGAACCGAAAGGAGTAAGATACACATGATCAAATTCGGTACCGGCGGATGGCGTGCCATCATCGCCGACGGCTTCACAAAGGAGAACATCCGCCTGCTCACTGCAGGGCTGTGCGCGCTCATGGAAAAAGAGGGCCACGCTGGGGCGGAGATCTGCGTCGGGTATGACCGCCGCTTTCTCTCCAAGGAATCAGCGCACTGGGCGTGCGAGGTGCTCGCGGGCTACGGCTTTCGCCCGTACGTTATCAACCGCTCGAGCCCGACCCCGCTCATCATGTTCACCGTGAAGCGCCGGAACATGCCCTACGGCATGGCCGTGACGGCGAGCCACAACCCCGCCATTTATAACGGCATCAAGGTATTCACCGAAGGCGGGCGCGATGCCGACGCGGAAGTAACGCGCCGCATTGAGGCCGAGATCGAAAAGCTCTCCCCCGCCGATGTGAAGAGTGTGGATTACGACACCGCGCTCGCCGAGGGAAAGATCGTTGAGGGTAACCCGATGAACGAGTATCTCGACAGCATCCTCTCCGCCGTGAATGTGGAGGCGATCAAGAAAGCCTCGCTGCGCATCGGCTTTGACCCGATGTACGGCGTGAGCTGGTCGAGCTTGAGCATGCTGCTCACAACGTGCCGGTGCGATCTCGAGGTCATCCACGACCGCCACGATACGCTCTTCGGCGGCAAGCTGCCCGCGCCGAACGTCGATACGCTCAAGCCCCTCGCCGCGCTCGTGCTCGACCGGCACTGCGATCTCGGCATTGCTACTGACGGCGACGCCGACCGTCTCGGCGTCATCGATAACGAAGGGCAGTTCATCCACCCGAACAAGCTGCTCGTGCTGCTCTACTACTATCTTGTGAAGTACCGCGGCTGGGAAGGCCCCTGCGTGCGCAACAACTCCACCTCCTGTCTGCTCGACCGCGTCGCCGCGGGCCTGGGGCAGAAGTGCTACGAAGTCCCCGTCGGCTTCAAGTGGGTCTCCGCGAAGATGAGCGAGACCGGCGCGATCATCGGCGGCGAGTCGTCCGGCGGCATGGCCGTGCGCGGCCACATCTCCGGTAAGGACGGCATTTACGCCGCGGCGCTGCTCGTGGAAATGCTCGCCGTTACAGGAAAATCCGTTTCCGAGCTCTTCGCCGAGATCACCGCGCAGTACGGCAACCCCTGCTGGGCCGAGGCCGACTTCCGCATGACGCCGGAGCGCAAGGCCGAACTGCAAAAGCTTCTCTTCACGGAAAAGAGGGTGCCGGAATTCGGCACGGCTGTCGATCACATCAGTCTTGAGGACGGCTGCAAGGTGTACTTCAAGGACGGGAGCTGGGTCATCTGCCGCTTCTCCGGCACGGAGCCGCTGCTCCGCATGGCCGCCGAAGCCGATGAACAAGCGGTCGCGGACGGGTATATTAAAGCCTTCCGAGATATGCTGGAACTCTGAAAACGTACAAAGCCCTTGGGAATACGCAAGTATTCCCAAGGGCTTTGGCAAATTTTTATTTACATCAGTTTCCGGAACAGCTCCGTCATATCGGCGACGCTCGTATCCTTGGGGTTGCCGGGGCGGCAGGCATCGGCGTAGGCGCTCTCCGCAAGGAAGGGCAGATCCTCTTCCTTCAGCGCTTCCAGCTTCTCGGGGATGCCGACATCCTTGGAGAGCTTCTTCACGGCATCGCAGGCGGCCTTGCGGGCCTCGTCCAGAGTCATGGCGTCCACGCCTTCCACGCCCATGGCCTTTGCGATGTCGCGGTACTTCTCGCCGGTGCAGTCGGCGTTGTATTCCATGACGATCGGCAGCATCATCGCGCAGGCGACGCCGTGCGGCGTGTCATACACAGCGCCGAGGGTATGCGCCATGGAGTGCGCGATGCCGAGACCGACGTTCGAGAAGCCCATACCGGCAATATACTGACCGAGAGCCATGCCCTCGCGACCTTCCTTCGTGCCCTTAACGGCGTCGCGCAGGTGAGCGGAGATGAGCTTGATGGCTTCAAGATGGAACATGTCGGTCATCTCCCACGCGGCCTTCGTGGTGTAGCCCTCGATGGCGTGGGTCAGCGCGTCCATGCCGGTGGAGGCGGTGAGACCCGCGGGCATGGAGCTCATCATCTCCGGATCGACGATCGCAACGATGGGCATATCGTGAGGATCGACGCATACGAACTTGCGCTTTTTCTCCACGTCCGTGATAACGTAGTTGATGGTGACCTCGGCGGCGGTGCCGGCGGTCGTCGGGATGGCGATGATCGGCACGCAGGGCTTCTTGGTGTCCGCCACGCCCTCCAGAGAGCGCACGTCGGCGAATTCGGGGTTGTTGATAATGATGCCGATGGCCTTGGAGGTATCCATGGGCGAGCCGCCGCCGATGGCGATCAGGTAATCCGCACCGGCAGCCTTGAACGCGGCGACGCCGTCGGTCACATTCGCAATGGTGGGGTTGGGCTTTATATCGGAGAATATCTCATAGCTCAGTCCGGCGGCATCCAGCACATCGGTCACGCGGGCGATAACGCCGTGACGCAGAAGAGTGGGGCCGCAGCAGATAAGCGCCTTTTTCAGGCCGCGGGACTTGACTTCGGCGGGCAGCTCCTGGATGGCGCCTGCACCGTGATATGAGGTCTGGTTGAGCATGATTCTGTTTGCCATAGTAATGTTTCTCCTTTCGTGATATGAAAAGCAACCTATTGCTCATTATGCCCTTGTTAATCAACACTTTCGAGCACGATTACATTTTAATGTGCCATATACCGCTTGTCAACACAAATACTCGCCAAAAATCACCTCATTTTGCAGAAATGCATCGGCAAACTGGCGAATTCTCGATCCATTTTATTTCATGCGCACAGGTGTTCCGCACCGCATGCTTCTTCCCCATCGTCATTTCGCTGCGGAGCAGCTTCCCTATGAGATCAAGCCGAACGGAAAAATGATCGTCGATCGGCTGGCCATCCGGCGCGTTATCTATTTGCGATCTTTTCTTCCGAAATTATGTAAACTTTATGAGTATAAAAGTCTGCGCAGAGAATGGTTTTTCTGCGCAGGCTTTTATGTTATGTTAATAATATTATGTTTACTTTATTATGTAAATCACAGGATAAATCCCCCGTCCACGGTGAGCACCTGTCCGGTGACGAAGCTTGCGTCGTCACTCGCAAGATAGGAAACTGCGGCGGCGATGTCCTCCGGCCGTCCGAGACGGCGCAGCGGCGTTTCCTCGGCAAGCTGCGGCAGCACCTCGCTCGGCAGGGCATCCAGCATGTCGGTTTTTATTACGCCGGGCGCGACGCAGTTGACGCGGATGTGCGTGGGCGCAAGCTCGGCGGCCAGTGAGCGCGTGAGCGCGATGAGCGCGGCTTTTGTGGCGGAGTACGTCACCTCGCAGCTTGCGCCGCGCAGCCCCCACATGGACGAGACGTTCACGATACAGCCCGCGTGCTCGCGGAGCATCGGCGGCAGGACAGCCTGGATGGTGTGGAACGCGCCGTCGATGTTCACGCCGAAATAGTGCCGCCACATCTCCTCCGTCACGTCCTGAAAAAGCGCCTGCCCCGCGACGCCCGCGTTGTTCACAAGAAGGCTCACAGGGCCGAACGTGTCCTCCACGCGGCGCACCATATCCTCTACCTGCGCGCGGTCGGCAACGTCCGCCTGAAACGCGGCGGCACGCAGTCCCTCGGCGGCAAGCTCCGCCACAAGCGAGTCGGCGCAGTCCTGCCGGACGTGATAGTTTACGGCAACGGTATAGCCCTCATGGGCAAGACGGCGCGCCGTCGCGCGGCCGATTCCGCGGCTCGCGCCGGTGATAAGTGCGATCTTTTCCATTTTGTTTCCTCCCTGTGATATGCGTTTATTGTACCGCAGCAAAGAGCGGAATACAAGTCACTGCTCGCTCTCCGTCTCGTATTCCCCGGTCTCCTTCTCGCCGAATTCCCGCGCTGTTTCCGCAACAACGGCCTCGTACCCGGTGAGCGCGGCGAACGAGGAAAACTGCGCCGCCCGGTCGCGCCGCGGCATGGGCGGGTGCACATCGGAAACATGGTGCGGCAGGGTGATGATATCATCATAGTCGTGGCATTTCTCGCGCTTCATGCCCGGTGTCCTCCGATCTGTTTATTCCGCTCGCGCGTCGTTGCGCCCTCTTCGAGATTCATGCCCTTTAGTATGGCGTTGCTGCCGTAGCGCCGCTGGATGGCAAGAATGGCTTCCTGCCGCCGGCGTTCGCGCTCGCGCGCCTTCTGCGCGCCGGGTGCGCCCGGCTTCTCCTCCGCGGCAGAAAAGAGATCCAGCTGCTCACCGCTCTCAGCGGCGCGGGGGATCTTATCCTCCGGCAGGACGCGGTTCGCCGCGACCGTCACGCGGCGGACCAGAAGGTTTTTGTCCGTAATGCGGTCGTAGAGCGCCATGACCGCGTCCGTAATCTCGCGCGTGGAGGACGAGTAGCCCGCGAGATTCGCCGTTCCGTGGCCATGCTTCGGCACGCGGCGGCCATAGCGGTCTACATGCGTTTCACCGGCATACTCCGCGGCGCGGGCGGGGTCGGAGAGATTTTCGATGTCGTACCCGATCGTGAGCGTGAGCTGGTCGGTACACAGGCGCTTTTTCACAAGATCGAGCACGAGAAGGTCGGTCATCTCGCGCACGATGAGCTTTGCCTTGTGCCAGTCGTACGGCTCCTGCAGCACCTGCCCGGAGCTGATGCTGTTGGAGTCCGGCCGGTAGGCGCGGATATCCGCGATCGTGCACGGCTCCCAGCCCCAGGCGTGGTCAATGAGAAGCTCCGCCTGCACGCCGAACGTTTTATAGAGCAGCTCCTCGTTATAGAAATCCCCGCTCTTTCCGAGCGAGCAGCGGGCAATATCGCCCATCGTGTGCATTCCCAGCGCTTCCAGCCGCCGCACTGTGCCCGCACCGACACGCCAGAAATCCGTGAGAGGCCGGTGGTCCCAGAGATTGCGGCGGTAGCTCATTTCGTCAAGCTCCGCAATGCGCACGCCGTCACGGTCCGGCGGGATGTGCTTGGCTTCAATGTCCATTGCGATCTTGCAGAGATAGAGATTCGTCCCGATGCCCGCCGTGGCGGTGATGCCGGTCGTATGCAGCACCTCGCGCAGGATCTTCCGGCAGAGGTCGTGCGCCGACATGCGGTACGTTGGCAGATAATCGGTCACATCCATAAACACCTCGTCAATGGAGTAGACGTGGATATCCTCGGGCGCTACGTAGTGCAGATAAATGTTGTAGATCCCGGCGCTGTAGCGCATGTAGTGCGCCATGTGCGGCGGCGCTACGACGTAATCCAGCTCCAGCGCGGGGTTTGCCGCAAGCTCCGGCGCGCTGCACGATTTCCCGGTGAACGCATGGCCCGGCGCGGCGGCGCGGCGCGCAACGTTGATCTTCCGCACTGCCTCCACGACCTCAAAAAGCCGGGCGCGGCCCGGAATGCCGTAGGCCTTGAGCGCCGGAGACACCGCAAGGCAGATCGTCTTTTCCGTGCGGGTCGGGTCCGCCACGACGAGATTCGCCGTCATCGGGTCAAGTCCGCGCTCCATGCACTCCACCGAGGCATAGAACGACTTGAGATCGATGGCAAGATATGTCCGCTCTCCCATGGCGCACCTCCTTCGCGGTTGGCTTTTCTCTATTATATTAGCTTATTGAGCGAATTTCAAGAGGAAGGTTTTGCGGCAGCATTGTGCATTTATGCAAACCTCCCCGGCGCCAGAGGCGTCGGGGAGAAAAGATGTAATCGGATTATCCCTTCGGCAGAAAATCCAGCCGGACGATCTGCATTTCGGCATAGGAAAAGCCGCCTTTCGGCAGCCTTTTCCCTATAGAGCCTCGTGCTGTGATCATAGCGTATACCCGTAAAAAAGCGGCAGCTATTGCCGGAAAACTCAAAGAAGTCCGAGCAGAAGCTCCGCGACGAACGCCACGCCGCAGCACGAGGCCGCCACGGTGATCAGTCCGCCGCCGCGCCAGGCAATAAGGATCCCGGCCACGAGCGCCGCAGCGCCGGCGACGGGCTGCTCCGTTGCCTGCACGATGGCGGGGAATGTCATCACCGCGAGCGTCACATACGGCACATAGTACAGGAACGAGCGGAGGAAGCGGCTGCGTATGGGCTTTCGGATGAGCGTGAGCGGCAGGACGCGGACAAGGTATGTAACGACCGCCGCCGTCAGGATGGAGAGGAGCGTTTTTGTCATGCCGCCGCCTCCTCTTCCGCCGGGCGCGGGAACAAAACAGCCGCAAGCGCCGAAATGACGACCGTGAGAATGATCGTCCGGTTGCCGGAGGAAAGATCCCGCAGCACCGGCAGAAAGGCGAACGCCGCGCTCGCGGCAAAGGCCGAGAGCACGCAGCCGAGCACCACGCGGTTTTCCTTCGCCGGGGGAACGATGATGGCGAGGAACATGCCGTAAAGCGCCACGCTCAGCGCGCTCACGATGCGTGCCGGGAGAAGGTTGCCCATGAAGATGCCGAGCGCCGTTCCAGCCGCCCACATGGGGATGGAGGCGGTCATCGCGCCGTAGAAATACCGCGGCTCCACGCAGCCCGGCCGGGCGATCGTGATGCCGAAGAGCTCGTCGGTCACATCAAAGCCGATGAAAAACCGGTGGTAAAACGGCATATCGGGGCTCATGCGCTGGCTGAGCGCACAGCTCATAAGGAGATATCGCGCGTTGATGATGAGCGTTGCAAGAGCGATCTCCACACAGGCAGCGCCGCTGCCGATGAGCGTGAAGAGGGCGTATTCGCCCGCCGAGGCGTTGCACAGAAGGCTGGAGAGCAGCCCCTGCGTTACGGTGAGTCCGGCATTGCGCGCGGCGATGCCGAGGGAAAACGACACGGCAAAATAGCCGAGACCGATGGGAAAGCCGTCGCGCAGACCTTCAAAATAGACGCTGCGGCGGCTGTTGGAATGCGTTTGCTTCATAGCGGCTTCTTTCTTAAGGTAATAGGGATACAAAGAGAATTTGTACCACATTTGCCCCACTCTGGCAAGGACTTTTCCGAAAGAAGCGAAGAAAATCCGTTTCTGCTTATTCGTTCCGGTCTTTGATCTGCCGGTACCGGCAGAAGAAGCGGGCAAAGAAATAGATATACAGCCCCACAATTATGCCGAGCAGCGCGGCGAGAACGCCTTCTCCCTTCTATATATTACCGCGATGCTATTTGTCAACCCCTTTTCGCGCCTTGACAGGGTGTGTATAATAATTTTATAAAGAAAGAGGAGTGGATACCATTGAACAGCCCCCGGCAGAAGAGCGAGCGCACGCTCGGCATTCTGTGCATTCTATGCGCGGCATTCTGTTTTTCACTGATGTCGCTTTTTGTCCGGCTCGCCGGAAACATTCCCACGATGCAGAAGATCTTCTTCCGGAATCTGGTGGCGGCGATCGCCGCATTCGTGATCCTCGCGCGCGAGGGGCAGGGCTTCCGCATCCATAAGGGCTGTCTCGGCGGCCATCTGGCACGGAGCATCACCGGTATGCTCGGCATGGTCGCCAATTTCTGGGCCATCGATCACATCGGCATGGCCGACGCCAATATGCTCAACAAGCTCTCGCCGTTTTTCGCCATCCTCTTTTCCATATTCATTCTGCGCGAGTACCCGAAGAAGGTGGACATTCTCAGCGTTCTGGCGGCGTTTATCGGCGCGGTATTCGTCGTCCGTCCCACGGCGGGCATTGCGAGTCTTCCCTCGCTCGCCGGCGTGCTGGGCGGTCTCGGCGCGGGCGCCGCGTACACGTTCGTCCGGCAGATAAGCCGCAAGGGCGAGCGCGGGCCGGAGATCGTGATGTTTTTCTCCGCGTTCACCTGCGTCTGCGCCATCCCGTTCTTCGCTTTCAACTTCCAGCCGATGAGCGCGAAGCAGTGGCTCTTTCTGCTGCTGGCCGGCTGCGCCGCGGCCGGAGGGCAGCTTTCCATTACCGCCGCATACCGCCACGCCCCGGCGAAGGAGATCTCCGTGTTTGACTATTCGCAGATCGTCTATGCGGCGCTCTGGGGCTTTCTCGTCTTCGGCGAGATCCCGGACGCGCTGAGCTTTGTCGGCTATGCGATCATCATCGGCGCGGCGGTATTCCGCTGCATTTTCAATCTGCGTGCGGATAAAAAGGCCGTGCAGAGCGCCGCGGCTGAATAAGAAACCATATGCAAAACCGCCCGAACGAAGCGTTTCGTTCGGGCGGTCGTTTATTCTGTTTACAGCCAGCTCAGCACTGTATTGCAGAGGTACTTCCCCTTGATATACTTGCCAAGCTCCCGCGCTTTGGCGTAAGCGCTCGCGGCCGCGGCATGGGAAAAGGCGCGCACCTCTTCCGGCGAAGCGCGGCGCTCGTACAGCTTCTCCCGCTCTTCAAGAAATCCCTGCTGCATCTCGTCAAAAACGGGGATCACAAGGTCATTGGCGATCTCATCGTACCGGCGGTAACAAAGCTCGCCGATTTCCTGAAACGCCCACCACGCGGAGCCGAGATCGTACTCGCCGCACTCGCCCCAGGTGTAAGCCTCCGGCAGGCCTTCGCCCGCCGTGAATACCGGAACATAGACCGCGAGCTTGGCTGCCGCGCAGGCGACCCACATGCATCCGGCTGCCGACGATGTATCCGGCCGCAGATCATACACCATGGAAACGACCGTTCCGCCCTGTCCCACGCTTGTGCTTGTTGTCATCCAAAGCGGGTTATGATGCACGCCCGCTTCCGGTGCAAGGGATAGGTCAAACCGCGTGCCCTCCATCGTGCTTGTGAGAGCGTGCATCACGTCGCGCGCCGTGAGTTTACGCTGCGGTTTGGCACAATAGACCTTCGCAAAGGGATCGGAATCCACGTTACAGAGCGTATGCAGACAATCCCAGCGGCGCATACGGTTCACCGGCCAATCCGCGCCGCCGTAGGTGTCGTTTGCAAGCGGGCCCGTGCCGTATATCTTCGTGAAGTTGAACGGCTCTCCCTCCTTCCAAAGACCGTTTTCAAGAGCATGGGAACGGAGGTTTTTAGAGCAAATGAAGTTCTTCGTATCGGAGAAATCGATCTCCTGCGTGCCGAAGCAGTTGGGACGGCACTCAACCTCGTCATCGCCAACTCGCTTGGCCACCCATTTTCCGCCGGGAACGAGTTCCAGGAAAAATCCTTCCTCCGGATCGGCCACGGCCATGCAGACCGCGCCCGCCGCGCCGTCGATGGAGGAAACGGTGTAGCCGTATTCCTCGATCAGTTCGCCGATCATTTCAATGGCCTGACGCGCCGTGCGGCCGCGCTCCAGAAGCAGAAGCGTGATGTCGTCGGCTTCCAGAATGTCTTTTTCGGTCTGACAGTTGCGAAATTCATATACGCCCATCATACCGACAGAGACCTGATTCTCGTTCATACCGTCCGCCCAGGAGATGGGGCGCGTGCCGGTCTCATACGCGCACGCCGTATAGGTGTAGGCATACGTTTCCGCCGCCTGCGGGATATGATGGCCCTTCACGGCAAGGAAATATTCATCCGGCGTATGGACAATGTGCGGCTTAAAGTGTGTGTGGCCGGGGCAGCCGGGCCAGTCGTCGTTTGCTCCGGCGAGCACTGCGCCGCTCACTGTCGTATTTCTGCCGGCAATAAGACCAAAGCACATAATCAATTCTCCTTTTCTGCCGTTTCCGGCTTATAGGTCGCTTTCGCGGCGATAAAGTAAATGATACCCGTGGCAAGGAAGCTGAAGAGCACCTGTCCGATGGAATCGCACACGCCCGGAAGGAGCTTTGCCGCGAAATAGATCGCCGCACCGGCAACCCACGAGATGACGCCCGTCCAGTTGATGCCGTTTTTGTACCAGTAGGGGCCGTTTTTATTGTTGAACTGCGTGATGTCGTACTTCTGGCCGCGGACGAGATAATAGTCCACCACAAGTACCGCAATGCACGGCGGGAACACTGCGCCAAGATAGCCAAGGAAAACCTGGAACGTATCCAGGAACGAGCCAAGCACGAGCGGCGTGAGCGCAAGCAGCATCGAGAGAATGCCGAGCCCGATCATCGAGCCCTTGGGCGGCAGCTTTTCGCTGATATTCGCCGTGGAGAAGCCGCCGGAATAGATGTTGATCATGTTGACCGCGATGGTGGAGATGACGATGAGCAGATTTGCTATACTGCCCATGCCGAGACTGCTGCAGATGTAGGAAAGATCGGCGGAGTACGGGTCAAAGAGACCGCCATTCGTCACGGCAACGGCAATGGCGCCCGTCGCGCCGATAAGCACGAACCAGAGGAAGCCGAGCGTCGCACCGATCATCGGCGCAAGCGTCGCAGACTTTTTGCTCGTGGTATAGCGCGTATAGTCCGCCGCGCACATGACCCACGCAAAGCCGTTGGCAAGGATGATGTCAAGGCCGCCGCCGAACGAAAGCGACCAGCCGCTGTTGGCCGGATTATCCGTGATCGACCATTTCCAGATATCCGAGAACGACACGAGAGAGAATATCCGGATACCGATCCACACGCTGAGAATTGCAAGACACACCACTGCAACAATCTGCGCTTTTCCGATGTATTTGGCTCCGTATACGGAAACGAACGTCGTAATAAGCAGAATAATAAAGACCGAAATAATAAGCATAATCGGCGAGTGAGGATCGCCGCCGAAGATGCTGCAAAGAAGAGTCGCAAGCGGCGTGGCGGCAATGTAGGTGTTGACACCGCACCAGCCGACGAACTGCAGCGCGTTGATGAACGAGGGGAGCTTGCTGCCCGCGATGCCGAAGGACACGCGGCACAGGCCCATATTTGTGGAGGCTACCTTGTAACCGATGATACCGACAAGAGCGAGAATAAGGTATACGAGCGGGCTTCCGATGATCGCCGAGAGAAGCGCACCTCCCAGACCCAGCGCACCGAGGATCGTACCCATGTACCAGGTCGTCGGGTTTGCGTTGGCGCAGATCCAGGTGGAAGTCATCTCCTTTGCGCCGTAATAGCGTGCCTCCATGGGAACATATTCGTCAATA
>OGYC01001437.1_pt1 | contig 20221 bp, 20 predicted proteins | sample 1576461 | NCBI WGS metagenome assembly OGYC01 (sample SAMEA3541569, study PRJEB24748) | human gut metagenome | biome: human gut; feature: human-associated habitat; material: faeces | place: China | collected 2012 | reverse complement strand
TACCATCACTCCGGGCAGAATGCAATTCACCGGCAGCGAAAAGCCCCCGCCGGGTATGACCTCAACCGTTCGTTCTATGCCATGATGAAATCCGAGAAACTCGCGGTATTCCTAATCTTGTTGTTTATCCTACTAATCGCCTCATTCAATATCGTAGGCTCCGTTTCAATGTTGATTATAGACAAGAAAGAAGATATTGGCGTCTATCAAGCCCTGGGAATGACAAAAGAGAAACTCGTTTCAATCTTTAAACTGGAGGGGAACCTAATCACGGGAGTCGGGGCTTTCGCCGGACTTATCATCGGAACCGGACTTTGCCTGCTGCAAGAATATTACGGTTTCATTACCCTCGGTAATGGCAGTTACATCATCAACGCTTACCCCGTGAAAGTCGTAGCCTCGGATATATTGATTATCATGCTCACGGTCATTGCCATCGGGTACATCGCCTCGCATTTCCCGGTACGATACCTCGTGAATAAAATTGTCAAATCGTAAATGATATATAGTATGTATAAACTTCTGATACTCTCGTTCACGCTTGCTCTTTTCACACTTCCATCCACGGGACAGGAAAAAGAGCGTATCGTGTTGATAGAAACCAGCATGGGCAACCTCAAGGCCAAATTATACAACGACACCCCGATTCACCGGGATAACTTTATCGAATTGGCGAAATCCGGTCAGTATGACGGGACACTATTTTACCGGGTAATCAAAGACTTCATCATACAAGGCGGTTCCGCGGACAGCCGTAACGCAGTTGCCGGTCAGGAACTGGGATATGGTAGAGAAATCACGATTGATGCCGAAATCAAACCGCACCACTACCATAAAAAAGGAGCTTTGGCTGCCCCCCGGCAACCGGACGAAACAAACCCGCTCAAGAAGTCGGATATCTCACAATTCTATTTCACCGTCGGGAGAAAATACCCGCCGGAAGAACTGGAGCATATCGAGAAATCGGTAAACGTGCCCATCAAGAGGGCTATCCAGAATAAATACTATACCCCGGAGAAAAAAGCGATTCTAGATTCTTTAAAAGCACAAAAGAATGTACCGGAATTCCTAAAAATAGCAGACAAAATCAAGGCAGACATCGCCCATGACTGGGAAAACAACACTGAAAAACTCTTCATGGACGAGGCTAAAAAACAAGCATACACGACAGAGGGCGGCGCACACAGTCTGGACGGCGAATACACGGTGTTCGGGGAATTGATTGAAGGTTTTGACATTCTTGACAAAATCGCCGCTTTACAAACAGATAAAAAGAACCGTCCGTTAAAAGACGTGAGAATAATTCGAGTAAAAATAATTGAATAATGATAGCACACAAACATGTATTACTATGGTGTAATCTCCTATGGGCAGGCGTTATCTTTTTCTTATGCGCCATTCCCTCGAGTTCCATACCGGACCCCAAATTGAATATCCCGCATTTGGACAAGGTCGTCCATTTCGGCATGTTCTTCATCATGTCCGTCTTCCTGTGCGATGCCTTACGCCATAAACTATCCTCACGCGCCTGCTACTTGATTGCCATCGGGTTCAGTTTCGCGTATGGCGGCTTGATAGAGATACTTAAATACAAATATTTCCATCGAGGGGGCGACTGGTGGGATTTACTCGCCGATGTACTCGGCGGAATCGCGGGATGTTTATTATATCCCACGGCAAAAAAAATAATGGACAAACTTGTAGCCCGTTTCTGCAAAAATATTCGAGATAAAAATTGAAGTTCTCGAATAATTGAAATGTATCAGACTTTTTTATTACATTTGCAAACCAAGAATTTCAAATTTTTGAGAAGATGTTAGATAAGATTAAACAACTCCGTGATGAAATAGCAAACTTCCAAGCTACCGGCTTGGAAGAAGTAGAGCAATTTAGAATCAAGCATTTAAGCAAGAAAGGTTCTATCGCCGCTCTTTTTGACGATTTCAAAAGCGTTCCCGTGGACCAGAAAAAGGCTGTCGGACAGGAGTTGAACGTGTTGAAGAATACGGCTTTAGCGAAAGTAAACGAACTAAAAGAATTGTTGAGTAATGCCGAAGAGGGACTCAGCGGGATGGATTTAACCATGCCGGGCAATCCCATGAAACTCGGAACTCGCCATCCTCTGTCTATCGTTAAAAACGAAATTCTAGCCATCTTCAGCAGACTTGGTTTTACCGTGTCCGAGGGACCCGAAATAGAAGACGACTGGCATAATTTCTCCGCGTTGAACTTCCCGGAAGAACATCCGGCACGCGACATGCAAGACACGTTCTTCATTCAGAAGAATCCCGATATCGTGCTTCACACGCACACCTCATCCGTGCAGGTACGCGACATGGAAGCGCATCAACCGCCCATTCGTTTGGTTACCCCGGGACGGGTGTTCCGCAACGAGGCGATTTCGGCGCGGGCACACTGTATTTTCCACCAGATTGAGGCACTTTATATCGACGAGAACGTTTCTTTCGCCGACTTGAAGCAAACCCTCACCTACTTTGCAAAAGAACTGTTCGGTGCGGACACACGAATCCGTCTGCGTCCCTCGTTCTTCCCGTTCACCGAACCGTCGGCAGAAATGGACGTATCCTGTACATTGTGCCACGGGAAAGGCTGTAACGTATGCAAAGGCACGGGTTGGTTAGAAATCTTAGGTTGTGGAATGGTTGACCCCAACGTACTCGAACTAAACGGTATCGACAAAGAAAAATATACCGGATTCGCGTTGGGAATGGGAATTGAACGTATCACGATGTTGAAATACGGCATCAAAGACATACGTCTTTTCTTCGAGAACGACATCCGCTTCCTTGAACAATTTTCGGCCGCAGGCAAATAATATATAAACACAACACAAGAGAGATGAGGATGCCGTTCACGCGGCTCCTCATTTTTTATTCACCCAAAACGCTTTATATGAAAAAAACGATTCTTTTGCTACTCGTCGCCCTTTTCCCTGCCATCTCGGGATGTAAAGCACAATCTCCCGTGTCGGAAGAAGATAAAGCAATCCTCTCCCAGTTTTTCGAGTATGCCTCGGGAAAAGAATTACACCGGCTTCCCGTGAACGAACGAATCGTTGCTATCGGTCAATTCTTTATCAATACCCCCTACAAAAGCGGCACCCTCGAAATCAACCCGAAAGAACAACTCGTCGTGAACCTGCGGGAATTCGACTGTGTAACATTCACGGATAACGTGCTTGCCTTGGCTCTATTGAAAGAATATACCCCTCGACAGACAGAGGTCTACTTGAAGAATTTACAAAAGATTCGCTACCGGGACGGCGAAATCACCGACTACACTGCCCGGCTTCATTACTCCACCGATTGGTTGTACGAGATGAGCCTAGACAGCATTGTAAAAGACGTCACCTTGGAAAACGGAGGCATCCCCTTCCCTAACAAAGTGGGTTTCATCTCCCGAAACTGGCAGAAATATCCCGCCCTCAAACAAGATTCCCTTCTCGCGGGAAAAATGCTTCGGGTAGAGAACAACATAAATCTCCGGAAATACCATTATATCCCCAAGGACAAGGTATCCGCCGCAACCGAACAAATCCAACCGGGGGATATCCTGCTCATCACGACAGACAAGAAAGGGCTCGACACCGCCCACGTGGGAATAGCCATAGAACAAAACGGGCAGATTTACCTGCTCCACGCGTCACTTTCCGCCAAGAAAGTAGTCATTTCAGAAGTACCTCTCCCGGAATATTTGCAAGGCATTCGCTCTCATTCCGGAATAATAATTGCCCGTCCCTATCAATTTTAAATGTAATTAACATCCAAAACGCCATCTAACACGTATATTTGGTCAAATAATTGTAACAAAATTTGATATTAATCGTGGAATTTGAATATAAACCTAAAATCAAAAGAATATGAGAAAAGTATTTATCGGAACACTTGTCGTGTTAACCATAGCGATATTAAACGGGTGCGGTAGCCGGAAAATAGCACGGGTAGACCCTAGCGAAACAATAGACCTCAGCGGACGCTGGAATGATAGCGACTCCCGCATGGTGTCGGACGAGATGATTGGCGACCTGCTGACATCCGCGTGGATACCCCGCTACCTGAAAGCAAATGACAAACGCCCGGTAGTCGTGGTCGGATTAGTCGAGAACAAGAGCCACGAACACATCAACTCGGAAACCTTCATCAAGGATGTCGAGAAAGCCATTATTCGTGACGGAAACATCCGTCTGGTCGTGGCAGGAGAGAAACGAAACGAGCTACGGAAAGAACGTGCCGAACAACAAGACTACGCCTCCCCCGAAACCACCAAGAAATGGGGTAAAGAACTGGGCGCCGACTTTATCCTGCAAGGCACCATCAACAGCATCGTGGACTCGTACAAAAAGCAAAAAGTGGTAACCTACCAAATCGACTTGCAACTCACCAACATCGAAACCAACGAAGTGGTATGGATGGGCGACAAGAAGATAAAGAAACATATCACGGATAGAGTATTCTAATTAGTGCGTAAAGTTTATAAGGTTCGTAAAGTTTATAAAGTAGTCCCATAATGATACACATTCATCATTCATGCTTCAGTAGAAATACAATAAGAATTCATAAACCTTATGAACCTTATAAACTTTATAAACCTTACAAACTCTTTGGACTCATTATCATCCTCTTCCTCTTTTCCGGATGTGCCACATGGTACCAACGCACAGCTGAATTCCAATCGGCAGCGACTGCCGGAAACTTCGAAAAGGCAAACAAGCTACTGGACAAAGATAAAAAACAAGCCACCGGGAAAAACCGGATTCTTTATTACTTGAACAAGGGATACGTGGAGTTCATGCTCGGGCAACCCGAGAATAGTAACAAGTACTTTGAAACCGCCGAAAACTTGATTGACGAGCAACACCGCAATCTCGGGGCAGAAGCGGCAGCCTTGGTAACGAATCCCGAAATGCGTCCCTACCAACCGGAAGACTTCGAGGTAATCATGATTAATTTCTACAAGGCATTGAATTATCTTGACCAGAATGACATGGAAGGTGCGTTAGTCGAAGTCAGGAAAATAAACATCAAACTGAATCAACTGAACGACAAGTATCCCGACCACAAAAATCGTTATCAGCGGGACGCTTTCGCCCACTTGCTCATGGGATTGATTTACGATGCATCGGGCGACGCCAACAACGCTTTTATCGCCTACCGTAACGCTTACGAGGTATATCAATCCGACTACGTGAAGAACTTCGGCGTACAAGCCCCGGAACAATTAAAACAAGACTTGATGCGTTCCGCGTACAATTGTGGCTTCACGGCAGAATTGAAGCAATACGAAAAAGAGTTCAACACCACTTACAAACATACCCCTACCCCTGCGAATGGGCAACTCGTCTTTTTCTGGCTGAACGGGGTGGGACCCGTGAAAGCGGAGTGGAGTATCAATTTCGCCAAACAGAAAAGAGGTGATGGGGCTATCGTGTTCCACAACGACGAATTCGAATTCGCCTTTCCTTTCTTTTTCGACTCCCGCTACTCGGATTCCGACCGCCAAAGCATTGCCAACCTGCAAATGCTAAGAGTCGCCTTCCCCAAATACATGGAACGCCCGCCCTTGTACGCCAAAGGCTCTCTCGTGCTTGATGCCAAAACCTACCCCCTCGAAATTGCCGAAAACATCAACGAGATTGCATTCAAAACCTTACGTGACCGTATGGTACGCGAATTTTCCACGTCACTCTTACGTGTCGCGGCAAAAAAGGGACTTGAATACACGGCTCGAAAGCAAAACGAATGGCTCGGATTCGCCGTCGGCATCGCCAACTCCCTGACAGAAAAAGCGGATACCCGCAATTGGCAGACACTCCCCTATTCCATTTCTTACACGCGTGTCCCCCTCGACGCCGGAACAAACAACATCTCCCTGCAACTCACTACCCGCAACGGCTCCCGCAACACGGACCAAATCACCATCGAGGGTGGCGGCAAGAAAACCCGCTTCCATGTATTCCAAACCATGGATTCCCGAACCACATATTAATCAGAAATTCACACCGAAATTCAGCGAGATATTTCTATTCTTTGCTGTCACTCCCTCCAATATCTTTTTGTTCGCAATATTTATCATCCCTAAATCATAGTATATTCCCGCAAACAACCTTTTTACCGTGATACCTGCCCCGAAAGTAAGCCCCCAATCGAACTTTTTCAATGTTCCTTGTTTTCCGTCTTCCCCTTCCGAGAACAAACTGACTTTCACGTCAGCCCCTTTCTCCTTGAACTTTGCTTTGCCTCCTACCGCATAGGCCACGTAAGGCCCCGCATAAAGATGCCATTTCTTCCCTGCCGACTTCATTTTAAAATTAAGACTTCCCAACACCGGAAGCTGAAAATAAAATAACCGATCCGATTCCGTTGTCTTTACATCTTTTATTTCCCCCTTGAACCTCGAACCGATCATCGAAAAATATAATCCGGGCTGTATAGAAAACATCCTCTTACCCTCCACGTTCCCGACAAAACCAATCCGGAATCCTTCTTTGTACTTGTTACTATTTCCCCCGACAAAGACAGCCTCCGTCATGTCTAGCGTGGACATATTCAATCCACCCCGTATACCCCAATTATCTTGCGCACTCAAGGAAATCATCCCTCCCGTGCAAAACACCGCTAACAACAAAATTTTCTTTAGCATACACAACAGTTTTTAGATGCTATAAATATATGTTATTAAAGATTATTTTCAAAATAAAAACTGCTCAATAAAAAATCGAACAGTTCTTATATAAAACCATCAATAAAAAGTTATTCCTTAAAATCAAAAACTTTACCGATAAACGACACGCCATCTAAGTCTGGCTTAAGCAAGTAACCTCTATTATTCATGCTAAACGCATATTCTCTTCCTTGAACAAGCCCAATATTTTTCCACTCATTAGTGGTAGAATTAAATCCCCAACAATAAGAGTCATCAAGTGAATCTCTATTAAAATCACCTCCAAAACAATAAACGAAATCCGACCCATTTTTATTCAATACGAAAGACACTACACCATCCATTTTCATCAATGAAGGCTCTTCATCGTTTTCAAAATAAACAAGCTGTCCCTCCCATGATTTTGTTTCAGGGTTAAATTTCTGTACATCCCAATTACCATGCACTCGATCATTATTCAAACATCCGAAGCAAATATAAGCATTCCCGTTCGCAACAAAAGCATTCGCCCCCCACCGAGCAGTAACCATATTTTCGATTCGAGCCCATCCTTTTTCCGGGTCATACTCATGAAAATCAGATAAACACCTTCCATCCTCTGTCAAGCCAGTACCGACATATCCTTTCCCTCCTAACGAAAAAGCTACCGCACCCCTACGAGCTTCTCCCGGAAACTTGAACTCAAGCAGTGGTTCCCACGTTTTCTCCTCGCTGTCGTATACGTAAAAATCATCATAATATCGTTGAGTAAACTCAACTGCTGTTTTTTTCCTATAATACCCCAATCCTATGTAAACTTTCTTATCAAGGACGAATGAAACAGCCTCCCTTCGCTCTCCTTCCTCCAAGAAAGAAAATGGTCCCAACACATACCACCAACCAGCAACGTGATTTTCCGACTGATATTTATATATATACTCGTTTCCCCCGAGAACAGTTTGCCCAAATCCTAAATAAGCCGTATCCGCTATATTAAAAACAACCGCATCATTTAACGCAAGCGTCGTTTGTCCCCATGGAAAAACATCCTCCCAAACCAAGTCGGGAATATCCGACTTGGTTTCTTTTTCTTTTGAACAAGCCTCTAAAGCAAATAAAAAATAGAGTACTACAAAAACATATAGACAGGTACGATTCATAATATTATTTCTTCTAACCAATCACCATCACAGTGATCATCATCAAACAATAACATTGAATACTCTTTAGCACTCTTATCTTCTCTACTTAGAAAAAATCCCCCAAAATAATGCCCTTGCTCATAATCTACCACGAACTGATTACCAATATTAAGAACATATATATAAGGTTCATCCGTCTCTAATTGTATCTTTCCTTCAATTAATGCCTTAAAAGCAGGATAAATTGTATACCAAGCATCAGCAGATGCCCCTGATACAGACACCTCATAAGAAGACGTCTCTTCTTCTACCTGCATTCTAATAGAAAATCTTATTAGAAATGGTACTGGCATATAACCATACGAGTTCGTTCCATTTACCAAACGTTGAGATGTAAAATGCACATAAAAATCTCGAGTATATTTAGGTAAGGCAAGCCCTATTAAATCTATATACGAAATTGTAAATCTGTAACTAACATCAGGATAATTTGCATACATTCCCACTTTAATTGATGAGGGTGGGGCTGGGAAAGAAACACGAGAGAGTGTTTTATCCGTTTGATTAAGCATCTCCCTATCAAATACAAAAATATTATTTGTCTTATCTGAAATAATGGAAGCAGCTAAAACCTCCTTTTTATCAATACTCGTACCTGCCCAAAATTTGAAATAATTATCTGTTATTTGATAAAGAGTATCTCCCACGGCAAAAAAGCCATCTTTATTTAATACCGATGCATAATAAGGTAAACACAAATTATGCACATAAGTAGTTGCACCATCCTTATAACAAATTTCTTTTATCACCCCATCCTTTAATGCTGTTTCATATAAAGCCGTATGCTTGGGTGCCTTTTCTAGCTCCTCTCCACTTAATCCATCCAAATAATCCATTTGTTTACTCTCTGCCGCAACAACCTCTTCAAACATTTGTTTTTGAGATTTAAACACGCTAACATAATCAGCATAAGAACCTCCTTTACTGATCACGTCACTTAATACTCTATGGCTTGAAAATACAAGCATTCCGTCTACAATCTGAATATCATCAGACGAAATGTTATTTCCCATAATTTCGTCATGTTCACCAGAACACGCAAAAAACATTGCACTACCTAAAAGGTAAAAAATCCAGTTAAAAAAAATCCTCTTTTTCATAATCACCTTCGTTTAATATTTAATGCTATAAAAATTAAGAATACAACAAATATACATAAAATAAACGAAGATATGACCATATAGATATTATTTAGAAAACTTTCTAAATAATCTATTAACTTATATACTATTCTTGACCATTCAATTTAAAAAAATAATACCCCTCTCCCGCAAAAGGCGAAAGAGGGGTACTCTATATCACAACTCGAATAATTCTACTTCTTCATAATCTCCCCGAAATACTTGTAGAATAACGGGATGGTCGTGATTCCGTTGTAGAACTGCTCCAACGGGTAGTTCTCGTTCGGCGAGTGGATAGCGTCTGAACCTAAACCGAAGCCCATCAGCACAGACTTGATGCCTAACACTTCTTCGAAAGTGGCGATGATTGGGATACTTCCGCCGGAACGTACCGGAACGGGTTGCTTTCCGTACACTTCCTCGTATGCTTTTTCGGCAGCCGCGTAAGCCGGAAGGTCAATCGGGCACACGTAAGAAGGTCCCCCGTGCAGGTATTCCACTTTTACCTTCACGTAATCGGGAGCGATAGACTCGAAATATTCCTTGAATAATTTCGCGATTTTCTCGTGCTTCTGGTTCGGAACCAAGCGGCAGCTAATCTTAGCGTAAGCTTTTGAAGGCAACACGGTTTTTGCACCTTCTCCGGTGTAACCGCCCCAGATACCGCAAACGTCAAACGTCGGGCGAATACCCGTGCGCTCGTTAGTGGTGAATCCTTCTTCGCCTTTTACTTCTTTGATATCGAGAGATTTCTTGTAATTTTCCAAATTAAACGGAGCCTTTGCCATTTTAGCACGTTCCTCGGCACTTACTTCCAGTACATCGTCGTAAAAACCGGGTATCGTGATATGTCCTTTCTCGTCCTGCATCTCGGCAATCATCTTGCACAGCACGTTGATCGGGTTTGCCACCGCACCACCGAAAATACCGGAATGCAAGTCAGCGTTCGGTCCGGTCACTTCTACCTGCCAGTACGCCAAACCTCTCAACCCGGTCGTGATAGAAGGTACATCGGGAGCTATCATACTCGTGTCGGAAACCAGAATCACGTCAGCGTTCAGCATATCTTTATGCTCTTTGCAGAACTTCGGCAGGTTCGGAGAACCAATCTCTTCCTCTCCCTCGATCATGAATTTCACGTTGCAATTCAACTTGCCGGACTTCACGAGATACTCGAAAGCCTTGGCGTGCATGAAAGCCTGTCCCTTGTCATCGTCAGCCCCGCGAGCCCAAATCCTGCCGTCCTTGATAACGGGTTCGAAAGGCTTCGTGTTCCACAAGTCGATCGGGTCAACCGGCATCACGTCCATGTGCCCGTAAACCAACACGGTCGGGAGAGCAGGATCTATGATCTTTTCCCCGTACGCCACAGGATTTCCGTCTGTTTCATACACTTCTGCCCGGTCAGCCCCGGCGGCTAACATGATCTTGGTCCATTGCTCAGCACAACGGTACATATCCGGCTTGTGCTCGGACAACGAAGAGATTGAAGGAATCCGAATTAACTCGAACAACTCGTTCAGGAAACGCTCCTTGTTCTCTTCCACGTACTTTTTGATTTCTTCCATTTACTTGAATATATATTGATTAATAAATAATAAACACGCTTTCGCCGTGTAAATATAATATATTCGGGTGAAGGAATCAAACGGTACGCGTAAAAAACGCTCCCGTTTAATCCCTTCACCCGGTTGCAAGTTACAGGTTAACAGGTTAGAAGTTCAATACCCGAAACCTGCAACTTGCTAAGTTGTAACTTGTAACTGTTTTGACAAACGTATTTATCGAAACTTTTCAACATTTCAACATGCTATCTAAGATTAATTTTCTATTTTTGCCAAGTGTTTCAACTAATGATTTAGATATGTCAAATTTGCCCGAAATTAAAGTTTTCGCCGGAGAAAACAGTCGATACATTGCGGAAAGCATCGCTAGTTCTCTTGGGCTTGAGCTCGGTAAAAAAACGTTTACAAGATTCAGTGACGGAGAATTCGTCACCTCTTTCGACGAAACGGTGAGAGGGGAACATGTGTTTATCGTTCAATCAACCTTCCCGCCAAGTGATAATCTCATGGAGTTACTCTTGATGATTGACGCAGCTAAAAGAGCGTCAGCCTATAAGGTAATCGCGGTAATTCCCTACTTCGGGTTTGCCCGTCAAGACCGAAAAGACAAACCGCGTGTTGCTATCGGGGCAAAACTTGTAGCCAATATGCTGCAAGCTGCCGGGGTAGACCGTGTAATGACGATGGACTTGCATGCCGATCAAATCCAAGGATTTTTCGATATTCCGGTAGATCACTTGTACGGTTCCACGATATTGATTCCTTACATCAAATCGTTGGGATTAAAAGATTTCGCCATAGCTTCTCCCGACATCGGTGGTGCCAAGCGAGCTAATTCGTGGGCAAAATACTTCGATTCGGGCTTAATCATTTGCCACAAAACCCGTATCAGAGCCAACGAAGTAGCCGACATGAAAGTAATCGGAGATGTTGAAGGCAAAAACATTATCATCGTGGATGATATGATTGATACCGCGGGAACAATTTGCAAGGCTGCCGATATGCTCGTTGAGGCGGGAGCAGCCAGTGTACGTGCCGTGGCTACTCATGCCGTTCTCTCGGGCAAAGCATACGAGAACATCGAGAATTCAAAACTCACGGAAGTGATCTTCACGGATTCCATTCCGCAAAAACAAGAATGCTCGAAAATCAAGGTATTGCCTATCGCCCCGATGTTTGCAGACACTATCCGCAACATTTACGAGCACAAGTCCATTAGCGACCATTTCCTTATGTAACTTTTCTTTCTATTATAAAAGTTCAAAATCACAAGAGGCTGTCCAACACAAATGGATAGCCTCTTCGTCTTCACGAGAAAGATACCCCAACTTTTACACGCCGCTCACGTATAACATTTATACAACAAAAAAAATAAAGGTTATGAAAACAATATTGCATAGAGCTGAAAGCCGGGGATTTTTCGACCACGGATGGTTAAAAACCCACCATACATTCAGTTTCGCGGATTACTACAACACGCAACGTATTAATTTCGGGGCTTTACGAGTTCTCAACGACGACCGGATTGAAGGCGGCACGGGATTTGACCTGCACCCGCACCAGAACATGGAAGTGATTTCCATCCCGTTAAAAGGGGATTTGGAACATCAAGACAGCCTCGGTCACAAAGATACCATTCAAGAGGGTGAAATACAAGTAATGAGTGCCGGAACGGGTATCATGCACAGCGAGTACAACCGGAACGACGACCGTCCCACCGAGTTCTTGCAGATATGGGTATTCCCGAACAAGAAAAACGTTCCGCCCCGATACGAGAACGCCGTTATTTCCGATCTGGTACAACGCAACGAAATCAGTGAAATTGTATCTCCCTACCCCGGGAACGCCAAAGGACTATGGATATATCAACAGGCTTGGTTCTCCATCGGCGATTTGGACAAAAACGTACTGCAAAGCTACAAGATGAAATCAAAAGACAGCCTTGGCGTCTACATGTTCATCATCGAGGGCGGCATCACGATAAAGGAGCTGGAATTGAAACGCCGTGACGGTGTAGGCGTGTATGACACGGAAGAAGTCGAATTCAAAGCCACAGAAAAATCACGGGTATTATTTATAGAAGTTCCACCATATCAATAACATACAGCACACGTTAAAAAAAAACGTATCCCAAAATATACGTTTTTTTTCACTTTAACGCTGTATCAAGTTAACCTCCTCTAAAAAAAGTTCTTTTACAAATCAAAACAAATTTATCTCGCAAGGAAACACCAGTATTATCATTCTTCAAACAAAGAACACAAATGACACCGGAAGATATAAAACAACTTGTTGCCTTTCAAGTAAATGAAATCACGGAAAGTAAAATTTACAGCCGACTGGTAAACATACAAAAGGACACGCACAACAGCGAAGTATTGAAGGAGTTATCCGCCGAGGAACTCAAACACTACCATATCCTAAAAAAATACACGGGCAAAAGCCCTTCTCCCAAGCACTGGAAAATCACACTCTACGTGTTGATTGCCCGTTTTTTCGGTCTTACTTTCGGGATAAAGCTCATGGAGAAAGGAGAAGTTCACGCGCAAGACTCTTATCGTAAATGGGCGGACGAGAAAGATTTGCAGACCATGGCAGACGAGGAAGAAGTACACGAGAGCAAACTCATCGGACTGCTTGATGAAGAAGGGCTCAATTACATGGGAGCAGTGGTACTGGGACTGAACGACGCTCTGGTAGAATTCACGGGAGCCTTGGCAGGTTACACTTTCGCCCTGCAAAATCCCAAACTGATAGCCTTGACCGGAAGTATCACGGGTATTGCCGCCGCCCTCTCCATGGCGGCTTCCGAATATCTTTCCTCCCGTGCGGACAATGACGGGAAGAACGCGATAAAAGCGGCAATATACACCGGGATAGCTTATATCATCACGGTAGTTGTGCTCATCATGCCTTTCGTTGTCATGTCGAACCCGTACTGGGCATTGGTCGTTTGCCTTACCGGGGCAATCACGATCATCGCGATATTCAACTATTACTATTCCATCGTGAAAGACGAAAGCTTCAGAAAACGCTTTCTCGAAATGGCGGCAATCAGCCTTGGCATAGCGGCAATCAGTTTCGGTATCGGTTACGCTTTAAGAGTCGTCACGGGCATAGACTTATGACGCTTTTCCCGGATAAGCAATAGTCCGAGGTAGCACAGCAACCCGTTGAGCAAAAGAATCTCGAAACCAAACTTATACCCGAAAAGCAGTTCTTCCGAGTAACAATTCACCACGTAAGACAGCACCGGGGAAATCAAGCACACGAGAGGAATATACTTTTCCCGCACTTGGCAGCGGGTAGTCAACCCGAAGGCGAAAAGCCCCAGCAACGGACCGTACGTGTACCCCACCGCTTTAAAAAGAGCCGAAATCACGCTCGAATTATTCAACTCCCGGAAAAGTACCACGACAAAAATCATCAACAAAGAGAAAACGACATGCACCCCCATACGCTTTCTCTTATCCCGCTTATTCCGGGGATCTATTTTCAAAAAATCAATACAGAAAGAGGTTGTCAACGAGGTCAGCGAAGAATCGACAGAAGAATAAGCCGCCGCCGTGATTCCCAGCAAAAAGAATATTCCCGCCGCCGTACCGAAATAATTTAACGATAAAAACGGGAATACATCATCCGACTTCCCCGGCAACACGATCCCCTCCCGTTCTGCATACATGTACAATAAGGCTCCCAGCATAAGAAACAACAAATTCGTCACCAGAAAGAGAAACGAAAACGTGAACATATTCGTCTTACAATCCCGCAGGGAACGGCAAGTCAAATTCTTCTGCATCATATTCTGATCCAACCCGTTCAAACAGACCGTGATCGCTATTCCCGCCAAGAACTGCTTCACCGTGTTCTGCCCCGAACGCCAGTCAAAATCGAACACCCGCGAGAGAGGACTCTCTTTCACCGCCGCCACTGCCGATGAAAAATCGAGTTCCAACGCTTTATTCACCACGGCAATCGTCAGACCGACCGACACCAGAATACATATCGTCTGCAAGGCATCCGTCCACACGATCGTTTTTATACCTCCCCGCACGGTATAAATCCACACGAAAGCAATCGTGACAAACACCGTCACGGGAAACGGAATCCCCACCGCGTCAAAAAAAGCCAACTGTAACACCCCCACGACCAAGAACAAGCGGAAGGAAGCCCCCACCAACTGCGACACGATAAAGAAAAAAGAACCCGTCAACCGGGCTTTCTCCCCGAATCGGGAACCCAGCCACGAGTAAATGGAAACCAGATTCTGTTTATAATACAAGGGCAGAAGCACGAGGGCAATCACGATATACCCCACGCAATTGCCCGCGACCACTGCCAGATACGTCCAATGTGTATTGCCGACCTCCCCGGGAATGGAAATAAAAGTCACCCCGGAAAGCGTAGTCCCGATCATCCCGAAAGCCACCAGATACCAAGGCGAATTTCGGTTTGCGGTAAAAAACATCTCGCTATTCGCCTTTCTGGTTGTCACGAAGCCAACCAGAATCAACAACAGAAAATAAGACAGCAATATCGCTAAAACTACACTCGTGGACACAGACAATTGTTTTAAATTCCACGGCAAATATAGTCACTTTACTCTCCTTTTCTATTCCGGGACATAAATAATTTCACCATTCTCAAGTTCATAGGCAATCCCCACCTTCTTTCCCCGCTTACCCGATTTGTCTTGATTTTCCAAGGGAGCGTGACAAAAGTCCACAAACATCTGAATTACAGTAATATAACTCACATTAATTCCAGATGAATTCCGGTTCACTTCCGTGTAGAACGCTATAGGAACCCTATATAAAGGCTATAAGAACCCTATACAATAATAGCGTTCTTATAGGGTATTAAAAGCTAATTAAAAACTTTATAAGCGGAATTAAACCGGAAGTAATACGGAATTTATACCGGATTTATATAGAAAAAAGTACATCTTCCTACTGTCACCGAAAATCGTTAGTTTATATTCCAAAAGAGAATACTATATACTGCCAATTTACGCGAGTAAAGATAACTATTACGCTATTTTTTACCCGATAGAGGATACCAATCAATTAGGTAATCCCCTGTACACAGGCGAAACGTGTACAGAAAAAGAATTCTCCTCGCTCGAATTTTCCATTTCAAAGAAAGATTGGGAGAAAGAGGAACCGCAAGAAATAACAATTATTATAAACCAACACGAGTAATAGAAAAAGATAGATCACCCCTATTGAACGAAACCTGCAATTTCGATAAACTTTAATGTTTTTCCCGTATTAGCATGATCAAAAAGCATCATTTTTTTGATGTAAATAGGGCTAATTACGACTTATTCTCTTTATAATGATTATAAATTACACGACACTTTATAAAATTTCAAATCAAATAACCTTTGGGAAAAATAAAATAATTTGGGAATAAATGTTCCTATTCTAATAGCAATAATCATACTTGCATTTTTTGTAAAACATTGCTATTGCTGGGATACAATAAATCAGCAAAAAGTATGCTATAATATAACTACAAAGGCACAATCACGTGAATTTTCAAGAATCATCCTATTTAACTGTATCTTGATTTTACAACTTTGTATTTTCCATTTTTTTGTAAAATAATATTCTTAACTTACATGAGTATATACACTAGAGATTGTTTTTTATGCGCGCATTATTTTATTAATATTAAATTTGTGCAATTATGAAAAAATTGATGCTAGTATGTTTAGTGGCGGTCGACACGATGTGTTTATCGTTCACCGCGTTTGCTCCGGCTGTACAGACCTCTGTAAGCGGACACGTTTACGATCAATCTACTTTCACCACTTGGTAGAATCGTGGTAGACGAGATAGTAAACGATGTTTCTATCAGAACAGTAACTACGAAGACGGATGGTTCTTTTTCTATTGGAGTACAAAGTAAGAAATCAACCTTACGTTTCAGTGACCCGGATTACCAGAGTTATTTAACAGTGGAACGAACATTTGATTTAGGTCAAGATTGCAGTGACGTGAGTGTTTACATGAGCGAATCAAGTCAAGAATGACGTGCGTTTTTTCAATTCTAATCGTAAATTTAGAAGTGTAATAAAGCAAGTGCCGGGGAAAACATCTTTGAAGACTAAAGAGAGAGCAATGATGACATGCACCCCTCTCTTTTTTCATCTTAAAATTTTGGTTGGATTCACCTTGCGATCTGTCGTTATTTTTTCTTTGACTTTTCCCGTTCTTCTTTTGCTTTCCTCCTTGCTTCTGCAATACTATCTCTATATTCTTTCAACGAATATCCCTTTTGATATGGTCTTGGGAAAAAATCTGCAATATCGCAGTCAAGGATTTTAGCAAGTTCATTTAAATGATAAAAAGACATATCTTTTTTAAACAACAATCTGTACGGGAAAAGCAAAACCGTCTATTGGGGTCTATCCAAAAGAAGAAATCTAAGAGAAATCATTCATTTACAAGAAAAGTTCGTAAACAATGCTATATTCTCTTATTTTTAAAATAACTTTGTCGTATTGAAACAATTAAACCGGTACAATATGGCAAAAATTACGGTGCAGAATGCGGAGATAACGGTTGTGACATACAATGACAAGGACTATATTTCATTGACCGATATGGTCAAGAACATTGAAAATGGGCTTGCGCTGATAGAAAAGTGGCTGCGCAACAAAAACACCATTGAATTTTTGGGTATATGGGAGGAGATGTACAACCCTAACTTTAATTCCCCCGAATTCGAGGGAATTAAAAATGAAGCCGGACTTAATCGTTTTATTCTTTCCGTGAAACAATGGGTGGAAAAGACGAACTCTTGTGGTATTATCGCGAAGGCTGGTCGTTATGGTGGCACGTACGCTCACAAGGATATTGCATTCGAGTTTGCCAGTTGGGTATCGCCACAATTCAAGCTATATTTGCTGAAAGAATTTCAACGCTTGAAAGAACAAGAACAAGTTCAACTCGGTTGGACTGCAAAACGAGAATTATCAAAAATAAATTACCGTATTCACACGGATGCAATCAAGCAAAACCTCATACCTGTCGAAGTTACGTTGAAACAGGCAAACATCATTTATGCAAGCGAAGCAGACGTACTTAACGTGGCTATGTTTGGAATGACAGCCAAGCAATGGCGAGAAGCTAATCCCGAACTAAAAGGAAATATCCGCGATTACGCTACTATCAATGAACTAATTTGCTTGTCGAACATGGAGAACCTCAATGCTGTATTCATTGATAACGGAATACCGCAAGGTGAACGACTCGTGAGATTAAACCAAATCGCTATCCAGCAGATGCGAATATTGGAAGATGATGGTAGCAGAAAGTTGCTGAAATAAAATGATATCATTTTTACCGGCAGTCTAAAAAAAATTATGTAATCATAGCTGTAAAGCGATAAAATGTTTGATTTTTGTAAAAAATATTCTATATTTGCAAAAGTTGAAAACTAAGTGCGGAAGAGTCCGCATGATAAATATTGTGAGTTTGTTCTAATCTTAAACTGAAAATCGCCAATTAAAGGTAACAAGATTAGACTTCGAATTCACGCTGGTTAAGCGTGGATTGTTGTCTATTTGTTACCGGGCGTTTGGCGATGCCTCAGTTTAAATAGAATTTACAATCCTCGCTTTTTTATTGTATAATTTTTGTTTGGGGGATTGGGCAAAAGTAACAGTTGTGGTTATGGATGAGCCGCCATATTAATTTATAGAAAATCTAAAAAATCTTCTGGTAAAAAGACTTCGGGAGCGCATTTATCTTGTGCTCTATTAATAGTGTATTGCTTAATTTTTCAACATACTCTATGTTTAGAAGTTTGAATGTGTAGTGTTTGATAAAATTGCAACCTAATTAAAACCCAATGAAATGAAAGAAAACCACGAAATTATGAGTGACGAAGAATTAAAACAATTCTTCTTGAATGAAGCCATGTTGCTTTGTCCCTCTGCGCGCTGTACAACACGCAACAGAAAATAGTCAAGTTGCTGCGCATGATGAATCATTGCCAAATGGAAATGCACTACGTGGAAGTGTACCACGTGTACGGGTATTACTTCATGGAAAAAGAAGGAGAGAAAAGAAAAAAGCGCAAGATGAGCGAGCGTCTGGAACATTACGGTCAATTCATGTACCAGTTGACAAAGATGAAATGCATTATCGGTCACTATTACGCTTACAGTTTACAACATTTGAGAAGCATCGAACGAATCATCGAACTCTATTTCCCGGGAACATTGCAGAACAAGATGAAGGCAATACCCGGGGAACAAAAGGTAACCATGGAAGAGGAAGAACAGGAAAAATGAAAAAGGGGGTATTCCTCGTCAGCAAAACATCGAATACCACCCCGTTTCATGCTAATTAATTTTACAAATCAACTAACATTCAAAGTTATGAAAAAAACTTATGACAGGAAAGTTTTTAGTCGAAATTTACCGTCCGGGAGAATGACGGTAAACGTGATTACCCGTTTAATCATGTTATTATTGCTGGGATTCCCGCTACTGACGAACGCCGGAGCGAGGGATTCCACCCGCGTGGAAAGCCACCCGGTGAAGGGAAAAGTAGTAGATAAAGAGGGGATTCCTCTCCCGGGGGTTACCGTCCGTTTGGATAGCACCACGGTAGGAAGCGTGACAGGGCAAGACGGGACATTCGTCCTCGTGCTTCCCGTGAAGAAAGGAACGCTCGTTTTCTCGTTCATCGGGTACGAAACGACACGGGTAAATCTTGACAGTAACACGCACCCCCTACTCGTGACGATGAAAGAAAAAGTATCCACTCTCGATGAGGTGACGGTTATCGCTTACGGAACGCAACGGAGGCGGGAAGTGGTGGGAGCCATGAGTACCGTCAGCGGGGAAGACATAAAAGATATCCCCTCTCCCTCCATCGCAAACCTCCTGCAAGGTCGGGTTTCGGGTATGAACGTCACCAACATGACGGGTGCGCCCGGCGGCGGGGGAACGTCGATAAACGTTCGGGGATACAATTCTTTTGACATCGCCGGGGAACAACGTTTTTCCAATCCCCTTTGGGTGATTGATGGGGTACCGATGCAATCTTTCACCTCACCCGTCACGGGAACGAACACCCTAGCGGAGATCGACCCGAACGACATAGAGAGCATACAGGTGTTGAAGGATGCCGCTTCCGCGGCGATTTACGGGTCACGGGCCGCCAACGGGGTGATGCTCGTGACAACGAAAAGCGGGCGTTTGAACCAGAGAGCGAAGATCAGCGTTAATTTTTCTCGCACGTGGAGTTTTGACCCCTCTTTACCGGAGCTTACCGGGGGGAACGCCGAAAGGAACTTGCGCTTGGAGGCGTTACGGAATTTCCAACAAGCCTATTTCGATGCCTCGACAAACACGTACAAGTACATCAACTCGTACCGGGAGTCGTACAACGAGAATATGCACTACAATTATTTTTGGAATAAAGGTGACGGGGCGGGTATCGCCGCCTATCAGGACAGTTTGAACCCTTTCTACAACAATTCCACGAATTTCTTCAAGTATTATTTCAGAACCGCCAAGGTACTGAACGCGAATTTGCAGTTAAGCGGGGGAACGTCAAACGTTTCTTATAACGTGGGATTAGGATATTATGACGAGTCCGGGGTACTAAGAAACACTGGATTTGACCGGGTGAACCTGCTGGCGAATTTCTTT
>OGYC01001436.1_pt1 | contig 20231 bp, 20 predicted proteins | sample 1576461 | NCBI WGS metagenome assembly OGYC01 (sample SAMEA3541569, study PRJEB24748) | human gut metagenome | biome: human gut; feature: human-associated habitat; material: faeces | place: China | collected 2012 | reverse complement strand
GGATAATTCCTTACTGGCTGTAAGGGATATTAACCATAAATATATTGTAGTAGAAAGGAGTCGAAAAAATGATCTATACCGTAACTTTTAACCCATCGCTGGATTACATCGTTTCTGTAGATAATTTTACCTGCGGAATCGTAAATCGTACAACGGATGAGATTATTTTTCCGGGAGGAAAAGGAATCAACGTTTCCATGGTTTTAAAGAATCTTGGCTTTGAGAATACAGCACTTGGCTTTTTGGCCGGATTCACAGGAAACAGAATACAGGATCTGTTAGAGGAAAAAGGAGTCCGCGCCGACTTTATCAGCGTGGAAAAGGGAATTTCCAGAATTAATGTAAAGCTTCGTTCCAATGAAGAGACGGAGATCAACGGACAGGGACCGGCGATCGCGGAGGCAGATATTAAAAAGCTTTATGAAAAGCTCGATACACTGTCAGACGGTGATATCCTCGTGCTTGCAGGAAGCATTCCGGATGTTATGCCGGGTTCGATGTATATGGATATTATGAGACATTTACAGAACAAGGACTTGAAAATTGTGGTAGACGCAACGAAAGATCTTCTGGTGAATGTGTTACAGTATCATCCATTTCTGATCAAGCCAAACAATCATGAGCTTGGCGAAATTTTCGGAGTGAAGATTGAAAGTAAGGCAGATGTCATCACCTATGCAAAGAAAATGCAGGAAAAGGGAGCAAGAAACGTTCTGGTATCCATGGCGGGTGACGGAGCTGTGTTAGTCGCAGAAGATGGAAGCATTTTCCAGTCCGAAGCGCCAAAAGGAAAGGTTGTCAATTCCGTGGGAGCAGGAGATTCCATGGTGGCAGGATTTATTGCAGGATACCTTGAGAACGGAAGCTACGAGAAAGCGTTCCAGATGGGTGTCTGCACCGGAAGTGCCTCTGCATTTTCCGAGGAACTGGCTACAAAAGCAGAAGTAATTGCTTTACTTGATAGCAATAAGAAATTGTTTATTGGGGAACAATAGAAAGGGAGGGTTTTTCAAATGAAAATCAGAGATTTACTCGCAGCAGAAAGTATTGAACTGAATGGAAAAGTAACAGGCAAAAAAGAAACTCTTGATGCCATGGTCGATTTAATGGCAAAGAGCGGCAAGATCAATGATGTAGAGGTTTACCGTAAAGGTGTCTACGCAAGAGAAGAGGAGAGTACCACAGGAATCGGCGAAGGAATTGCAATTCCGCACTGCAAATCGGATTCGGTATCAAGACCGGGACTTGCAGCTATGGTTGTACCGGAAGGGGTTGACTTTGATTCCTTAGACGGTGAGAAAGTAAACCTGATCTTTTTGATCGCTGCACCGAACACAAAAGAGAACGTACATCTCGATGTACTGAGCAAATTATCAGTGTTACTGATGGATGAGGATTTCACAGCAAACCTGCGCAATGCCAAGACGGTCGATGAATTTTTGCACGTGATCGACGCAGCAGAAGCAGAAAAAGACGCTGAGGAAGAGAAAAAAGAAGAGGAAAAGAAAGCAGAAGCACCAGTTTCCAATGGAAAACTGATCCTCGCAGTTACCGGCTGCCCAACCGGTATCGCACATACTTATATGGCGGCAGAAGCACTTGAGAAAAAGGCAAAAGAGCTTGGATACCGGATCAAAGTTGAGACGAGAGGTTCCGGCGGTGCCAAGAATGTGCTCACAAAAGCAGAAATCGCAGAGGCAGAGTGCATTATTGTTGCAGCAGACACACAGGTTCCAATGGATCGTTTCGCAGGAAAACCAGTGATCCAGTGTAAAGTAGCAGACGGAATCAGCAAAGCAGAGGAACTTCTCACAAAAGCGGCAAATGGCCATGCATCTATTTACGAGGCAGGCGGAAAAGCAGCAGATGACGAAGAAGAGGGAAAAGACAGTCTCGGACATCAGATCTACAAACATCTGATGAACGGTGTATCCCATATGCTTCCATTCGTTGTCGGCGGTGGTATCCTGATCGCAATTGCATTCCTGATCGATGGTTTTTCTGTAGATTTGAATTCACTTCCATTAGACCAGAGATCCAACTTCGGTACGATCACTCCGATGGCAGCGATGTTTAAGTCTATCGGTGGCGTGGCATTCGGCTTCATGCTCCCAATCCTTGCCGGATTTATTGCGATGAGTATTGCAGACAGACCGGGACTTGCCGTTGGTTTCGTCGGCGGTGCAATTGCAGCAAACGGAACAAGTGGATTCCTCGGTGCATTGGTAGCCGGATTCCTTGCAGGATATGTTGTATTATTATTAAAGAAGATCTGCAGCAAACTTCCTGACAGCTTAGAGGGCACAAAACCGGTATTGATCTATCCGTTATTTGGTATCTTTATTGTAGGTATTTTAATGACATACGTAGTAGAACCGCCAATCGGCGCATTAAATACATTAATCAACAACGGATTGAACGGATTAAACGGCGCAAGTGCAATTTTACTTGGAGCATTACTTGGCGGTATGATGTCTGTTGATATGGGAGGCCCGGTCAACAAGGCGGCTTATGTATTCGGTACAGCCTCCATCGCAGCCGGAAACTATAACATCATGGCAGCCGTTATGGTCGGTGGTATGGTTCCACCAATCGCAATCGCGCTTGCAACCTTAATTTTCAAAAACAAATTTACAGCAGATGAGAGAAAAGCAGGTCCTACCAACTTCATCATGGGACTTTCCTTCATCACAGAGGGCGCAATCCCATTTGCAGCATCTGATCCACTCCATGTATTACCGGCGTGTGCGGTTGGTTCTGCAGCAGCAGGTGCCTTATCCATGGCATTTAACTGTACCTTAATGGCGCCTCATGGTGGAATCTTCGTATTCCTTACCGTAGGAAATCCATTATTATATCTGGTTGCACTGGCAGTCGGTTCCGCAGTCGGATGTGTGCTTCTCGGTGTATTAAAGAAAAAAACAGCTTAAGAGGAGAGAAAAACAATGAAAGAATTTAAGTATGTGATCAAAGATGAACAGGGAATCCACGCAAGACCGGCAGGGTTATTTGTAAAGGAAGCAGCCGCATTTCCATGTAAAGTAATCATCGAAAAAGATGGAAAAGAGGCAGATGCAAAACGTATTTTTGCAGTGATGGGTCTTGCAGTCAAATGTGGGCAGGAGATCACCTTAAAGACAGATGGCGAAAACGAAGAAGAGGCAATGAATAAACTTTCCGCTTTCTTAGAAGAAAACTTATAAAAAATACGTGCCTGTGGACTGCTTTGCGGCAGTCCATATGTGCATTACAGCAGAAATATTTTTGGAGGTAAAACAATGGTTTTAGAAGGAAAAAGCGTATTTGGTGGAATTGCGATCGGACGTCTTTCTATTTACAATAAGAAGGAAAATCAGGTAAAACGCGAGAAAATCACAGATGTGGAAGCAGAAATCACTCGTTTTACAGATGCAAAGGAAACTGCAAAAGAGCAGTTAAAAGGCTTTTATGAGAAAGCGGTCAAGGAAGTTAGCGAAGTGAATGCCGCAATTTTTGAAGTGCATCAGATGATGCTAGATGATCTTGATTATGTGGAATCTATCACCAATATGATCCGCACACAGGAAGTAAATGCAGAATTTGCAGTGGCTTCGACCGGAGATAATTTTTCAAAGATGTTTGCAGCGATGGATGATGATTATATGAAAGAGCGTGCAGCAGATGTAAAAGATATTTCCAACCGTGTGATCTCTATTTTACAGAATGCGGAAAACGGTTCCGTGACAGGAGAGGAACCGGTGATTCTTCTTGCCGATGATCTTGCACCAAGTGAGACAGTCCAGCTCAATAAATCCAAAGTACTCTCCTTCGTGACCAGACATGGTTCTACCAACTCCCACACTGCGATTTTAGCGAGAACCATGAACATTCCGGCATTGATTGGCATTGATTTTTCCGAGGATGTCAATGGGAAAATGGGTATCGTGGACGGCTATACCGGAAAGCTTTACATTGAACCGGATGAGGAGGCCATGAAAAAATACGAGGCAAAAAAAGCCGAGGATGAAAATAAGAAGCGTCTTTTACTGGAATTAAAGGGAAAAGAAAATGTTACTTTAGACGGCAAAAAAATTAATCTTTATGCCAATATCGGCGGTGTTGCGGATGTGGCAAATGCACTGAGCAACGATGCGGGCGGAATCGGATTGTTCCGAAGCGAGTTCCTTTATCTGGAATCGGAGGACTATCCGACCGAGGAAGCGCAGTTTGCCGCTTATAAGACGGTGGCAGAAAATATGGCAGGCAAAAAGGTTATTATCCGTACCTTAGATATTGGAGCCGATAAGCAGGTGGACTATTTCCATATGGAGAAAGAAGAAAATCCGGCAATGGGATACCGTGCAATCCGAATCTGCCTTGACCGACCGGAAATTTTCAAGACGCAGCTCCGTGCAATTTACCGTGCAAGCTATTACGGAACGATCTCCATTATGTTCCCGATGATCATTTCGGTGAAAGAGGTGAAACGTATCAAAGAGATCGTTGCGGAGGTGAAAGCAGAACTGACCGCAGAGGGAATCCCATTTAAGGACTGTGAACTGGGAATTATGATCGAGACACCGGCAGCAGTCATGATCTCGGATCTTCTGGCAGAGGAGGTTGATTTCTTCTCCATTGGCACAAATGACCTGACACAGTACACACTTGCGATTGACCGTCAGAATCCAAAGCTTGACAGCTTTTATGATTCCCATCATGAAGCAATCTTAAGAATGCTTCAGATGGTTGTAGATAACGGTCATAAGCATGGCTGCTGGGTTGGTATCTGTGGCGAGCTGGGTGCAGATACGACACTGACCTCCACTTTCCTTAAGATGGGATTTGATGAGTTATCTGTCTCTCCAGCCATGATTTTACGCGTAAGAGAGGAAATCCGGAACACAAAAGTGGAGGAGTAGCCCTGAATTATAAAAGACATTTTCCGGGTCTTGCCTCTGTGATGTTTTTGCCGTCATAGACAAGTTCCCCACCGATATAAACAGAGACAATGCCTTCGGCAATCTGTGTACCGTCCTTAAAATCGGCACAGTCGCGCAGTTTTGTCTCATCAAACAGAATAAAATCAGCATCAAAGCCATCCCTGATCAGACCTTTATTCGGAAGCTTCCATACGGAGGCGGTAAGACCGGTCTGTTTATGGATGGCTTCTTCTATTGTGATAAGATGTCTTTTCAGTGCAAAGTCGGCGATCGGCTTGATAAAGCTGCCGTAGGCTCTCGGATGTGCAGGCCCCTTTTTCTCAGAGCAGATCGTGTCAGATCCAATCATGGAGTATGGACTCTGGTAGATGGTGAGCATATCCTGTTCCGACAGGGAAAAGTAACTTGCCATGCAGGTGAAATTGTTTTCCAAAAGCAGGTCAAAATAGGTATCAAAAGCATCTTTGCCGAGGAAGTCGGCATATTCCTGAACTGTTTTTTCCACAGCGTCAGGTGTTTTTGGCGCGGAGGAGATCAGAAAATTTGTCGACTGTCTTTGGACCGAAGAAAGAAAAGATCAGAGCCATAGATGGGGTATCGTTTTATGTCTGCCGCGGTGAGATGGTTGGCATTGTCGGAGAATCCGGCTGTGGAAAAAGTGTGACAAGCCAGTCTATTATGCGGCTTTACGATGAAAAAGAAGAGGTTTCCTACTCCGGAACTGTCCGGTTTGAAGGGGAAAATCTGATGGAAATTCCCTATAAGGAAATGGATAAGATCAGAGGAAACCGCATTGCAATGATTTTTCAGGATGCATTAAGCTCCTTAAATCCTGTATACACGGTTGGAAATCAGGTGGTGGAGGCAATCTGCATCCATCAGAATGTGGAGAAAAAGGAAGCCTAGCAGAAAGCCGTGGAAATGCTCACGAAAGTCGGCATTTCAGAACCGGAGAAGCGTATGTGGCAGTATCCACATGAGCTGTCCGGCGGTATGCGTCAAAGGGTGATGATTGCGATAGCACTCTGCTGTAAACCGGATCTTCTGATCGCGGATGAGCCGACAACGGCATTGGATGTCACGGTGCAGGCTCAGATCATGGATCTCATCCAGCAGTTAAAAGAAGAGGAAAATATGGGGGTTATCCTCATTACACATGATATGGCGGTAGTGGCAGAAAACTGCGACAGGGTGATCGTAATGTATCTTGGACAGATGGTAGAGGAAGCGAGTGTCACGGATATTTTTGAACATCCGCTTCATCCGTATACGATTGGACTGATCCAGTCTATTCCACAGATGACAACAGACTCCGAGCAGGAACTGTTCATGATAAAAGGAAGTCTTCCACTTCTGACACAGATCAAAAAGGGCTGCCGTTTTGCGTCAAGATGTCCGTATGCGACAGACAAATGCAGGGAAGAAGAACCGGAATTGCAGAAAACAGGTGAAAATCACAGTGTGAGATGTCATTTCCCAAGGTTTGGTGAATAAGGGAGTTATATATGGACGAGAGAAAAGCAGTAATCAAAGCGGAGCATATCAAAAAATATTTCCCTGTAAAGGGAGTGGTCGGAAAGAAAAAAGCGGTCGTAAAGGCAGTGGATGACGTGTCACTGACAGTCTATGAGGGCGAGACTGTGGGACTGGTAGGTGAGACAGGCTGCGGTAAAAGTACATTTGGAAGAACGATTTTAAAGTTGACGGAACCGACCGATGGAAAAATTTATCTGGACGGTGAAGATATTACCGGTTATTCCGAGCGCAAACTCAGAAAATACAGGCAGAAAATGCAGATCGTATTTCAGGACCCGTACAGTTCCCTTGATCCAAGGGAGACCATCGGAAAATCTTTAGAAGAAGTGCTGCAGATTCAGGGCAGGAAGCAGGGATGCCGGGAAAAGGTATTGGAGACGCTTGAACTTGTGGGATTGTCGTCAGAAGTTTACGACAGGTATCCGCACGAATTTTCGGGCGGACAGAGACAGCGTGTCGGAATTGCCAGAGCGTTGATCTTAAATCCGGTCTTTCTCGTCTGCGATGAACCGGTATCGGCGTTGGACGTATCGGTGCAGGCACAGATTGTCAACCTGTTGAAAAAAATACAGCGGGAGAGAAAGCTCGCGAGTATTTTTATTTCCCATGACATCAATGTTGTGCGCTATATCTCAGACCGCATTGTTGTTATGTATCTTGGACATATCGTGGAGGAAGCGCCGAAGGACGAATTGATCCATCATCCGAAGCATCCTTACACGAAAAGTCTTTTGGCATCTGTGCCAAACATGAATCCGAGGGAGCGGAAGCGCCATGTGGCGTTGGAGGGAGAAATCCCTTCCCCAATGGACCCGCCATCCGGCTGTGTCTTTCATACAAGATGTCCGTATGCAACGGACAAGTGCCGGACGGAAGTACCGGAGTATAAGGAAAGTGGAGACGGACATTGGGTAAGATGTCACGAAGTGTGACAGAAATGAAAAACCTCTGTGCGGGTATGGAGCCTGCACAGAGGTTTTTTAGCGAAAGTAAAAGAACATTATATAAAGTGATGGTAGAATTTCAATCCATATTTCATAATTTAAACCAACCCGGACATACTGAATATAAAACAGTTATGAACGAGGTTTAAAAAGAATGAATCAGTATTTGTTGATAAAGCAGGGAAACATCCATAATGCCGTGGAAAAAGAAGCATTTACGGCTGATATTTTAATAGAAAATGGAAAGATAAAGAAAATTGCTCCGGTGTTAGAGGGCGCAGTTATCAATGATGCGGAAATAATTGATGCATCCGGCATTGACGTGTATCCGGGATTTGTGGACGCACATTGTCATCTGGGACTGGACGGATATGCGGTGGAGTATGCCGGAGATGATTTTAATGAAATCGGGGATGCCATCACGCCGGAACTCTCTGCACTCGATGCGGTCAATCCGCAGGACAAAGCATTTGAGCTGGCAAGAGCAGGCGGCGTAACCTGCGTGTCAACAGGACCAGGAAGCTCAAATGTAATCGGTGGAACATTTTGTGTCATTAAGACGTATGGGAAGCGTATTGATGATATGATTGTAAAAGAAAAATCGGCAATGAAAATTGCGTTTGGCGAAAATCCGAAAAACTGTTATAAAAGCAGGGGAATCTATTCGCGGATGACAATTGCTGCGAAACTCCGGGAAGTTTTGCGTCAGGCAGAGCTTTATGAAAAAAGACAGGAAGCGGCAGGATATCCGGATAATACGGACTATAGCAAAATGCCGGAATATAATGCGAAACTGGAAGCACTGCTCCCGGTCATAAGAAAAGAACTTCCACTGAAAGCCCACGTGCACCGTGCGGATGATATTTTCACGGCAATCCGTATTGCAAAGGAATTTGATCTGAATTTAAAGCTGGATCATGTGACAGATGGAAGTCTGATCGCGGACGAACTTGCGAAAGAAGGGTATTCGCTTGCGGTCGGACCTTCTTTTGGATATGCAACCAAATATGAATTGAAAAATAAGAGCTTTTCCACACCGGCAGATCTGGCGGATGCAGGGTGCTCCGTTTGTATTATCACGGATTCTCCTGTCAGTGAGGAGCAATATCTTCCGCTTTGCGCCGGAAAAGCAATCGCAAGCGGACTGGATGAATTTACTGCATTACAGGCTGTCACGATCAATGCGGCAAAGCATATCGAAGTCCAGGACCGGGTGGGAAGCATTGAGGAAGGAAAGGATGCGGACTTTGTACTGGTAAAGGGAAGTCCGTTTGCAGTAGATACGAAAATTTTGTATACAATCATTGATGGAAAGATTGTATACAAAAATAATTCGCTGTGATCCTCTGTCTTGAACCTTAAAAGGGCTGGCGTGTTCATGAATGAGCCAGCCCTTTTAAGGTTCAAGCCTGATTTGGAACAAAGTCCGATTGAAAGCGACAGATGCCTTTGTTATAATAAACCATAATAGTTTATTTTGGGATAATAATGATTCTACAGATATAGGATGGTAATAGCAATTTGCAGAGAGGAGGGCGATTGACATGAAGAAGTATACATTAATGCATAAGAATTTCCCAGTAGCAGATTTAGAATTGGATGAAGCTTCAGGAGCAATTTCAACTGTTGGTATAGTGTATGAGAAAGAACGTGTACCGGTAGGAATTCCAGTGAAAAAAACATCATTAACAGAGCCGCGCTTAATGCATGGTGGAAAGGACGTGCGATTCCAGCCAGCCGTATGGGGATTGAGAATGCATTGACGAAATTACACATGTCCTCCACGCAGATGCTGTTGGAAAAGTGTCTGGGATTAAGTCTGTCAGATCAGTATTGGGTGTGCCCGAAGAATTCAGGCATAACGTGGGAACAGGTAAATTTTTTTGAGAATACATTTTCAGATGATGTGGGAAATATTTTGTTTGACCAGACAGCATCTGGTAATCCGGTAAGTTTAATGTCACCGGATAATACTTCAGATGGATGGCTGAAGAAGAAATGGAAAATAATAGATGATAAACGTTGCCTGATAAAAGGGGGAAGTGGTGCCACACAGCAGGAATCGTATAATGAAGTTCTCGCAAGCAGGATCATGGACAGGCTGGACATTCCACATGTAAAATATTCACTTCTTGTGGAGGATGATTACCCATATAGTGTATGTGAAGATTTTATCACACCGGAGACAGAACTTATTTCTGCATGGCATCTGATGCAGACGAGCAGAAAGCCCAATCATATTTCAATCTATCAGCATTATATCAATTGCTGCGAGGAAAACGGAGTGCCGGAGATTCGTAAGGCATTAGATCAGATGATCGTTCTGGACTATCTGCTTGTAAATGAGGACAGGCATTTGAATAATTTCGGGGTAGTCCGTAAGGCAGAGTCATTAAAATATATGTGTGCAGCCCCAATTTTTGACAGTGGAACGTCCATGTGGTTTGATAAGCCGACAGCCATGATAGGAGATATAACGAAATTGGTGTGCAAACCGTTTAAAAATACACACGAAGAGCAGATAAAGCTTGTGAGTTCTTTTGAATGGCTTGCTATGGAAAAGTTAAGTGGTATCGAGGAAGAATTCCGGGAAATAGTGAGGGGATCGCTCTTTGTTGATGAAAAAAGATGTGATGCGCTTTGCGCGGCATTGAAAAACAGAGTAAATATGTTAGAAAAAGTGATTCATGCAAACCAAACAGTATATACAATAGATGACTATAAGAACGATGTGAAGGAAAATATAGCATACAGTGGTTCTGGTGGATACAAGAAAGAGGAGATGTAGTAAAGCATCTCCTCTTTTGCAGTTTATGTAAAAAAAACAACCATTTATGCCATTTTTCATTTTATAAATAAAATCCATGCTACCATTATGCTAACAAAAAATAATAGCAGCATGGGTTTTATTTTTTATTGTTGCGATCCAGATAACATACATTTTGGTATCAATAACACAATAAATAAAATCCGTGAGCACCAAAAGAACAGGAGAACGAAAAATGAGCTTAAAATATGGGGAAATCATAAAACAGATGTCTCTGGAAGAAAAAGCACTGATGATGTCCGGTAAAAATACATGGGAGACCGTAGATTTTGAGAAGTACGGAATCCCATCCATGGCAATGTCCGACGGACCTCATGGGTTAAGACGTCAGGCCGGTGCAGGAGACCACCTTGGATTAAATGCCAGCCTTCCGGCAACCTGTTTCCCGACCGCAGCTACGATCGCAAACAGCTGGGATGAAAAATTGGGGGAGGAGATCGGTACTGCACTTGCAGAGGAAGCGGTGACCATGGATGTCAATGTCATCTTAGGACCGGGACTTAACATTAAGAGAAGCCCGCTTTGTGGACGTAACTTTGAGTATTTTTCCGAAGATCCGTATCATGCAGGAAAAATGGCAGCCGCTTATGTAAAAGGTATCCAGAGCAAGGGAATCTCAGCATGTCCAAAGCATTTTGCGGCAAACAGCCAGGAACTCCGTCGTATGGCGAGCGACTCTGTTGTCGATGAGCGCACATTCCGGGAAATTTATACCACCGGATTTGAAATCGCAGTCAAAGAGGGAAAATCCAAATCCATCATGTCTTCTTATAATGAAGTAAACGGTGTCTATGCAAATGAGAATCGTCACATGTTACAGGAAATCTTAGTCGATGAGTGGGGATTTGACGGCTATGTCGTATCAGACTGGGGCGGAAGCAACGACCATGCACTCGGCGTTATGAACGGAAGCCATCTTGAGATGCCGGGAACCGGAAAATCAGGCATGCGTGATATTGTCTGTGCGGTAAAAGACGGCACATTACCGGAAGAAGTATTAGATCAGCGTCTGGATGAACTGTTAAATGTTGTTTTTGCAACCCATCAGGCAACAGTTGATGGAAAAGGCAAAAAATTTGATGTTGAAGGACACCATGCATTAGCAAGAAAAGCAGCCGAAGAAAGTGTTGTTTTACTGAAAAACAGCAATAATATCCTGCCATTAAAACAGGGAACAAAAGTAGCCGTGATCGGTGATTTTGCAAAGACTCCGCGTTATCAGGGTGCAGGTTCTTCCCTTGTAAATCCGACCAGACAGCCGGAATCCATCTTAGATGTGATCGCAGACAGCGGACTTGTAATGACCGCTTATGAGCAGGGATATATCCGCAACCGTAAACCGAATGCAGCACTTGCAAAATCAGCAGTGGAGGCAGCAAAGAATGCAGACGTTGTTCTTATTTTTGCAGGATTGGATGAGATCAGCGAGTCTGAGGGACTTGACCGTACCCATATGCATATGCCGCAGGCACAGAATGAACTGATCGATGCGATCACAGCCGTGAATACCAATGTGGTTGTTGTTCTCTCAGCAGGATCTTCTATTGAGATGCCGTGGTTTGACTATGTAAAAGGTATTGTTCACGGATATTTAGGTGGTCAGGCAGGCGCATCTGCAATGATGAATGTCCTCACCGGAAAGGTATGCCCATCCGGAAAATTAAATGAGACTTATCCACTTCACTACGAAGATACTCCTGCATTCCACTATTATCCAAGCAAGGAGCGCAGCAGCGAATACCGCGAGGCTCTCTATGTGGGATATCGTTATTACACAACGGTCGGCAAAAAAGTCCGTTTCCCATTTGGCTATGGATTGAGTTATACAACTTTTGCATACAGCAATCTCTCCGTTGACAAAGACGGCGTGACCTTCACAATCAAAAACACCGGAGATGTGGAAGGAACAGAAATTGCGCAGCTTTATGTCGGAAAACAGTCCGAGACGATTTTCCGTCCGGTCCGTGAGTTAAAAGGTTTTGCGAGAGTGACACTGGCTCCTGGCGAGGAAAAATCTGTGCATATTGCATTTGATGACAAGACCTTCCGTTTCTATGATACAAGAACGGATACATGGGAAGTAGAATCCGGTAACTATCAGATCATGGTAGGAACCGATGCAGATACCATGGTATTAGAAGGCAGCTTGGAAATTGCCGGAACTGTGGCAGACGGTGGTTACAGCAAAGAGATATTACCGGAGTATTTCAGCGGTAAGATTGAAAATGTAGATGATATTGAATACAGAGAACTTTATGGAAGAGAGATCCCGGATGGAAGCTGGAGCGGTGAGATCCAGATGAACGATGCAGTGTGCCAGCTCTACTACGGAAAGGGAATCTTCGGAAAACTGTTCTACGGAGTGCTCCGCATTTTGTTAAAAATCAGCGAGTGGCAGGGTAAACCGAACTTAAATGTTCTGTTCAACTACAATATGCCAATTCGTGGATACGCAAAAATGACAGGTGGTTTTGTCACAATGGAGATGGCGAGAGCCTTAACAGAGATGGCAAATGGACACCGGATCAAAGGAACGGCACATCTGATCAGAGCGGCAGTGAAGAGAGACTAATGATAGAGGACGAAAAATAAATTTTACAGAAAACACACATAAGACAGCTATGGATTTTACATGGCTGTCTTATTTTTTATATATGGAGATAAATAAACTAAAAGAAAAATTGGAAGCGCCAATGGTACAGGCGCGCTATCAGTATGCAATCGATGTGATGCTGACAAGACTTCGTATGATCGATGCAGATCTGACCGGAAAAAATGAACGACCTTTGATCAGAAATCTGTGCAGCAGGATCAAAACTACTGAGAGCATTGCAAAAAAGCTGGAAAGAAAGGATCGCAAGGTCACTTTTGAGACAGCAGTCAATACTTTAAATGATATTGCCGGAGTCCGTGTGGTGTGTTATTTTGCGGACGATATTTATCAGATTGCGGACGCAGTGCGCAGACAGAAAGACTTTACCATTGTCAAAGAAAAAAATTATATCAGGAAGCCGAAAAAAAGCGGCTATCAAAGCCTTCATCTGATTGTGGAAGTGCCGGTAACTTATCTGGATAAGACAACCGCAGTGAGAGTTGAGATACAGATCCGTTCAGTCGCCATGGACTACTGGGCAGAATTAGATTCCCAGATGTGTTACAAAAAGGACGCCGGGCAGTTAGAAGCGGTAGAGAAGGCAACAAAGCAGTACGCAGACGTCATTGCGGGTGTGGATAAGAAGATGCAGGAGCTTCGCAAGAAGATACAGAAAATGTGAGAGTATCCGGTAATCCCAAACGGCAGACATACATAAAATGAAACGGTATTAGCAGACCAGAACAGAGATAGAAAAGAGGAGTAAAAATGGATCAGGAAAAGACAAAGGTATGGGCACACCGCGGAGCCAGCGGTTATGCTCCGGAAAATACATTAGATGCATTCCGGAAAGCAGTTGAGATGGGAGCAGATGGAATCGAACTTGACGTGCAGATGACAAAAGACGGTGAGCTCGTTGTCATCCATGATGAGACGATCGATCGTGTCAGCAATGGAAAAGGCTGGGTAAAAGATTACACCTATGAAGAACTGAAAAAATTTAATTTTAACAAAACACATCAGGAATATACAAAGGAAGAGATACCAACACTTGAGCAGGTTTATCGGTTGATAAAACCGACAAATCTTACCATTAATGTGGAACTCAAAACAGGAATTGTTTTCTATCCGGGGATTGAAGAGCGGGTACTGGAGCTTACAGAGCGTCTTGGAATGAAGGAGCATGTCATTTATTCTTCGTTTAATCATTATACGATCCGGAAAATCAAAGAGTTAGACCCGCAGGCTAAGACGGGCATGCTCTATGAAGATGGAATCATTGATGCAGTGGATTATGCATGTGATGTTGTAAAGGCAGACGCACTTCACCCGGCCGGATATAACGTTATTTATCCGGGATTTTTAGAGCGTTGTAGAGAACGGAAAAGACTGCTTCATGTATGGACGATCAATGAAGAAAAACATATGAGAATGCTGTGTGAGGCAGGCGTGGATGCGCTGATCACAAACTACCCGGATATAGCAAAGAAAATCAGGGACGAATACCGTTTTGGAGAACTGCAGACTGAACTGGTTCAAAGAATCCTTCAGAGTTGAGACAGTGAGAGATACCTATGATAGAAAAAAGAGCAGAGAACATCATGATACTAGAAGAAGCGAATTATCAGCGAACCATGAAGCGTGATGTGGAACCATATCTGAGAAGCTATGAAAAAGACGGCTACATAGAAAGCTACGATAAGACTGCAATTTATTACCGCACATACCGGATTCCACAGGCGAAAGCCGGAATTGTCATCAGCCACGGATTCTGTGAGTTTGCAGAGAAATATAAGGAAGTCATCTATTATTTCCTGAAAAACGGATATTCCGTTTACGTCCCGGAACACAGGGGACACGGATATTCTGACCGGATTGTTGTGGAAGGCGAAAAAGTTCATATCGAGGATTATGAGCAATATGTGCAGGATCTGCATTGCTTTGTGAAAAATGTGGTAGAACTCACAGAAAAACGAAAAATCTTATTCTGTCATTCCATGGGTGGAGCCATTGGAGTGCGGTATCTTGAAGAGTTCCCACTGACCTTCGATGCGGCAATCCTTTCAGCACCAATGATTGGAATGAATACTGGAAAATATCCGAAGTGGCTCGCAAAAGTTACCGCAGATTTTTTCTGCGCGATCGGAAAGGGAACGAAATATGCTGCCGGACAGAGTGGTTTTTCAGACAAACCATCCTTTGAAACAAGCAGCTGCGTTTCCAGAGAACGATACATGTATATCTACAATATGCGTCTGCGGAATATCAATTACCAGACTTACGGTGGAACCTATGCCTGGGTAAAAGCAGGATTTAAAGTAACCCGCAAGCTGCGGAAAAGAAAAAACATTAACAGTATAAAAATTCCGCTCATAATCTTTGAAGCGGAAAAAGACGACATGGTTGACAATTGTGGCATTGAAAAATTTGCTAAAAAAGCCAAGACCGCACAGCTGGTAAGAATGAAGGATTCCAAACATGAAATCTTTAACGCAGGCGAGGCGGTGCGTGACAGTTACTATAGACAAATATTTTTATTTTTAAATCATGTGTATACGGCACAGGAAAGAATGAATGAGGAAAACGAATATGAAACAAAAACTGACGAAACTCGAAAAATACTGGGTACTGTATGATGTGGGAAACTCTGCATTTACGCTGTTAGTGTCCACGATCATTCCGATTTATTTTAAAAACATGGCACAGAATATGGGCGTTTCCGCATCGGATTCTACTGCATATCTCAGCTATGCGATCTCAATCTCTACGATCATTGTTGCAATTTTAGGACCGATCCTCGGCGCAGTCGCAGACAACAAAAACCATAAAAAGCCGTTATTTACATTTTTCATGATGATCGGTGTTCTAGGATGTGCAGCGTTGTCCATTCCGAAGACGTGGCTGATGTTTTTGATTATTTTTGTGATCGCAAAAGTAGGATTTTCCGGCAGCCTGATTTTTTATGATTCCATGATGGTAGATGTAACCACTGACGAACGCATGGATGAGGTATCGTCCCATGGGTATGCGTGGGGCTATATCGGAAGCTGTGTACCGTTTGTCATCAGTTTATTGCTGGTATTAGGCGGTGATAAAGTTGGCATCAGCACACCGGCAGCCATGACAGCCGCATTTTTCTTAAATGCAGCATGGTGGGGACTTGTGACAATCCCACTTCTGAAAAATTACGAACAGAAATATTATGTGGAAAATCAAGGCTCCGTGGTAAAGGAGTCTTTTGCCAGACTTGGAAGAAGTGTGGCGGAATTGAAAGATAACAAAAAAGTTGCCCTCTTTCTGCTCGCATTTTTCTTCTATATAGACGGTGTATACACGATTATCGAGATGGCAACTTCTTACGGAAAAGACGTTGGGATCAGTGACGCTAATCTGCTGATGGCATTGCTTCTGACGCAGGTTGTGGCATTCCCATGTGCGATTCTTTTCGGAAAAATGACACAGAAATTTGAGACAGGAAAACTAATTTCCGTCTGCATCATTGCATATTTTGCAGTCGCAGTTTACGCCCTGCAGTTAGACGCAGCATGGAAGTTCTGGATGATGGCAACTTTTGTAGGGGTATTTCAGGGTGCAATCCAGGCGCTGTCCCGTTCCTACTATGCAAAGATCATCCCGAAGGAAAAATCGTCTGAGTATTTCGGAATCTTCGATATATTCGGAAAAGGTGCATCTTTTATAGGAACTATGTTAATGGGAATCAGCACACAGATTTTTGATACATCCAAAGCAGGAGTGGTAGTGATTGCAGCCATGTTTGTGGTCGGATTCGTTTTCTTTCAGGTGCAGCGCAGGACAGAGGAGGATCAAAATGGTTTACCATCATTTTACAGACGTTTTACAAAGGGAGATATTTAGATTTTACACGCTGGCTTTAAAGTAGTCATTGTCAATGAGACAGAGACAAAAAAACAAAGATGGGAAACGCAAGATCCCATAAAGATTTGGAGGAAAATCAAAATGAAAAAGAAAGTAATCAGTTTATTCGTAACAGGAATGTTAGCAGTCAGCATGATCGCAGGATGTGGTTCTGATAATACAGCAGACACCAGTACATCCGCAGATACCACATCAGATGCTTCTACAGATGCAGCAGCAGATACCACAGCAGAGGAAGCACCGGCAGCTACAACAGACTTTGATGCAAGTGAATATGTCAATGTATTATCCCGCGAGGATGGATCCGGTACAAGAGGTGCATTCATCGAATTATTCGGAATCGAAGAAAAAGACGCAGACGGAAATAAAGTGGACAACACAACAGAGGAAGCAATCATTACAAACAGTACATCCGTAATGCTTACATCTGTAGCAAGTGATGAGTATGCGATTGGTTATGTTTCCCTTGGTTCTTTAGATGACACTGTAAAAGCAGTCAGCATTGACGGAGCAGAAGCAACAGTAGAGAACATCAAAAATGGTACATACACGATTGCAAGACCATTTAACATTGCAACAAAAGGTGAAGTAAGCGACATCGCACAGGATTTCATCAACTACATTATGAGTGCAGAAGGTCAGGCAGTCATCACAGAGAACGGATATATCGGTTCTGATGATGCGGCAGCATTCGAATCCAACGGAGCAACCGGTAAAGTGACAGTCAGCGGTTCTTCTTCTGTAACACCGGTCATGGAAAAATTAAAAGAAGCTTACACAGCCGTAAACTCCGGTGCAGAGATCGAGATTCAGGAGAGTGACTCCACAACAGGTATGACAGATGCAGCAGCAGGTACAAGTGACATCGGTATGGCTTCCCGTGAATTAAAAGATTCTGAGACAGAGCAGGGACTTACCGCAACAACAATCGCTATGGATGGTATCGCAGTGGTCGTAAATCTTGACAACCCAACAGCAAACCTTACATCCGATCAGGTAAAAGGTGTCTATGTTGGCGACATCACATCCTGGGATGAACTTGCAGAATAAGTAATCAATGAAAATATCTGGTATGAAATAAAAAAACATCAGAGATAAGAAATTAAAAAATTACTGACAGAAGGGTCGGATGGAAAACTCCTCCGGCCTTTTTTCGGAAATCAGGATATTTACATTTTGTAAAGCATTACATAATGATATGAAGCCTGCACTGTCAGGCATTCCTCAGATTTTGGAGAACATAAATATATGAATATCAATAAATTAAAAGAAATTGTAATGAAATATGTATTTCTGTTTACCGCCATTATTTCCATTGTAGCAGTTGTACTGATCTGCGTGTTCCTGTTCGCAAACGGGGTTCCGGCAATGAAAGAGATCGGATTTGCCAACTTCCTCGGAGGAACAAAATGGAAACCCGGCAACGGCTTATATGGTATCTTCCCGATGATCCTGGGAAGTATCTATGTAACAGGCGGAGCCTTGATCATCGGAGTACCGATCGGAATTCTGATGTCTATCTTCATGGCACGTTTCTGTCCGGACAGATTACATAAGGTATTAAAACCGATCGTTGATCTGCTGGCTGGAATCCCTTCTATTGTTTATGGATTCTTCGGACTGGTCGTTATGGTTCCGTTTGTCAGGGAGCATTTCAAAGGCAATGGACAGAGCATTTTGACAGCAGCCTTGTTACTTGGAATCATGATATTACCTACAATTATCAGCGTGTCCGAGTCATCCATCCGTGCAGTGGAGGAGAGCTATTATGAGGGAGCGCTCGCACTGGGAGCCACACATGAGAGAAGTGTGTTTACCGTTGTTGTTCCGGCAGCAAAATCAGGTGTGTTTGCAGCAGTTGTGCTCGGCGTAGGACGCGCACTCGGTGAGACAATGGCAGTCATGATGGTAGTCGGCAATCAGGCGAGAGTGCCGGACAGTATTTTCAAAGGTGTGCGTACACTCACAACGAATATCGTACTTGAGATGGGATATGCCACGGATCTTCACAGGGAAGCATTGATTGCTACAGGCGTAGTTCTGTTTGTGTTTATTCTTATTATTAATATATCGTTTTCTATTTTGAAACGTAGAGGAAAGGAGTAGAGGCAGTATGGAAAAAAATATCACTCCGATCAATCAACTGTCGTGGAAAGACAGATTGAAATCTTACAAAAAACATCCGGGTTCTTTTATTTTACTGCTTCTGGTGGGAGCCTCGGCAGTGATCACCGTGACAGTACTTGTTTATCTGGTGGGCTATATTTTGATCCACGGTGTTCCGTATTTAAGACCAAGCCTGTTTTCGCTGACTTACAATTCCGATAACGTGTCGATGATGCCGGCGATCATCAATACGATCACAATGGTATTGCTCGCACTGCTTTTTTCTGTTCCGTTTGGAATCGGAGCGGCAATTTATCTTGTCGAATATGCAAAAAAAGGAAATAAACTCGTTGAGCTGGTGCGTATCACGGCAGAGACATTGACCGGTATCCCATCCATTATCTATGGGCTGTTCGGTATGTTGTTTTTCGTGACAGCGTTGCATTGGGGATATTCCATGTTAGCTGGTGCGGCAACGCTTGCGATCATGGTTCTCCCGGTCATTATGAGAACGACGGAGGAAGCGCTTTTGTGTGTGCCGGATATGTACCGTGAGGGAAGCTTCGGACTTGGCGCAGGAAAGCTCCGAACCATTTTTAAAATCGTACTTCCAACGGCGATTCCGGGTATTTTGTCTGGTATCATCCTTGCAATCGGACGTATCGTAGGAGAGACAGCGGCACTGATCTATACGGCAGGAACCGTTGCGGAGGCAGCAGGTGTCATGGATTCCGGACGAACCCTTGCGATTCATATGTATTCGCTGTCGAGAGAGGGACTTCACACAAATGAAGCATACGCAACAGCAGTCGTTCTTCTGATCGTGGTGCTTCTCATCAACGGATTATCGTCCCTGATCGCAAGGAAACTGGAAGCAGCAACAAAGTAAAAACGGAAAAGGTATCAAAGTAGAGGAAACAATATGAGTGAAAAATTTAAAATTTCAAACCTTGATTTATATTATGGTGATTTTCATGCGTTGAAAGATATCAATATGAGCATCCATGCAAACGAGATCACAGCTTTTATCGGACCATCCGGCTGTGGAAAATCCACCTTTTTAAAAAGTCTGAACAGAATGAATGACCTGGTGGAAGGATGTAAGATCACAGGAAATGTCCTGTTAGATGGCGAGGACATCTATAAGGGGATGGATGTCAATCTTTTACGAAAAAGAGTCGGCATGGTATTCCAGAAGCCGAATCCGTTCCCGATGAGTATTTACGACAATATTGCGTATGGACCGAGAACCCACGGTATCCGCTCCAAAGCAAAATTAGATGAGATCGTGGAAAAATCCCTGCGTGATGCGGCAATCTGGGACGAAGTGAAAGACCGTCTGAAAAAAAGCGCACTTGGCATGTCCGGTGGACAGCAGCAGAGATTATGTATCGCAAGGGCACTGGCAG
>OGYC01001421.1_pt1 | contig 20325 bp, 15 predicted proteins | sample 1576461 | NCBI WGS metagenome assembly OGYC01 (sample SAMEA3541569, study PRJEB24748) | human gut metagenome | biome: human gut; feature: human-associated habitat; material: faeces | place: China | collected 2012 | reverse complement strand
CCATGCCTACCACGGCTACACCAGCACCGGCCATGAGCTGCTTCATGCCCTGGCTTTTTGCACCTGGGTTATCATTTCCGTAACCTTCGAGAAGGTTTACAACACCCCATGCGCCCAGACCTGCGCCCAGGGCGATCACAAGGATCTTCAAAGTATCAATCGCGCTTGCAAAAAATGCCATATAGTTCCTCCTTTAATTTCAGAAATTTTAATTTGTGATATGGCCGTATCAGGCCGGAAACAAAAAAAGCCGCCGCACTGTTTTTAGAAAAAAATCTGTTTCAAACAGCACGGCGGCATGGGGCAGGAAAAATCCTGCGGTTATTTACTTTTCAGGGAGAATCACGAATCCTCAAAAAATCCTCCTTTCATCGTGACAAAAACAAAGCCTGCCAGGGCGTCATGCTTTGACAGGCAGGAACAACTCTATAAAGTCTGGGAAGCCAGATCTTCGGCTGTGACTTCATAATTACGGTATCGTTCACCGGGACGCATCGGCATCCGGGTAGAAAGAAACTTTTCGATATTAAAAGCGTTCTTCTCATTAAAATCGGAAAGCAGTTTGTAATTTGGGTGTTTGGTTATATCGTATTTCCGGGAGAGGAACGGCCGCACACCCCTGATCTGCAGCAGACATTTGCCCCCGTCCATAACTGCCAGTTCATCCACCGACATCAGATCCTTTCCCAGCTTTTGAAAATTTTGTCCGTGGGATTCCTGATTGCCCTTTGTGACACTGGTGTTATACAGATCAATAGTCTCTTTCCCTAATAGGGAGTTCCAGCTTTTTAAGGTAGTTTCTTCTTTGCCTCCTAAGAAAAGAGAGGCGTCACAGTTACCGATGATGGTGTCCATGTTGTCTTTATACAGAGCTTTGAGCTGGCTTTGCGCCTGCAGCACCAAGCAGGCAGAGATCTCACGGCTTCGGATGGTCGCCATAAGACGCTCCAGGTTCGGGATCTGCCCGATATTTGCCGCCTCGTCGATCAGGCAGCGCACATGGATGGGAAGCCTGCCCCCATATACATCATCCGCCCGCTCGCATAAGCGGTTAAACAAAATGGAATAGATCAGACTGATCAAAAATGCAAAGGTTCCGTCCGTATCACTCATAATAAGGAAAAGAGCGGTCCGTTCATCCCCCAGCATATCCAGATCCAGCTCGTCATACATGGTAATTTCCCTGACTTCTTTAATGTCAAAAGGAGCCAGTCTGGAAGCACAGGAAATAAGGATCGACTTCGCTGTTTTTCCGGCAGCGAGCTTATATTTTTTATATTGACGCAGGGCAAAATGATCCGGGTCTTTCTGTTCCAGAGCGTCAAAGAGAAGGTCAACGGCATTTTTGAATGACTCGTCATCCTCACGGACCTCCATTGCGTTCAGCATTTCTACCAGTGTGGCAAAATTCTGTTCGTTTACCGGAGCTTCATAGTAGATATATCCGATCAGTGCCGTATAAAGCAAGGTTTCTGCTTTGACCCAGAAATCGTCTCCGGCTTTTCCTTCGCCTTTGGTATTGGCGATCAGGGTAGTGACGATCTTCAGAATATCTTTCTCGGAATGAATGTAGGCGAATGGGTTAAAGTGCATACTTTTCTGAAAATTGATCGTATTGAATACCCGTATTTTATAGGGCTCATAGATAATCTTTCCTTTTTCATTACGCATAGGCTTTCCGTCCTTGTCCAGCTTTGGTGTGCCTCGCTGCAACATCTTTCCGCATTCCACAAGGACTGTACCTTTCGGATCGGTGACGACGTAGGAACTGTGCATTTGCATCAGATTGGGCTTGATGAAAAAGCGCGTTTTTCCCGAACCTGATCCTCCGACTACCAGTACATTTTTATTTCTTGCATTGGCCGGATTTTTGGGCCGTCCGTTTAACATCAGTCCTTCACTTTGGGTAAGAATGATATTGTTTTCCGGCTTTGGGTCCATAAATGGGGCAATATCGGCTTTATTTCCCCATCTTGCAGAACCATATTCCACATTTTTGCGGTATTTCTTAGCGTCTTTCCCTCTAAGATAGACTGCCAGCCGCATAATGGCTGCACCGCATAAACCAATCAGCCAGTCCATTGCCGCCCCCGGCCACATACTCTGAAACGCAAGGGCAAAGCCTTCGGACAGTCCTAACAGCTTTTGGGAAGCGTCTGCTCCGGGAGCCAGACGCACCGCCTCGCCCAGCTTGGCAAATACCAGAAGGAACAGGATATAAGGCAGATGGAGAATGACCTGTTTTTTCAATGTTTCTGCATCAATCTTCATCGTTCCGGTCCTCCGTGTTCTTTGTTCTTTACACGGTCACGGCCAAGCGACTGCGCCAGTTCTTTGAACTTATGAAGCTGTGTAAGCAGCGACGGTCTGCTGCTGCGTGTAAGGTCTTTCTTCGTATATTCCTTAAAAGCTGCCGTCAGTGCATCCGCCTGGTTTGCCTTGAAATATACCGTCCATTTTGGGGGATCGGTCCCAAGTTCCTTTTCTATATGGTAGCGTACCTGATGTTTCCTGGCATACCGTTCAAAAGAGCGGATTCGCCCTGAAACTTCAATGGTATTGGCTCCGGGGTCTTTATAAGTCAGCCGCTTCATGCTGTTGCGCCCGACTTTTGGCATTGTGCGTTCCTGTTCCATCTTTTGGAGTACCGCAGCAATAGCCGCACGCAGTACCCGCCCTGACAGTTTTGCTGCCTGTATAGAAACAGAAACCGTTCGTTGTTCGAGATCTTCCTGCAAGAGCATCCTCCTTTCTGATAAAATCGGTATTTATAATATGGAAATAACTTTTTACCGGCTTTCCCCAAGAACCTGCTGTCGGGAAGCGTGTTCAAAGGCTTTTGCTGCCTGATCGACCTGAATTTTAGCATGTTTCAAAAGCGTCTTGATGATCGTAGCCGGGCGTTCCTGTTCCTCCAGATGATCGACCATCCCTTTGCACTCATCCGGGAGGTATTCCGCCATATCTTTCAACACATCGGAAAAGTTACCCATAAAGCCCCAGCAGCTATCCGACAGCTCCCCGTTTTTATAAAGCTCAAACCCATAACATTCGCCATGCAGATAGGAATCGTAAGCGGCGACTTCACTGCGCATCAGTGCGTCCGCTTTCTGCCGGATGGCGCCGGTCATCTTGTCAGCGTCAAATTCCTTTAGGGCATCTTCTTTGGAAACATAGATCCAGCCGACCTGTCCGCTGTCCCATTCTGCATGAGGGGCCCTGCCTGAGAAACTTTCTGTACTCATGGCAAGACCTGAGTGGTCGTAGAGATAGAGGGGGAGCATCAGATACTTTTCCGAAATTACTTTCTGCATTGCTTCATCGATCGCCCGTTCCTCTGTCTTTGGTCCATGCCGGAAACGGCTGCTTACAATGTTTACCATCCGTTCATAGCGTTTCATGCCGGCTTCATCATGTCCTACGGTATCTAAATACATTTCCCGCAGGAAGTCGTCTTTGTCCATATAGTTGTGATGGTCGCCCAGCGCATAGCGGGGATGGAAGCATACCATCGTCCCAAAATGTTCATCTACCTCACGGGGAGAGATCAGAATATCGTCCGGCTGCACCATAAGGGCATAAGGTTCATTTACTGCCATTAACATAATTGGCTCCTTTCTTTCTACAAATCCGGGCCGGAATGGTGCATCATCGGTTTTTCCCGGTGTTCATTGGTTGCAGGCTGCTTGACTGCAATGATCTCGCCGGCAATCCTTGCAAATTTTTCAGGGTACTTGAACTGCTCCCCGTATTTCTCCATCAAGTCCGGGGAAAGGTCTGTAAAATCTTCCTCGCCAAGACCAACGATCAGAAAATTCCCGGACACAATATCATAGATGTGGCCGTCATCGTCAAAGAGAGCTCGGTTCAGAGGCAGCCCCAGCAGCTTGCCTTCTTCATTACAGATCAGAGCCACCGGGTCCTCATACGGATAGACCGCCTGAATATCTCCGCCCACTGCCGCCTGCAAGGATTTCAGACCACTTTCGATCTCCGCAGCATAAGGGGACTTGCCCGGCTCTACCATTAACACTTTCATAATTGTATATCCTCCTTCTTTTTCATTGCCGTACCGGGAGCGGTTGGCGTTTTTTCCTGGGTTTTTGCCACAGAGAGCTTCCCCAGGACGGAAGGCTTCTCCCGGTTTTCGGGTGTAAAAATACCGCCCTCCGAAACCTCGGCGGCGGCATGTTCCGTTTTGGCTTGTTCCAGTCCTTCAACCGTATAGCCAGGTAAAAGAGTACCGTGAACCATAAAATGGTGCTCATATTCTTTCGGGATCGGCGGGGAAATTTCCGTGAATAAATGGGAATAGGCTTTCTTTCGCCCGTCCAGGTATTTTATGGCTGCATTCTTATCTGTATATCGTCTCTGGTTTTGTCCGGCAATCTTTGCTCCATATCCCTGCTTCGGGGAATGAATACGGACTTCCCACGTCACATACCAGGCAACCGGAACACTTTGTTTGGTTTCCCGGTCATATTTCGTATCTTCCCAAATACTGCAGGTCATCTGATAGACCCGGTTGCTGATTTTCTGATCCGCCCTCCAGTTATCGGTGTCTTTCCACTGGTTGCCGGTATGTTCAATCTCCGGTGTACGAAGATATTCCAAAGCCCGGTTGATCGTCTGTGTTGCCGCTGCCTGCTGTTCCCATTGTTTTGCAGCAGCTACCACGATTTCATAGGCTTTCTGCTCCCCGTCGATACTTCCCTGGCGCATGGCTTCCAGGCTATCTATTCCCATTGTGATCAGAGTAGAAATATCCACATTTTCACAAACTACGCTGTGTTCAATTTTAAGCTCTGATCCCGGCGTCAAGTGGTCGCCATACCGGTAGGCATGATAATCTTTATTTTCTTCCAAAATGCTGTTCACCTCCTGCTATATTTCCGGCTCGTGGTTTTTTCTGGAAAACGTCTGTGCCGGTGATTTTTTATCTGCCGGCCTGTTTGCCGCAAGCTGATCCATCACGGAAGGACGGCCGACGCCGAACATGGATAGCTGCCCGTCCGCCGCCTCACGAAGTTCAGAAACAGAGAGGGGAAGCGTTACATCGGCATGGGTCAATAGCTGTTCCCGTTTCAAATCCTGAATGATCTCGTCAAAAACAGCGTTGATTGCACGGCGTTCTTCCCCCACAGGGAAGGCTTTCAATACCTCCATTTCTCCGTCTTTACCGGAAACCAGGGTAAGGGCACAGTCGGCATGGCCTGCCAGATAATCCGATGTGTAGGGCAGTTTGTCCTTGATATAACAGGCAAAGGCTCTGGCTGTCATTTCCACATTGCTGTCCCAATAACCGCCGTCTTTTTCACATTCTTTTCCCATGCGTACCGAATTACGGTAAAAATCAGTTTCCGTCCGTCCAATCTGCGGAGCTTCCTGCGCCTGCATCCCGGAAAGCATACGCTCAAAAATTCCCAGCCGTTCCCGTTCACTTTTGGGAATTACCCGGCCGGTAACATTCTTCTTAAATGCGCTGATCTGTTCCACAGAGCCGGGTTCGCCGGACAAAAATGCTTCCCGCAAGACTGCGTAGGTTTCCATCTGTTCCTCATTGCCATACCGTTTCAGGGAGGCAAGAACCGAGGAATCCAGCCAGCTTGCCGCATTTTTCCGGGTGCGTTCTGTTTGTGCTTCCGTGCGCTTTGCTGCCTGTTCCGGTGTTTCCGGTTTATACTTCATGGTGTCAATGAGTTTTTGGAACGGCGCATAGAGGTGGGGCTGTTCTGACAGCATCCCTTTTGCTCCCATCTTTGTACCAAGATAATCGTCAAGTCCATGCCACCATTCATGTGCCAGGGAACCGGCCCCGTGCATTTTTGTAAGATTGATGACTGTACGCAAAGGTTCATAATGAGCTGCAGCATTGCCACTGCCTCTTGCACCAAAAGCGATAGCAAGTGTTCCCTGATAAGCAATATCTTTATCGCTGATCTTAAGGGCTGACGCCAGATCCTTTAGTGCTTCAAATCCCATGTTAAGGGAGGTCTGCCGGTCGTTCTGGTTCATCCAGTTTCCAAACTCACCGCCGCGGAACCCAAAGGTATCAAGATAATGCTGTCCGGTGATCTCCACGCCATTCCGATAATCCGGTCCGGTACGTTTGACATGGGCAAGCTGTGGAGGGACAAAACGGATCTTTCCGTTTTTGTTCCTGCCTTTGGCAAGTTCCTGCACCCATTTCAGGGCAGCTTCTTTGGCCCCAAAATTGGTCCGCAGGATCGAATAGCCTTTTGTCACATAGTAGGTACCGGGTTTCCAGTCCCCATTTTTAGAATAGGTCTGTTTCCCGTCGTTGAAGTGGATCGCATAACCTTTCGGTATTTTCTGCTCTTTGGAAACACAAAACTGTTCCTTTTTTGCTTCCTGAGTAAAGTTGCGCTCAAAATATTCAGCTGAGCGGATCAGCATGGTATTGGACAATTTGTTTGTGATCACGGGATTGTCCTGTCCCTTTTTCGTTGCCCGGTAATGGATTCCGCTTCCCCAGCCCTGTACCTTTTCTAAATATCCATTGTCAACGAAAAAGCGGTCATAGGCTCTCACAGCATCCTCCACAGTACGGACATCTGAAAGCACTGTCTGCAATTCCCGGACTGTTTTTATATATTCCTTTTGTCTCGCGGTCCGTTTTTCCGGGGTGTCATCCGTGCGGTAATACTGAGGGGAAGCGTTTAAGCCGTCTCTTGCTTTTTTAATAAAATAGACCACGCCAAGAGGAATCCCTTCCTCCAGCATGGCTGCATAGTCCGGCTTTTTCCAAACATTATCCTTTTTCACAAATTTTTCGGCTTCGCGCTCATTCATGGCTTCCAGATCATCTGCATACAGCCCGCGGTCTTTCCACAGGTCTTTTTTCGCACCGCCGATCTTTTCGCCGAAATCTTCATGCACTCCTGCCAATCTTCATCACCTCCAGTCAGTGTAAAATTCTTATCGCTCCGGGGCAGGGCGGCGTTCTTCGTTTTTGTGAAGTTGTGGGAGGTTTCCTGTGAGCCGGTCAGTTTCCCTGCGGATCAGTTTGTCCAGAGCGCCTAAATCCTCCGGTGCAATGGCAAACTCCCGGTAATTTTCATACCACAGGCCCGTAGAGATTGCCGCGATGGGCGCAATTTTCTCCGAACCGGATGGAAGAAGGCGATACACAGGGGCTTCGTCATAAAGAAGCATCTGCTTTGCCGTTCCCTGTGGTATGCGGTACTTATCCATATCCGGGTTCTGGGCTGCCTCCATATATTGCATATTCAGGCGTTCTTCTAAATCCTGGGGCATATAACGAAATGCCTGATCCATCCACTGTCTGAACATCGTGGAATAGTGGTACTGCCATTCCGTAACTTGATTCGGGGCATAAGAAAATCCCCAACTTTTCAGAGCATCTTTTTCGTAAAGCTCCATTTCAGTCCATTCTTTCAGGCTGACCGTAGCCGCTGAACCATCTTTGCGTTCAATATTGACGCCGCAGGGATAGAGGATATTTCTTTTTATATCCTGCCGCAGCGTGTCTAAATCCATCATCAGGACATCTCCGTACAAGTGACCGCCCTCGCTCCGATCCGTATGAAACAGGAAAGCCCTCGCTCCGATGAACTCCGTTGTTAAGATCATTTGATGAAGATCCGCCGTAGAACAATAAGCAAATAAGGCGTCGGAAAGCCACATGTGATTTTTCCCCATGATGGCAATGGAATCAGCCCCGGTATTTGTTGCCAGAGAACGCATATTGAATTCGCATTCCCTAAGAAAATCTCCGGCAAAAATATGGAGCTCATACGCAAAGACGGATAAGTCTGTATCGCGGATCAAATGAATCTGCGGTAGTGGTTCCTGATTCAATCAAATTCCTCCTTTCATGTGAAGCAGCTCTTTGACCTGCTCATTTTCCGCAAACGGCTGGCTATCTGTCCCCGCCATTTAATCAATCCCTCCCATCTGCCGGTAGCTGCCCGCCGGCAATCTTGCCGACAATCTCCGGACCGGTTTCATAAATCTGCATGAGGCGTTTTGCTGTGCCGCAAGGCTGTGCAGCTCCGCTGGTCCAAAGACGCACTGTGGATGGGGCAACATTCATCAAAAGCGCAAAGCCCTTTTCGTTCATGTCCAGCTTTTTCATCAGCGATTTAACCATATCGGGGCCGTAGTCTGGACACCGGGAAGCCTCGGCAATCATCTGCAAAGCGGTATTTTCAATTTTTTTCATTTTCAAATCCTCCTGTTATTTGTTTTCCAGCCTTATGCCGGGGCAAAGCTGATCTGGTTGTGTTTCATCCTTTTGGCAAAGTCCGGCATCGAATAATTTACCCCGTCAATTTCTGCATGGGTGTCATCCAGACGATGACAAACAGCAAAGTGCCTGTCCCCGTTTCCATAGAACAGGCAGAGTAAACCATTGTCGGGAATGGAAAACAGCGCTTTTCCGGCGCTGTCTGTAAAGCAGATATGTTGAGATCCATTCATGTTGAAATCCTCCCTAAATTGAAACAGCCGCCTCTTTTGGGCGGCGTTGGTGCTGGCTGGTTTGCAGTTGTTCCCGAACCAGCAGCAATTTCTCATTGTAATCTTTTCCCATCCGGGGAGGGTTGACACTTACCCGGATATGACGGAAACGTTTATCCTCGTGAAGCATGGTCTTGATTTTCCGGGCATTGACAAATCCGGCAAGGTCGTGGTCCATATAAAGGGTAACACGCCGTATCTCCGGGTGGCGTTCCAGGAAAGAAGTCAGCGCCACATGGGAAGTACCGCCCAAAGACAAGCGATAACCATTCCATTTCCATCCCTCCAGCTCTTGAAGTGTCGCATGGGAAAGCGCATCAATAGGAGCTTCAAAGACTGCCACATGCCGGCTGCCCGGACTTTGCGGGGGATAACAAAAGTTATATCCTTTGTCGCTGCCATAGACATCCTTTTTGAGATTGCCGCTGATACTGCGCATACAGGCAAACTTCGCTTTCCCGGAATCATCTTTCCCAACAAACACACAAACCGGTTCTCCATGATACCGGGCTTCGTAAAAAATCCCGGCTTGTAAACACTGGCGAATGACTTCTGAGCTGATCCCCCGTTTCTGCAAATAGAAGACCGCAGCGGTCGCGCAACGTCTGGCCCAGGGGAGAGCGAATGTTTTCTTTTCCGGCTCTTTTGATACCTGTATTTCTGCCGTACTTCGGTAAGCCGGTTCCTGTGGGATTTCGCCACCTACCAGAGCATGAACCGCATCCACAAGACCATATCCCCGAATCTGGATCAGGTAGTCCAGCGCATTGATACTCCGTCCGCGGCTGTTCCAGTACCAGTACCTTTTCCCGGTCACATATACCAGACTGTCATGCTCCTTATGCCGGAAATTAGGTCCATCCTGTTTCAGCACGCCGGGTTCATGGAATTGCAGGTAAGTAAACAAGTCAGCTTCCCGCGCTGCCTGAATCTGTTCTTTGGTTACGCCGGGCATAGTACCGGCACAGTGTTTCTTTTCATTGTGCTTTGCCTCCTTCCTGTGATGAAATGAAAAAAGACACCCAAAGGTGCCTAACAGCCGTACAGGTCGTGATTGACCTCGGCACGGTAATAGCTGTCCATTGTAGCCGGGGCATTATACAGCGCCGCCAGCAGATACGCTTTGATGTTTCCGACCTTCGTTGTGTTCTTGTCGATACAGTCAAAGACATACTCTAAGTGGCCGGAATTGATCTTCAGGAACCGGCTCTTGACGATCTCCCTCGGAAAATCATCTCCGGCAATGCGAATGTAAGGGCGTTTCGACAAAATCACTTCAAGCATAAGTTCAAGGGCTTCATCCAAACGTTCCCTGCCATACCGTAAGACCAGTAAGTCATATTCAATATTTTCTTTGATGATTTCACGATAGGCTTCTATCAGCTCTATCCGATCCATCCCATCCGTGCGGTTTGCCGCTTCCGGCTCTGCCGGATAGATTGATGGATAAGTTATTGATTTATCTTTTTTTGATTTTTTTGTTTTTAATGGATTAGTATTTAATTGTGCCGGATTTTCCTGTTCAGGTTCCGCCTGTTTAGGTTTTGCCTGTTCTGGTTTTACCTGTCTTGGATTTTCCCGTTTAGGTGAAAGCCCTGTGTTTTCGGTACTTACAGGCTGCTCATGGATCGTATATTCAATGTCTCCCAACTGCCCGTTATCATAGCGGAGGCGCTGTCTGGTGAGATAACCATGCCGCTCCAGTTCCTTCAGGGCAGTAGTGATAGAATCCACACCATCCTTGCAGATATGGGCGAGTCCCTTTGTGGTATAATCCCAATCTTCCGGCAGCGACAACATAAGTGATAAAAGCCCCTTTGCCTTTAAGGACAACTCCGTATTGCGCAGATGGTGATTGCTCATTATCGTAAAGTCCTTTGTTTTCTCTACACGGAATACTGCCATTGTACCGCCTCCTTTCTTCGACTATTCCGTTACAAGGCATGATCCCTGCGGTCATAATGGAGATGACCGTCAGAGACCTTCGCATGGTTTTTCAGTTTCACTTCGCCCCGTTCCTGGCTCTCTAAAAATTTCTGATAGCCGGCATCTGTAAGGAACAAGCGCATCTTATCGCCTTTGTCGCCAACAGGGGAATCGTAAGACAATACATCAAAGACGATCATGTGCTTTACTTCTGGATCAAAGCGTTCAAGTGCCATGATGTCATGCCCCTTCAATTTTTCTGCCCCTGATTGTTGTCTGGCCTCGGCGATCTTTTCTCCAATCGTCCGGGCTGGATAGGGCAGACGGTAATTCTTCTGAATATCTTTTACCAAGTCCATGCACTCTGCATTTGACAGAACACGAAGTTTTGCCATAAGACCTTCTGCCGCCTCCCGCTGTTCGGAATTATTTGAATACCGCACGGTCATATAAAGTTCATTCAGGATCTTTGTCTGATAATCGCCCTCCACTTGAAAGAGCAGCTTTTTTTCCATTTCGTTTAATTCCATGTGAATCTCCTTTCTCCTGAAAATGGGTATGAAAAAAGGGCGCCCACCTGTAAAAGTGAAACGCCCACGGCAATCAGCGATCCGGCAATGTACCGGACCGCTGGCACTATTAAATTTTGTCGTTAATAAAACAGCCTCCTTTTTTCTTTATAGTTTTCGTCAATTTTCAACTTGGAAAAGGAATTGAATAAAAGACGACAAACGCTCAAACCCCTTGAAAATAAAGGCTTTTTCCGTTTGTCGTTATTATACCGTAACGGCATACATTTGCAACTCGTTGCATAGAACGAGGCGGCGATTATAAGACGGTGAGTTGTATTCTGGGGCATTCGTCAGTCAATATGACATTAAACCGGTATGTGCATCCTCAACTTGAACAAAAGCGAAAATGTGTCGATTTAGTATAAAATCCCTATTTGACGGTTTTGTCAGAAGTCAGGAGATTTCAGACATGGATAATAGTTATGTGATGAAGAGATTAGTAATGAAAGGTAAATTGCTTGAATTTCTATTGTGTAGATTATTGGAAAGGATTATAATTAAATTAAAAGAGATTTTATTGTAGTTTCGGAAGGGGGATATTATGAAACGGAGAATTATAGCCTTAATGTTAGCTGGAATACTGTCTATTTCAAGCCTGGGTGGATTGGGCGTATATGCCATGGAAGGTGGGGAAACAGAAAGTCAGACGGATAGCAACGTTGAAACGGATACAGAGGACGGTATCCCTGTAGAAAATGAAACTAAGGAAAGAGTCTCTGCTGAAACTGTGGAAGAGACAGAAGAGACAGCCAACACTGAGGAAAGTGTTCGGGAGACAAATGAGAATGATACTAAAACTATAGAAACACTAGAAACAGAGATGGCTAATGAAAGCATTGGGGCAGAGGGGGAGAAAGGTACACTTCATTTTGCGGAAACTATGGATGAGGTTGGAATTAATGGTGACAGTCTTCATATTAACAAATGTGAGGCGACGGTAGGAGATCAGATTCATATCGGAGTTAAGGTGACCGGCGATTGGAATATAGTAGATTCAGCGTATATAATATATAGGATGCCTATTACTGGGAAGAAAAAATATATTGGATTAAAATACAATGAAAATATAGGTGAATTCGAGACAGATTTGGAGATAACGGATAGTTTTGAGTCGGGTACTTGGATAGTACATAGCATAATACTGGGTGTTGGTGAATTTAAAAATGTTTTTCTTTACAATTCTCTTGTAGAGCCGAGTATGAATGATAAAGCGGATTTGAGTGCCGGTAATTTTGTAGTATCAGGTACCCGGGTGGATGTAACTACACCTGAAATTGATACAGATAGCCTGAAGGTGGATAAGCAAGAGGTGGGAGTAGGTGATAAAGTTCAAATAAGTGTGAATCCATAACCTGAATTTTGGGCGCACTTCCCCCTTGGTGGAAAAAGTCTTTTTTTAAAACTTATCCGGCTTGTGCAACACATTGCTACTGTATGAGTTTTAAAGTTTCCGGGTCAGCTCCCTGCTCTCTCAGGAACTGAAGGGTATTGTCAAGAGTAAGAACAACTGGTTTTTGTTTTGGTGGATGGATGGTGGCTTCATAGTCATCCGGATGGAAGTCCTCGTTATCTGACAGCATATGATAAATGCTGGTAAGCATCATCCTTGCAATAGCAATGATCGCTTTTTTCTTGCCGCGCCGCTTGGAGAGACGCTGGTATTTGATTGCAAAATAAGGTTCTTTCTTACTTTTTACAGCGGCAAGGGCGCATTGGATGAGCAGTGGCTTGAGATATTGTCCCGCTTTGGAGCATCTAGTAGATTTTTTCTTGTTGGCACTCTCGTTATTTGCAGGGGTAAGTCCAGCCAGGAACATAGATGTCTGTCAGACTCAAAGACGGACATATCGGCGCCAATCTCTGAAAGGATGAACAGTGCAGACAGTTCTGTGATCCCGGTAACCGTTGCGATCCGCTTGATCTGAAGGTCACACTGACGGCTTCGGAGGAAAAGTTCCGCTTCAATCTCGCCTATGGATTTGTTGATGAAATCCATGTGGGCTTTGGCATGGGCCATCTTGAATTTCTGCTCTTCCAGGATGTGGTATCCGTGAACGGCATCCATGACTTCGTCTTTGGAAGCCTTAACCCTGCGGTCAATCAGGGAACGGCATTTTTCTTCATCGAAGGGTTCACCGGAAAGCAGGTAGTCCATGATGCGTGTGGCGGAAAGCCCGAAAGGGTCTGACAGGACACAGTCGATCCGGATCCGGGAAATGGTCATGCTGTTCTGATAACGGTTCTTTTCTGCTGTGCGCATATAAGAAAGCTTCAGGCGGTAGCGGGACAGTTCACGCAAAGCCCGGATGTCTGCGGGAGGAATAAAAGAAGCTTTGACAATGTCGAAGCGGAACAGGTTGGCAATCCATTTCGCATCACGCTTGTCCGTTTTCCTGCCTTTGATGGCTTTCACATATTTGGGATGTGTGAGGACGACATGCATGTGCGGTTCAAGGATATTAAAAATAGGAATCCAGTATTTACCTGTGGATTCCATACAGATGTTTGGGCAGTCCTGTGCGAGAAGCCAGTCGCGCAGGGCGGCGATATTAGAATTAGTGGTGTTAAAGACCTTGGTTTTGTAAGAGGCCGTCAAAGTGACAGGATCTGAGGTACAGACAGCGGCAACGACCGATTTTTTATGTACATCCAGACCGGCGCATTTTGGACGGATCACTTCAAGCTGCTGTGTATCCATAAAGTCCCTCCTTTCACATAGGGGTGAGAGCATAAAAAGAGGACAGCAGCATTGACTGTCACCCAAGCGAAAAGACTTATCTCAGAACCTATGGGTTCTGCCATCTTAAATGATAAGTGTACGGACTCGAAGTCTCAATTGTTTGTGCTTGAAAAGGATGACGGCACAAATAAGTTTTCGGGATAAGATGGTCTTTCGCCACTCACCACGCCGTGCTCTGTAGTGTACTGTTGCCCTCATGGATAGTATAGCACGGGAGAGGGATAAACGAAACTGTAAACTGTCGGGATTCATGCATTGTTTGTGCCGGAAGGAAGGCATGACGTAAGGAGGGCATGCCGCTCGGCATGTTTGGAAGTTTGAAAGTGACAGATGATGAAAGCGGTGTAGATGCTGTTGATATTCTTTACTTCACTCCTACCAAACAGCAAGAAAGGATAAAATTACAGTACAACAATCTTACGGACAATTATGAAGCGACAGTAAATGTAACAGATGACACTGAAGTGGGAACATGGAAAATAAATTATATATATGTCTCAGATAATTTGGAAAATGTAAAGATATTATATAATTCGTTAACTCAAGAATGGCCTTTCTCTTCAGTTGCAAATTTAAAGGCCGGAGATTTTGAGGTGTTTCGGGATGAGGAAGCTCCAACGTATACGGAAGATTCGCTGAAAGTATCAAAGAATAAAATTGGTGCAAATGAGATGGTGGAGATAACATTTTCTGCGACGGATGCGCATGGCATATCTTCAGCGAGGATTGTCTACGAAAAACCGGTTTCTGGGACGGAATATGAGTTAGATTGTTTATATGATGAACTGTCCGGTGTTTATAAAGCAGTCATGGAAGTCGGAACCTATATGGAACCTGGTCAGTGGAAGGTAAAGAAGATTGTCGTAGAGGATAATTACGGTAATGTACTTAATCTGCATAACTCTTCGATGGTTCCAGATGGAGAAAGTGCGGAAGATTTAGATTCTGGGAATTTTACCGTCGAAGGAACAGAGAAAGACATGAATTCACCAGAAATTGATGAGACATCAATCTCTGGTGAGGGGACAGCATTGACTGCAGGTGATTCATATCATGTTTCTCTAAAAGTGACAGATGACTTAAGTGGAGTGGACAAGGTTGTTGCCCAGTATTTAATGCCAAACGGAAAGTCGTATAAGCTTGTTCTTGAGGCATCTGAAGGAAACCTTTACCGGGGAAACTTTCTTTGTGAAGACAGTACACTGGAAGGCAGATGGACAGCGCAGTCGATAGAAGCAACAGATAAAGCAGGAAACAAAATAATACTTGAAAAAAATCTTGATGCTTTATCCTTCACTGTTTATAAGTGCTCAGTTGAAAGTTTACGGTTGGAATCCGGAAATGATGTTGTGCTTGAGTATAGCAGTACGGATGTGAACACTTATTATACGGTTGAATTTGCTGCACAAAATACAGATCATGTTTTATGCAACAAATCAGCGGTAAGTACCACCATTCTTGGGGATGGTTCAAGAGTATATACAGTAAAATATACTTTAATGCCGAGAGCTGAGGGAAGTACGATTATCGAAGTACGTGACAGTTCGACAAAAAAAGTCTATAAAGTATATGATACGACAGTTGATCAAGCAAATTATAGTGGCTGCATGGGGCAGGATATTGTACTCAGATTTTCAGCTGGAATAGGTCAGTATTATACCTTATCAAGCGGAAGTGAATACGGTACAATTAAAACCCAGTCTTATCGGAAAACATCGAGCAGCGGGATGTTTGGCGTTTTGGAGGCTTATACCAATGAATGTATGCTTCATTTTGATAGTGTAGGGAAATATAATATTGTATTGACCGGAGACGTGAGTGGCGACTCGGTTGTTTTGAGTATCGATATCGGAGAACATGACTGGAATACGGAGTACACGGTGGATAAGTTGCCGACATGTACCGAGAAAGGAAGTAAGAGTATCCATTGTAAGGTATGTGATTCGATTAAATCGGATTCAATGGAAAATATTGATGCAAAAGGACATGTGCCAGGGGATTGGGAGATTCTATGGTCGGCCACGGAAGATACAGACGGAACGAGGGTTAAATACTGCCAGGTGTGTAAAAAGGAAGCAGAACGGGAGTCAATTCCGAAGATAGCAACTTATTATGTGACCTATGATGCAAACGGTGGCACGTTGCCAATAACTAATGATGCTGGAGAGGCCTATACAACATATCCGGTGCGTGAACGTGTGGGAGATAAACATAGGATAGAGTTTAATTATTTTTTCTATCATCCTGAGTGGGACTATACAGTGACTTGCCATGGAAATGGAGAGGGGGCAAATACTATTGATTATCAGAGTTCGTTCCAATTTCTGGGATGGAATACAAAGAAAGATGGCAGTGGCACATTTTATAAAGTTGAAGACTATACAAGTTTAGAAGAGGCTACATATTCTGGAAATAAAAATATTACTTTGTATGCGCAATGGGCAACGAGGTATTTTGAGGAACGATATGTGGAGAGACCAGGTTATGTGTTCAAAGGCTGGTATACCCAGAAGCAGGGCGGAAAAAAAGTTACATCAAAAACAGTTATCAAAGGAGATACGGACGTTTATGCTCAGTGGGAACCGGGAAAGTTTTTGCTGGATGCTAAGCAAATCTTTGTAGATATCGGTGACATAAAAACTATAACAGCATCTGTCACTTCTGGGCAGGAAGATTTTGATGTTTCATGCACTTGGGATGGAGGCACGCAGGACCGGCAGATCATACATGCAGATAGATATCTGAATACAGTGTCTGTTCAGGGGTTCCATGAAGGAGAAGCGAACGTCTACGTAAGTATTAAAAATTCTGGAGTGTATTTGCCGCCTGGAGTAAGTAGGGAAGCACAGTGTAAGGTCATTGTTAAGGGATTTGCATGGCGATTATATGAAACGCTGCTGAAAAGGGATGCGGATATAGCCGGATGGAGAGCCTGGCTGCAACAACTGGATACAGGAGCGATAACAGGGGCTCAGGCAGCGGAAGGTTTCATTTTTAGTGATGAATTCGTGAACCAAAACCTGTCAAATGATGAGTTTGTCGAGCGCATGTATACGACGTTTTTAAACCGTCCGTCGGATCCTAAGGGAAAGGCAGAATGGGTTAACTGTTTGGAGAGTGGTGTAAGCCGCCGGGGAATTTTCTATGGGTTTGCAGAATCTTGGGAATTTACCCAATTATGTGACAAGTATGGCATTATTCGCGGTAGTGTCGAGTTGACTGAAGCGCGGGATAGGAATGTCGGAATCACTAAATTTATTTCCAGATTATATACAAAAGCGCTGGGAAGGAATACGGATGTTCAGGGGTTGAATGCCTGGGCAGATGTCATTTTAAGTGGCCGGGAGACTCCGGAGAAGGTCGCTTTCGGGATATTATTTTCGGATGAATTTAAAAATAAAGGGTTGTCGAATGAGGAGTATCTGAATGTACTGTACCGAGTATTTATGGGGAGAGAAGCAGACCCGGTCGGTTTAGCAGCCTGGAAGAAGATGTTAGATGAAGGCTGGAGAAGAGATGTGATTTTTTATGGATTTTCAAAGTCAGATGAATTCAGTGAAATCCTGGGTTCATTTGGATTACAACAGACGGTGGGTGAAGCCGTATATGTGACAAGAACAGATGCGAAATATCATACAGCGAATTGCAGCAGGATTGGGAATAGCCAGACAAACGTATTGTTGCTTCAAGACGCACGGAGTATTGGATATGCGGCTTGTCCAGAGTGCCATTAAATGAAACAAGAATGATTAGGAGGATTCGAATGAGAAAACGTATAGGAGTAATAGTTTTATCGTTATCGTTGGCTATGACGCCAACAATGAATGTTTTTGCAGCGGATGAAACAGAAGTTACGGAAACAATGCCAGAGACAATCGAGGAGACGGTTATAGGAACAAAAACAGAAACGATTACTGAAACATCAGAGGAAACGTCTTTGCAGGAAGAAATTGAGTCGATAACTGTTGGAGCGACGGAAGAAACGATAGTGGAAACAGAGGATGGAACAGTTTCTGAGACAGAGACAGAATCTAGGGGATTTACGGAGCAGCTGATCGAAGAACATTCGGAAGAGGGAATTTTGGAAGAAGCGCCGGATGAATTTTATGCATGTTATGATGGAATCCTGGATTTTACGGATCCAAATTCAGAAATTATTCCGTTGATCCTTCCATGTACTTATAATTATTCAATGGCACATGAAGTATTGAGGTTGGTCAATCAAGTTCGTGCAGAATATGGAATAGCGCCATTGGTATGGGATTCTGAGCTGGAGGAAGCAGCGTGTGTACGCGCAGTAGAATGCAGCCTTGTTTTTGACCATACGCGTCCGAATGGACAGAGCTGTTCTAGTTTGACAGATAAAATGTATGGAGAAAATATTGCGGCAGGATTTGGAAGTGCAGAATCCGTTGTTGCTGGTTGGATGAATTCAGCAGGGCATAGAGCAAATATTCTGAATCCAGATTTTAAATCCATGGGTGTAAGCGCTGCTTATAGTGATGGAGTCATTTACTGGTCTCAGAATTTTGGCATTTCGAACGGGGATGGGCATTATATTGCAGATGGACAGGAAGGTATGGCGTTGATTATCGAAGCCAGAGGCACAGAGGCGGCTTGTCAGGTAAAAAACTTTGTAATCCGTCTTTACGAAAAAGTATTGGGACGAAAGGCTGATCCTGTAGAATGGTTTAATCAATTGATTTTAGGTAATAATACTGGAGCTGATGTGGCACAAGGCTTCTTCTTTAGCGATGAGTTTAAAAGTAAGAATACGTCCAATGAGGCCTATGTTGATGTTTTATATGCTACCATGTTTGACCGGGCGGCAGATCCGAGTGGTAAAAGTGCCTGGTTGGATATATTAGATACTGGCTTCTCAAGAACATATGCCTATAGAGGTTTTGTAGAATCGCAGGAGTTCACAAAGTTATGTGAAAGTTATGGTATTCAGCGCGGCTCGGTGACATTAACGGAACCAAGAGACCAGAATGATGGTATTACACGTTTTGTGTCGCGTTTATATAGCAAGGCTTTAGGTCGTACACCGGATATTTCCGGTTTAAATGCCTGGACGAATGTGATTCTAAATAAAGAATCATCGCCGGAAAAAGTGGCTTTTGGATTTTTCTTTTCAGATGAAATGAAGAAAAAGAATCTTTCTAATGAAGAATTTACCAAAGTGCTTTATCGGGTATTTCTTAACAGGGAAGCGGATAGTGCCGGTCTTGAAAGTTGGGTGAAGTTACTCGAAGACGGTATGCGTCGACAGGCTGTTATGTATGGCGTGTCTAAATCTCAGGAATTTGGAGATATTTTACGGTCTTTTGGATTAGAGCCGACGCAGGGCACAATTGTCTATGTAACCAGCAGTGGAGAAAGATACCATAAAAATGGCTGTAGAACAGTCAGGGGGAATACACTTCCGTTAATCATTGAAGATGCTGAGAGTATTGGATATACACCGTGTGGTGTATGTTATAGATAATTGAAGAATAATAGGATGGTTTAAGTCAGGAGATTTAAAAAGATCTCCTGACTTTTTAAGAAGTGTTAAAAAAAATACGCCAAGCGATATATTATAAACTTAAATATCGATTAGATGATGCTGAGGAACGCGAGATGAAAATTAAAAAAACAAGAGATTTTTTATGTATCTGGATATTTCTTTTAATCTTTTTTGTGCTTGGTAAGGGTGTATATGCAGAAGAGACAGACGGAATTCCGGAAGAACTTTTAGAGGAAATTGAGGAAGAAAATGTTTATACGGATGACATTGGAGGGGACATACTTTTTTCTGTAAACTATGCCGTACCATTCAGTGGAACGATTGAGTATGCAGAGGATGCGGAGACTGCTGTTCAAATATTGCGGCAGCAGATGATAAATCGCAATGGCCTGATTTCAATTTATTATCATGGGGAATATACAGAAGGTATGTCTGCTGAGTTTTTGGAACGGGCGGTGGCCTATGATGATACATTATCAGGCATGGCGGGAGATTATCTTCGATATCATTTTCAGCGTGTTGTTCGTCGAACATATAAAGGAGTGAATGAGGACGGCGAATATATTCGCTTTGAATATGAGATTTATTATTTGAGTTCGTATGATCAGGAACTTGCCGTTAACGAAAAGGTTTGCGATATTCTGGAAGAATTGGATGTGTATTCGGCGGATCGAGAGATGAAGATTCGGAGTGTTTATGCTTATATAACGTCCCATGTGCGTTATGATTCTATGATTTATGAAACATTTAATGTACATTCGGCTTATGGCGCTGCAGTTGAAGGAAAAGCTGTTTGCCAGGGATATTCTTTATTGTTGTATCGGCTTTTGCAGGAGCTCGGCATTCAGAATCGAATGATTTCGGGCGAGGCTGGAGGCACCAGCCATATTTGGAATATTGTGGAGATGGACGGTTATTGGTATAACATGGATGTAACATGGGACTGGGGAAAGGACGAGCAGTTTAAATGGTTATTGGTCGGGGCTGAAAGCTTTGACAGATCTCATATTAGAGACAGTGAGTTCATGGCAGAGGCGTTTTATCATATGTACCCCATGGCCTTAAAAGACTATTAT
>OGYC01001404.1_pt1 | contig 20550 bp, 16 predicted proteins | sample 1576461 | NCBI WGS metagenome assembly OGYC01 (sample SAMEA3541569, study PRJEB24748) | human gut metagenome | biome: human gut; feature: human-associated habitat; material: faeces | place: China | collected 2012 | reverse complement strand
TGCGCCAGTGCGGCATGGTGCTGCCCAAGCACACCTTCTATGTGGACAACATCTTCGTGTACCAGCCCCTGCCCTACGTCAAGAGCATGTACTATATGGATCTGGATCTGTACCGCTACTTCATCGGCCGCGCAGACCAGAGCGTGAACGAGAGCGTGATGATCGGCCGCGTGGACCAGCAGCTGCGGGTCACCAAGCACATGATCGACTGTCAGGATCTGGACGCGCTGAAAGACCAGAAGCGTCTGCGCGCCTACATGGTGCACTACCTGTCGGTCATGATGGCGGTCAGCGACATCTTCCTGCTGCTGGACGGCAGCGCCGAGGCACACGCCAAAAAGGCAGAGCTGTGGCAGTACCTCAAGGATCACGTTACCCCCGGCGTTTACCGCGCCGTGCGCGTGAACCTTGGCGGCATGACCGACCTGCACTTCCCCGGCGGCGACAAGGTGGTTCTTTTCACCTACCGCCAGCTGCGCAAGATTTTTAAGTTCAACTAAGGGTAAGACCCTCTCAGGCATCGCTGTGCGATGCCTGATTCCCCCTTTTGTCACCTACGGTGACATTTTCCCCCGGCCGGGGGAAATCTGTCCTCTCGGGGGGAGCTTTATTGGCACTAACCGGAAGAAGCATAAAAGCTCCCCCTTTCGAGGAAGCTGGCGCGCAGCGTCTGAGAGGGTTCAGCCTTATATTATTACATTATATAGGCAGAGCAAATCCTAACCGGGTATAGACGGCGGCTTATATTACCCACCGGAAAGCGCACGGCGCTGTCAAGAGTTTCCGTGCAAGATTTTGTCCCGAAAAATATCTGCTATTTTTGGCGATTGCTACAAAACGCAAAATATAGTGGTATTTTGCTTGACTTGCCACTAGATAATGATAAAATAGAGCTACATTCAGTTTGTTGGATATCGTTGTGCGCAAACGGGTATCTCTTAGGGTAAGGGATACCCGTTCACAATGCGCCTATATAGAAGGAGGAGAACCGATGAAGATCATCAAACGAAACGGTGCAGAAGTTCCTTTTGATATTACCAAGATCATCACCGCCGTTACCAAAGCCAGTGATTCTGTGGGTGGTCAGGATCGCCTGAGCCGGGAGCAGATCACCCAGATCGCCGCAGCCGTTACCGACCAGTGCCAACAGCTCAACCGCGCGGTCAGCGTGGAAGAAGTACAGGATCTGGTGGAGAACCAGCTGATGGACATTCAGGCGCACGATGTAGCACGCCACTATATCACCTACCGCTACGTCCAGAGCCTGAAGCGCCAGACCAACACCACCGACGAGCGTATCCTGAGCCTGATCGAGTGCCAGAACGAAGAGGTCAAGCAGGAGAACGCCAACAAGAACCCCACCGTCAACAGCGTGCAGCGCGACTATATGGCCGGCGAGATCTCCAAGGATCTGACCGCCCGCCTGCTGCTGGACCCGGAGATCGTAAAGGCACATCAGGAGGGTCTGATCCACTTCCACGATTCCGACTACTTCGCCCAGCATATGCACAACTGCGATCTGGTGAACCTTGAGGATATGCTGCAGAACGGTACCGTTATCTCCGGCACCTATATCGAAAAGCCGCACAGCTTCTCCACCGCCTGCAACATTGCCACCCAGATCATTGCACAGGTGGCCTCCAACCAGTACGGCGGCCAGAGCATCAGCCTGACCCATCTGGCTCCCTTTGTGGACGTCTCCCGCAAGAAGATCGCCGCTGAGGTGGAGCTGGAGATGGAGGGTCTGGACGTCTCTGCCGAGCGCAAGAAGGAGATCGTGGAGCGCCGTCTGCGCAACGAGATCAACCGCGGCGTGCAGACCATCCAGTATCAGGTGGTCACTCTGATGACCACCAACGGTCAGGCACCTTTCATTACCGTGTTCATGTATCTGGGCGAGGCCCGCAACCCGCAGGAAAAGGCCGACCTTGCCATCATCATCGAAGAGACCATCCGGCAGCGCTATCAGGGCGTGAAGAACGAGGCCGGTGTGTGGATCACCCCCGCCTTCCCCAAGCTGATCTATGTGCTGGAAGAGGACAACATCCGCCCCGGCACTCCCTACTATTATCTGACCGAGCTGGCCGCAAAGTGCACTGCAAAGCGCATGGTGCCCGACTATATCTCCGAAAAGAAGATGCTGGAGCTCAAGGTGGACAAAAACGGCGAAGGCCACTGCTACACCTGCATGGGCTGCCGCAGCTTCCTGACCCCCTATGTGGACCCCGAGACCGGCAAGCCCAAGTACTATGGCCGTTTCAATCAGGGCGTGGTCACCATCAATCTGGTGGACGTTGCCCTGAGCTCCGGCGGCAATTTTGAAAAGTTCTGGAAGATCTTTGACGAGCGTTTGGCGCTGTGCCACCGCGCTTTGCAGGCACGTCATCAGCGGCTGCTGGGCACCCCCAGCGATGCCGCTCCCATCCTGTGGCAGTACGGTGCGCTGGCACGCCTGAAGAAGGGTGAAAAGATCGACAAGCTGCTGTTCGGCGGCTACTCCACCATCAGTCTGGGCTATGCCGGCCTGTACGAGTGCGTGAAGTATATGACCGGGAAGAGCCACACCGACGCCGGTGCCAAGCCCTTTGCCCTGAGCGTGATGCAGCACATGAACGACAAGTGCAACGAGTGGAAGAAGGCCGAGAACATGGACTACTCCCTCTACGGCACCCCGCTGGAATCCACCACCTACAAGTTTGCCAAGTGCCTGCAGAAACGCTTTGGCATCGTGGAGGGCATCACGGACAAGAACTATATCACCAACAGCTACCACGTCCATGTCTCTGAGCCCATCGACGCCTTTACCAAGCTGAAGTTTGAGGCCGACTTCCAGCGCCTGTCCCCGGGCGGTGCCATCAGCTATGTGGAAGTGCCCAACATGCAGGACAATCTGGAGGCCGTGATAAGCGTGCTTCAGTTCATCTACGACAACATCATGTATGCCGAGTTGAACACCAAGTCCGATTACTGCCAGTGCTGCGGCTACGACGGCGAGATCAAGATCGTTGAGGATGACGGCAAGCTGGTGTGGGAGTGCCCCAAGTGCGGCAACCGTGACCAGAACAAGCTGAACGTTGCCCGCCGCACCTGCGGTTATATCGGCACCCAGTTCTGGAACCAGGGCCGGACACAGGAGATCAAGGATCGGGTGCTGCATCTGTGATGAATTACGCAACAATCAAGTATTACGACATTGCCAACGGGCCGGGGGTGCGCACCAGCATCTTTGTTTCGGGCTGCAGGCACCACTGCCCGGGCTGCTTCAACGAGGTAGCATGGGATTTCGAGTACGGCCAGCCCTTCGGCAAAGCCGTGCGCAACGAGATCTTTGCATCCTGCCAGCCCGACTATATTGCAGGCATCTCCCTGCTGGGCGGTGAGCCTTTTGAACCGGAGAACCAGCGGGAACTGCTGCCCTTCGTCCGCAACTTCAGGGCGCTGTACCCGAATAAGAGCGTCTGGTGCTATTCCGGCTACACCTGGGAACAGCTGACCGGCAGTGTTCCCTGCCCCGCCCGCTGTGAGGTCACCGATGAGCTGCTGAGCCTGCTGGATGTTCTGGTGGACGGCCGCTTTGTGGAAGCCCAGCACGATATCTCCCTGCGCTTCCGGGGCAGCAGCAACCAGCGGCTTCTGGATGTGCCCAAAAGCCTTGCCGCAAAGTCCCCCGTCTGGTGGGAGGACGAAAAAGTCTTTGCGACACACACGATGTAAACCTCTCAGTCGCGCTGACGCGCGCCAAGCCTCCTGGTAAGGGAGCCCTTGGTATAGCAATACACTTTCATGCAATAAAACAACGCCCGATTTTCAACACTCTATACAAAGTGAGTGGAAAACCGGGCGTTTTATTATTTAACGGGATGAAACCATATCCTCAATGACACTCAGGAACTCCTGCCCGTAGCGGGCGGCCTTTTTCTCGCCCACACCCGGGATATTGAGCAGTTCCTCCACGCTCAGGGGCTTTTTCAGCGCCATCTGGCGGAGGGTGGAATCATTGAACACCATATAGGCGGGGAGCTTCTGCTTTGCGGCCAGCCGCTTGCGCAGGGCATAGAGGGCCGCCAGCAGCTTCTCGTCTGCTTCGCTGAGGACATCTTCGTCGGCACGGCGGCGGGAGGCCGAGGCCAGCCGCTTTGCACTGGCCGCGGCGCGCTGGCGGGCTTGTGCCGCCTGCTCCTCCACCTGTTCGGCAGCCTGTGCTGCCAGCAGACAGTTGGAACAGTTCTCGCACTTCTGGGGCGCGGCCTCGCCGAAGTAGCTCAGCAGATACCCCCGCAGGCAGCGCGGCGTGGTGGAGTAGAAGGTCATGTACTTGAGCCGTTCCTCTGCCTTGCGTGCCGCTTCGGCCTTGACATCCGCAGGCAGGCCGTTGTCAGCCTCCATCTCCTTGTCGATGAAGAACCGGATGGTGCGCACATCGGTGCCGGAATAGAGCAGGGTGCAGCGGGCAGGTTCCCCGTCACGGCCCGCGCGGCCCGCCTCCTGATAATAGCTCTCCAGATCCTTGGGCATATTATAATGGATGACGAACCGGACGTTTGGCTTATCGATGCCCATGCCGAAGGCATTGGTCGCCACCATGATCTGCACCCGGTCATAGAGGAAATCGTCCTGATTCTGCCGCCGGGTATCCGCATCCAGTTTGGCGTGGTAGGCTGCCGCCCGGATTCCCCGGCTCTGCAGCAGGCGGGTGGTCTCGTCCACCTGCCGGGTGGTGCTGCAATAGATGATGCCCGCATTGTCCCGCTCCCTGAGCACAAGGTCGAGCAGAACTTTGGGCTTCTCGCTGGGCAGGGCCCTGCGGGTGGCAAAATAGAGGTTGGGCCGGTCGAAGCTGGTGGTCACCTCGTAGGGGGTGTGGAGTTCCAGATGGGTGCGGATGTCCTCCCGCACATGGGCCGTGGCGGTGGCCGTAAAGGCTCCCACCACCGGGCGCTTGGGCAGGCTGTCCACAAATGCCTTGATGCGCAGGTAGCTGGGGCGGAAGTCCTGCCCCCACTGGCTGATGCAGTGGGCCTCGTCCACCGTGACCATGCTAATCTCCCGCTCCTGCGCAAACCGCTGGAAGCCCGGCATCTCCAGCCGCTCCGGAGCCACATAGATAATCTTATACCACCCCTCCCGGGCGCGGCGGAGCATCAAAGCCTTCTGGTTGTCTGTCAGGCTGTTGTTCAGGAAAGCTGCCGCCACACCGGCCTGTACCAGCGCCCCCACCTGATCCTTCATCAGGCTGACCAGCGGCGAGACCACAATGGTGATGCCCGGCAGCAGCAGGGCCGGCACCTGATAGCAGATGGACTTGCCCGCACCTGTGGGCATCACGGCCAGCACATCCTGCCCGGCCAGCAGGCGGGAGACGATCTCCTCCTGCCCCGGGCGGAAGCTGTCGTAGCCAAAGACTTTTTTCAGAATACTATGCGGACTTTCCATGGTTCCTCCTATCCATACAAAACCGCTCCATCATTGCTTCGCAATGCCACCTCTCCCAGTAGGAGAAGCAAGTCTTGGCTCCCCTGCCAGGGGAGCTGGACGCAAAGCGGCCTGAGAGGTTTATAACCCAACCAGTATACCACAACTCCCCGGATAATTGTAAAACATCTCTGACATTTCCCACGTTCGATAGCATTTCCTGCACAAAAATGCTATAATATGGGTACATATCTCCATCCCGGCCCCTGCCTTGCGCATCTGCCGGAAAAGAGCAAAGGAGTATTTTGTATGGCTCAGAAATTGATCACCTTCGCCGTCCCGTGCTACAACTCGGCGGCATATATGCGCCACTGTATCGAGACCCTGCTCTCCGCCGGGGAGCAGGCCGAGATCATCCTGGTGGACGATGGTTCCACCAAGGATGACACCCCCGCCATCTGCGACGAGTACGCTGCCAGATATCCCACCATCGTCAAGGCCATCCATCAGGAGAATGGCGGCCATGGTGAGGGCGTAAATCAGGGCATCCGCAACGCCACCGGCCTGTATTATAAGGTGGTAGACAGCGACGACTGGCTGGACGAAGCCGCCCTCAGGACCGTGCTGGCCAAGCTGAACACGCTGACCGCCCGGGGCACCGCGCCTGACCTGATGATCTGCAACTATGTCTACGAGCATGTGGAGGACAACACCAGCCACACCGTGCGCTACACCAACGTGTTCCCCCAGAACCGGCTGTTCAACTGGACGCATGTCGGCCACTTCCGGCCCGACCAGAACCTGCTGATGCACTCGGTGATGTACCGCACACAGGTGCTGCGGGACTGCGGCATGGTGCTGCCCAAGCACACCTTCTATGTGGACAACATCTTTGTCTACCAGCCCCTGCCCTTTGTCAAGAGCATGTACTATATGGATCTGGACCTGTACCGCTACTTCATCGGACGGGCCGACCAGAGCGTGAACGAGAGTGTGATGGTCAAGCGGGTGGATCAGCAGCTGCGGGTGACCCGCCACATGATCGACTGCCAGGACCTGGATGCCCTCAAGGGCCAGAAGAAGCTGCGCAGCTATATGCTGCACTACCTCTCCATGATGATGGCCATCAGCGACATCTTCCTTCTGCTGGATGGCAGTGCCGCCGCAAAGCAGAAGGAAAACGAGCTGTGGGCTTACCTCAAGGCACACACCAGCGCCGGGGTCTACCGCTCCATCCGCTACGGCTTTGGCGGCGTGACCAACCTGAAGATTCCCAAGGGCGACAAGCTCGTGCTGGGCTGTTACCGCATTGCACAGAAGATTTTTAAATTCAATTAACAAATGTTGCTTTTCCTCCTCAGATAAGATATACTTTTTAACGTATCTTAATTTCTGAGGAGGATCTCATTTTATGGAGCAATTGCTCATCTGCATGTCTCTTTCGCTCATTGCGGGCCTGTTGGCATCCCGTGCAGCGAAAGCGATCCGCCTGCCGGCTGTCACCTCTTATCTGGTGGCAGGACTTCTGCTGGGCCCCTTCTTTCTGGGTCGGCTGGGCCTGAGCGGCTGGGGCTTCGGTTTCGGAAGCCTTGCACAGGTCGAAGGCTACGGCATCATCACACAGGTGGCACTTGGCTTCATCGCCTTTGTCATCGGCAACGAGTTCCGGCTCAGCGCGCTGGAGAGCATGGGCAGGCAGGCGGTCACTGTGGGCATCCTGCAGGCCGTTATCACCACCGTGCTGGTGGATATCGCTCTGGTTGCCCTGCACTTTGCCCGGCCGGATGTCATCTCAATGGCATCGGCCATCACACTGGGTGCCATCGCCTCTGCCACAGCCCCCGCCGCCACCCTGATGGTGGTCAAGCAGTACAAGGCCAGCGGCCCCCTGACCCGCCTGCTGCTGATGGTGGTCGCCATTGACGATGCCGTGGGTCTGGTGCTCTTCTCGGCCTCTTTCGGCATCGCAAACGCGCTGGAACAGGGCCGCATCGACCCCATCAGCATCCTTCTGGAGCCTCTGGTGGAGATCGTCCTCAGCCTGGGTCTGGGCGCACTGGCCGGTCTGCTGCTCAACCAGCTGGAGGTCTACTTCCACTCCCGCTCCAAGCGCATGAGCCTTTCGGTGGCCTTTGTGCTGCTGACGGTGGGCCTTTCCATGGTCAGCTTTAAGGTCGGCCCCATCCACTGCAGCTTCTCGCTGCTGCTGGTCTGCATGATGACCGGTACCGTGTTCTGCAACATCTGTCCCACTTCCGATGAGCTGATGGACCGCCTGGACCGCTGGGTAAGCCCGGTGAACATCCTGTTCTTTGTGCTCTCCGGCGCGGAGCTGGACCTGAACATCCTTGCAAACCCCATGGCCCTGCTCATTGGTGCCGTCTATATCGCTTCCCGCTCTCTGGGCAAGATCTCCGGCTCCTATGTCAGCTGCAAGGCCACCCGCTGCAGTGAGAAGATCCAGAAGTATCTGGGCATCACCCTGCTGCCGCAGGCCGGTGTGGCGCTGGGTATGGCCGCCGAAGCTGCGGAGCTTTCCGATGGCCACATGGTGCGCAACGTGGTGCTCTTCTCGGTGCTGGTGTACGAGCTGGTCGGCCCGACCCTGGCCAAGATCAGCCTGACCGCCGCAGGCGAGATCATTCCCGAGGGCCGCACGAGCGCCCGTACCACCAACAAGCCGGAGGAGCCGGTCAGCGTGGACTGATCTTCCCATCCATCTCACCGCAGGTGACGGAGCTCCTGCACTACAAAAGCCGCTGCACAGCGTAACAACTGTGCAGCGGCTTTCTGTTTGCTCTTTATTTCAGCACGATCTCATCGTTCTCAGCATCCACGGTCAGGGTGGAGCCGGAAACAAGGGTGCCGTCGATGATCTTTTCAGCGGCAGGGTCCTCCACAGCCTTGCGGATGGTGCGGCGCAGGTCGCGGGCACCAAACTTGCCGCCCTGGCTCTTGTGCACCAGCGCTGCCAGTGCCGCCGGGGTATAGCTGTAGGCAATGCCCTTGGCCTCCATGCTGGGCTTGTACTCGTCCAGCATCAGGGCGGCAATGCCCTGCAGGGTCTCCTCGCTCAGCGGCTTGAAGGTGATGACCTCATCCACGCGGCCCAAAAACTCAGGGCGGAGGAACTGGCTCAGTGCCTTGCGGCTCTTCTCCTCGTTCCGCTCCTCCTCGCTGCGGTTGAAGCCCAGACTTGCGGTGGTCTGGTCGCTACTGCCCGCATTGGAGGTCATGCAGATGACAGTGTTGGAGAAATCCACGGTGCGGCCCTGGGCATCGTTGATCTTGCCCTCGTCCAGGATCTGCAGCAGGATATTCATCACATCGGGGTGGGCCTTTTCGATCTCATCGAACAGCACCACGCTGTACGGGCGGCGGCGGACCTTTTCGGTCAGCTGACCCGCCTCCTCGTAGCCCACATAGCCCGGAGGGGAACCGATCATGCGGGACACGGCGTACTTTTCCATATACTCGCTCATATCCAGCCGGATCAGCGGGTCGGGGCCGTCAAAGAGCTGGTTTGCCAGCTGCTTCACCAGCTCCGTCTTGCCCACGCCGGTGGGGCCCACAAAGATGAAGCTGGCCGGACGGCGGCGGCCCGAAAGGTCGGCGCGGCTGCGCTTGACCGCCTGCGCCACCAGATGCACGGCATCGTCCTGGCCGATGATCTTCTTTTTCAGCTCGGTCTCAAGGCTGGCGAGCTTTGCATACTCGGTCTCCCGGATCTTCACCGCCGGGATGCCCGTCCACAGCTCAATGACCTTGGCCACATCGTCCATGGTCACCTGGATCTCCCCGGCTGCAGCCTGCTTGGCGGGCAATTCCCGCTCCAGCTGTGCCATCCGGGTCTTGCGCTCTGCCACACGCTCGTAATCGATGGGCTCGTTCACATCGGCGTTTTCCATGTCGGCCTCTTCCTGCTTGAGGGCCTCCAGCTCCTTCTGCATGGTCAGATACTCGGAGATGACCGGGTGGGCCAGATTGCAGCAGGCACAGGCCTCGTCCAGCAGGTCGATGGCTTTATCGGGCAGGTAGCGGTCGGTGATATACCGCTCGCTCAGGGTCACGGTGGCGTTCAGCACATCGGCGGGCACCTGCACATGGTGGTGCTCCTCGTAGTAGTGCTTGATGCCGCCCATCACGGCCAGCGTATCAGCGACGCTGGGTTCCTCCACCCGCACGGGCTGGAACCGGCGCTCCAGCGCCTGGTCCTTCTCGATATACTTGCGGTACTCGTTGAAGGTAGTGGCACCGATGACCTGGATCTCGCCGCGGGAGAGGGCGGGCTTCAGGATGTTGCCCGCATTCATGGCACCCTCGCTCTCACCGGCAGAGGTAATGGTGTGGATCTCGTCAATGAACAGGATGACGTTGCCCGCAGCCTTGACCTCGCTCAGCAGGCCCTTGACCCGCTGCTCGAACTGGCCGCGGAACTGGGTACCTGCCACAAGGCTGGTCAGGTCGAGCAGGAAGATCTCCTTATCCTGCAGCCCTGCCGGCACCTGCCCCTTGGCGATGCGCTCGGCAATACCCTCGGCAATGGCGGTCTTGCCAACGCCCGCCTCACCAATGAGGCAGGGGTTGTTCTTCTGGCGGCGGCTCAGGATCTGGATGGTGCGGTAGATCTCCCGGTCGCGGCCGATGATATCATCCAGCTTCCCCTCCCGGGCTTTGCGGGTCAGGTTCTCGCAGTAGGTATCCAGAAACTTGCGGCGGGGCGGTTTTTTGTCGTTTTTGCCCGCCTTCTTCTCGTTTTTCCCGTTCTGGGCACTGCCGTTCACCCCCAGCGGGAAGGTGGCGCTGGAGCCGGGCACAAGGTCGCCGTCCTCTTCGCTCTGGTCCGGCTGGCCCATGCCCATCATCATGGAGAAGGGGTTCATGTTGCTCATGTCCCCCATCTCCTGCATCATGTTTTCCATCCGGTCTTCCATGGCATCCATGTCCTCGTCGGACATGCCAAACTGCTTCATCAGATCATCGACCGGTTTGATGTGCATCTCCCGGGCACAGTGCAGGCAGTACCCCTCGTTTTTCATCTGGCCATTTTCCATCCGCTGGACAAAAATAATGGCAGGCCGCTTCTGGCATCGAATGCAGACCATTGTTCCTCCTTTTCCCTCCCCGCTCAGACAAACGGGTTGAACACATTGAATACTTTATAGTAAAGGCTGCCGCTCATCACCGTGTCGTTGAGCATGGTGAGGTTGCCGCCGGTGATCACAATGAGTGCCCAGACCACGCAGAGCACCAGATAGATGTCCACAAGGCTGGCAATGCCGCCCACGCCCCAGCCCAGCCAGTGGTTCACTGCACCGATCACGGGCAGCTTGTTCACCAGCCCCAGCACTGTGACCAGCAGGCTGACCAACATCCGCAGCAGGGCAAACGCCACAAAGAACAGCACCAGCGAGATCACCGGGGTCAGCAGCGGAGCCAGCACCTTCTGGACGATGGTATCCGCCAGCACAACGGCATTGTCATTGAGGACGGCAGAGATGGAGCGCTCGCAGGCATCCACGATGGATGCCCGGAACGCCTCGGGCAGAAAGCCCGCATACCGCTGGGCAATGCCATCCAGACTGACGGCTCCCCCGGCGGCGATATTGGCAGCGATCTGGTCCCGGAAGCTTCCGGCGAGGAAGCGCTCGAACACCTGCCCGGCTGCCCAGCCTGAAAAGGCTCTGGCACCGAACAGGCTGATGAGGCTGCCCGTCAGCTGCACCACCGAGGCCAGAAAGCCTTTGCGGGCATACCGGACGGCCAGCACCAGCCAGACCACCGTACATAGGATATCAAAAATAAATGACGGATTCTTGAACATACGTTTAACCTTATTCCGAACTGGCTCACCCTCTCAGTCACGACTGCCGTCGTGCCAGCTCCCCCAAAGGGGGAGCCAACGCTTCTGACAGGGGAAGCCACAAAACAAATTGCACTCTTTTTCCTCAAAGCCGCAATTGCCTCTCCCTTTGGGAGAGGTGGCAATGCGCAAGCATTGACGGAGAGGGCTATTCAGCGGGTGCTTCCAACTTCTGCACCGTGTTGCCGCTGAACAGCAGCAGATCCTTGCTGTTGGCCAGCAATGCCTGCGGGCTGGTGTCAAGGTTCTGGCTCCACTGCTGGGTGCCGGATGCATCAAAGCACTCCACGGCGTTATCGGCCAGCAGATAGAACAGGTTCCCCGCCCGGACAATGGAATTTGCCGCCGGGACAGCGGCGCTGAACTGGACGTTCAGGTTTTTGTCCAGCGTCACAGCCTGAGAGACCTGCCCCGATGCCAGCAGCAGGGCCACATTGCCTGCCGCGTCCACAGAAACATCCTTCAGCTCCGTGCCCGCAAAATCATAGACCGCACGCTCACCGCCGCCCGCATTGTAGAGCACAGCCCTGGTATCGTAGACAGCCAGGATCGTGGAAGCAGAGGTCCATCCCAGCCACTGGGGTACGCCGCCCTGATTCACCAGACTGACGGGATCGCCCGATGCCAGATTGATGAGGTAGAGGTTGGTCATCACCTGTCCCCCGCTGACGGTGACGGCTGCCGCCGCCAGCTTCCGGCTGTCGGGGGAAAAGGCCATCCGCAGGGGGGTGCCGTCGTTGGAGGTCATGCTCCAGCTGAGCTGCTGCTCCATGGAGGGGCTGTATACCAGCAGCTTTGCCATGCTGGTCTGGTCCTCCGTGACCACAGCCAGCGTGCCGTTGTCCGACATGGCGCAGAGGAAAATGCTGTTTTCCAGCTGCTTGGTGTAGAGGTTCTGGGTACGGCTCTCCACCCGCAGCTCGTTTCCGGAGCGGTTGTAGAGGACAAAGCGGGTCTTGCCCGCGGCCAGCGCCGGGCGGGCATAGCCGCTCTGGATGCTGTTCAGCTTTTTGCCGGTGCGCGACCAGACCACACAGCCCTCGTCCCCCAGCTCCACAAAGCTGCCGGTCAGGGGGGCCATCTGTTCCAGCTCGGCCACACCGGTCTGCTGGGGCCAGCCGGAGCCGGGCAGCAGGGCAATGCGGGCCGTATCGGTCAGGTCCTTCAGGGCCGCCACCGAGCTGCCCGCGATGCCGGTGGCAAACAGCACCACCGCCGTCAGCAGCACCAGCAGCACCGCCGTGCGGCGGATGCGCCGGTTCCGCACACGCTGGCGGGCAGCTTCCAGATATTCGACCCGCCCTTCCGAAAGCGGCTCGTCACTCTCCGGACGGTTGCGATTTTTTCTCATAGGTCGTAGTCCACCTTCTCCAAAAATAGCCCTTTCGCGGGCAGCGTCGGCCCGGCCTGGCTGCGGTCCCGGCTGGCAAGGATGCCGGGAATGGCATCGGGCTGCATCCGGCCCGCGCCCACCTCACACAGGGTGCCTGCCAGAATGCGCACCATGTTATAGAGGTAGCCGTCCGCTGTCACCTCAATGTCCACCTCGTCGCCCTTCCGGGTCACATGGCAGTCGGTGATGGTGCGCACGGTATCTCCGTGGGCAGCAGCAGAGGAACCCGCCGCGCACAGGGCCAGAAAATCGTGCTTTCCCACAAACTGTTCCGCCGCCCTCTGCATGGCATCCACATCCAGCCGCCGGGGCACCCGGGTGTAATATTTTTCATCAAAAGGCGAATCGATGGGGTGGTTGTGGATGCGGTACAGGTAGGTCTTGGTATGAGCGGCATAGCGGGCGTGGAACTCCTCCGGCACCACCCGGGCGCACAGCACCCGGATATCCGGGGGCAGGTGCTGGTTGATGGCCAACGGCAGCTTTTCGGGGGGGATGCGGGTCTCCGCGTGGAAGTTCAGCGCAAAGCCCAGCGCGTGGACCCCGGCATCGGTGCGGCTGCACCCCTTGATATCGGGGCGGCTGTGGAGCACCGCTTCCAGCCCATCCTGAAAGGTCTGGGCCACGCTCCGCCCGTTGGGCTGCACCTGAAAGCCGCAGTAGTTGGTGCCGTCGTAGGCAAGGGTCAGTAAATAGTTCATCATATCAGAAATTCGGGAACACCAGTCTCGAGCTCAGGATCACCATAAAGCAGACGATGCACACCGCCAGATCGATATAATCCTGCCGGGTGCAGCGCAGCACCTTCAGGCGGGTGCGGCCATCACCGCCGCGGTAGCAGCGGCACTCCATGGCCATGGCCAGCTCATCGGCGCGGCGGAAGGCCGAGATGAACAGCGGGATGAGCACCGGCACCAGCGCCTTGACGCGCTCCATCATGGAACCGTTGTCCAGCATGGCACCACGGGCTTTCTGGGCGTTCATGATCTTGTCGGTCTCTTCGATCAGGGTCGGGATAAAGCGCAGGGCAATGCTCATCATCATAGCCAGTTCATGCACCGGGAAGTGCAGCCTGCCCAAAGGCTTGAGCAGCTGCTCAATGGCATCCGTCAGCACGATGGGGCTGGTGGTATAGGTCAGCAGGCTGGTGCCCGCGATCAGTGCCATCACGCGCACCGCCATCAGGATGGCATAGCGCAGGCCCTCGGCGTAGATGTTCAGCACCCAGAAGTGCACCAGCGGTTCGCCCTCACCCGAAACAAAGAAGAGGTTGAGCACCGCGGTAAAGAGGATGATGGGCAAAATGGGCTTCAGGCTCTTGGTGATGAGCTTGAAGGGGATCTTTGCCACGCCGTACATGGCCACAAGGAACACAAGGGACAGCGTCAGGCCCAGCGGGTTGGACGCGGCAAACAGCAGGATGATGTAGACGATGGTCAGCACCAGCTTCATGCGGGGGTCGAACTTATGCACAAGGCTGTCGCCCGGGAAGTGCTGGCCGATGGTGATATCTCTCAGCATGTGGCAGCGCCCCCCTTCTTTGCATCCACACGGGGCAGCACAAGGCTTTCGCCTGCGTCCCGGCGCTTCTTGGCTTCCAAAATCATCTTGACGGCATAGGGCACAGTGTAAACATCCGCCGGGACATCCACCCCCATCTCCCGCAGCTTGAGGAAGATCTTTGTGACCTGCGGCACGCTCAGGCCCAGCGCCAGCAGCTCGGGCGCACGGGCAAACACGTTCTCCACGGTGTCATACATGGCGATCTTCTTGTTGCTCATCACCAGCACACGGTCGGCGTATTTGGCAATATCCTCCATGCTGTGGGAGACCAGCAGCACGGTGGTGCCGGTCTTTTTGTGGTACTCCTTGACCTCAGACAGGATCTCGTCCCGGCCCTCGGGGTCCAGCCCGGCGGCAGGCTCATCCAGCACCAGAATGCGGGGCTTCATGGCCATCACACCCGCCACGGCCACCCGGCGCTTCTGGCCGCCGGACAGCTCAAAGGGGCTGCGCTGCAGCAGCGCCTCATCCAGGCCGACAAAGTCCGCTGCTTCATGCACCCGCCTGTCGATCTCGGCCTCGTCCAGCCCCATGTTTCTGGGGCCAAAAGCGATATCCTTATAGCAAGTCTCCTCAAACAGCTGGTACTCCGGGTACTGGAACACCAGACCGGTGAGGAAACGGAATTCCCGGATCTTTTCCGGCTCGGCCCACAGGTCACGGCCATCGATGATGATGTGACCGCTGGTGGGCTTGTTCAGGCCGTTCATGTGGGTGATGAGAGTGCTCTTGCCGGAGCCGGTGGCACCGATGATGCCCACAAAATCTCCCTCTTCCACCTCAAAGCTCACATCATCCAGCGCGGTGACGGCATTGGGCATTCCCGGGTTATAGACATAACTCAGGTGATCTACTTTGATAATGCTTCCCATCTTCCGTCCCCTCCCTTACTTCAAAAGCTCATACAGAGCCTGTGCGCACGCGCCGGTGTCGATGATGCCCTCGGGCATGGGGATGCCGGCCTTGACCAGCTCATCCCGCAGCTCGGCAGCCTGCGGCACATCCAGCCGCAGGGCGCGCACCTTTTCGGTCTGGCTGAACACCTCTTTCGGGGTGCCCTCCATGACCACATTGCCCTTGCTCATCACCAGCACGCGGTCGGCCTGAGCAGCTTCTTCCATATAGTGGGTGATGGACACCACCGTGATGCCCATGTTCTTGTTCAGATGGTGGATGGTCTGCATCACCTGCTCCCGGCCCCGGGGATCAAGCATGGCGGTGGCCTCGTCCAGGATCAGGCAGTCGGGCCGCATGGCGACCACGCCCGCAATGGCAACGCGCTGCTTCTGGCCGCCGGACAGGTTGTGGGGCGCACGCTCCCGGTACTCGTAGATGCCCGCCATCTTCATCGCTTCATCCACACGGCGGCGCATCTCCTCCGGCGGCACGCCCAGATTTTCCAGCGCAAAGGCGACATCTTCCTCCACCACGGTGGCAACGATCTGGTTGTCCGGGCTCTGGAACACCATGCCCACGGTCTGGCGGATATCGTAGATCTTGTCCTCGTCTTTGGTGTCCATTCCCTCCACCAGCACAGTGCCGCTCTCCGGCAGAAGGATGGCGTTGAAGTGCTTGGCCAGCGTGGATTTTCCACAGCCGTTGGCCCCCAGCACCGCCACAAATTCGCCCCGCTTCACCTCAGCCGACACGCCGTTCAGGGCGTAGTCCGGCTGTTCCGGGTCATAGCGGAACTTCAGATCTTTCGCAGTTAAAATCGTTTCTTCCATAGGTTTTCTCTTTCCGGTGGTGCGCCCTTCTCAAAAGGGCTGTACCCCATTCTTGGTTCTTCTTCATTTTTTCAGAATGGCTGCCGTCAGGACACTCCCCCAGTCTGCTTCGCAGACAGCCCCCTCTGAGATGGGGCCTCTGGCGCAACCGAGAAGTTTTCCGGCAAACGGTCAACGTTCCCGCCATGCCAAAGGCTCCCTCCCCGAGGGAGCTGGCACGGCGACAGCCGTGACTGAGGGAGTTCATTCTTCCCAAATGGCCGTTGCGCCGCAGGGCACAACGCCGCCGGTGGCGGAAACGGGCAGGCCGATCTCATCACAGCTGGTCTTGCCGCCAAAGCGGGGCACCAGCGTGGTCTTGAGCATATACTCCATGACCGCCGGGGACAGGCCGGTGGTGTAGCTGTTGACCGCAAAGAACAGCGGGGTATCGCTGAGCACCTCTTCGCACTGGCTGATGAGGTCGTAGATGCAGTCCTCCAGCTTCCAGATCTCGCCGCCGGGGCCGCGCCCGTAGCTGGGCGGGTCCATGATGATGCCGTCGTAGGTGTTGCCGCGGCGCTTTTCCCGCGCCACGAACTTGGCGCAGTCGTCCACCAGCCAGCGGATGGGCTTATCGGTCAGGCCGCTTGCCACGGCGTTGTCCTTGCCCCATGCCACGATGCCCTTGGAGGCATCCACATGGCAGACGGTAGCACCGGCAGCGGCACAGGCCAACGTAGCGCCGCCGGTGTAGCCAAACAGGTTCAGCACCTTCACCGGGCGGTTCGCGGCGCGGATCTTCTGCTGGTACCACGCCCAGTTGACCGCCTGTTCCGGGAACACGCCGGTGTGCTTGAAGCCGGTGGGGCTGACGATAAGGGTGAGCTTATCCTCCCCTTCGCCGCAGCTGATCTTCCACTTTTCCGGCAGACGGCGGCGGTACTCCCACTCGCCGCCGCCCTGATTGGAGCGGTGGTAGATGGCATCTGCCTTTGCCCACAGGGGGCTTTGCTTGTGGGTCTTCCACACCACCTGCGGGTCGGGACGGATGAGCAGGGTCTCTCCCCAGCGTTCCAGCCGGTTGCCGTCGGTGGCATCCAGCAGTTCGTAGTCTTTCCAAGTATCTGCAGGGCGCATAGCGTCCTCCTTCCGTTTACTGCTTCAAAATCCTATATATAATAAGTCAGAACAGGCTTTGCTGGCCGTTTTCCTCGGCGCTGCCGATCTCCGGGGCTTTCATGCCCAGATGCTCGTAGGCAAGGCGGGTGGCGCAGCGTCCGCGCGGGGTGCGGGTCAAAAAGCCCATCTGCATCAGATACGGCTCGCACAGATCCTCCAGTGTGACGGCCTCCTCGCCCAGCGCGGCAGCCAGCGTTTCCAGACCTACCGGGCCGCCGTTGTACATCTCGATGATGGCGCGCAGCAGGCTGCGGTCCAGCTCGTCCAGACCCAGCGCGTCCACGTCCATCCGCTTCAGCCCCAGCAGCGCCACATCCTGATCGATGATGCCGTCGCCCAGCACAGTGGCAAAGTCGCGGATGCGCTTCAAAAAGCGGTTCGCCACGCGGGGGGTGCCACGGCTGCACTTGGCCAGCTCGTAAGCGCCCTCCGGGGTGATGGGCTGATCCAGAATGCCCGCCGACCGCATGATGATGCGGGAAAGCTCGTCCGGGCTGTACAGTTCCAGCTTGAGCAGCACACCAAAGCGGTCGCGCAGCGGGCCGGTAATCTGTCCGGCGCGGGTGGTAGCGCCCACCAGCGTGAACCGGGGCAGGTTGATGCGGATGCTCTGGGCGCTGGGGCCTTTGCCGATCATGATATCCAGCGCGTAGTCCTCCAGCGCCGGGTACAGCACCTCCTCCACCTGCCGGGACAGGCGGTGGATCTCATCAATGAAGAGCACATCGCCCTCCTGCAGATTGGTCAGCAGGGCGGCAAGGTCGCCGGGCTTTTCAATGGCCGGGCCGCTGGTGATGCGGATCTGTACGCCCATTTCGTTGGCAATGATGCCTGCCAGTGTGGTCTTGCCAAGGCCCGGCGGGCCGTAGAGCAGGATGTGGTCCATGGGCTCCCCGCGCCGCTTGGCGGCTTCCAGATAGATCTTCAGGTTCTGCTTGACCTTTTCCTGCCCGATGTAGTCTTCCAGATGCTGCGGGCGGAGGTTGTTTTCCTCGCTGTCCGCCGCCGTCATGCCGGGCTGCATCATTTTTGCGCCGTACAGCGCAGTTTCGTCCTGCATTCTTTACCTCCTGCCTGCCATGCTGCGCAAGGCCAGTTTGATGATCTCTTCCACGGGCAATGCCGCGTCGATCTTGGAAACGGCAAGCGCTGCTTCGCTCTGGCTGTACCCCAGCGACACCAGCGCCGCAATGGCCTGACTGCTGCCCTGAGAAGCCTGTGTGTCGGCAAAAGCACCTGCCACATCCTCCAGCGAGATGCCGTCCACAAAGCCCTTGGCGACCTTATCCTTCAGCTCCAGCACGATGCGCTGTGCAAGCTTCGGCCCCACGCCGGAAGCCGCCTTGAACGCCTTGTGGTCCCCCGCCGAGATCGCCAGTGCCACGCGGTCCGGCTCCATCACGCTCAGGATGGCAAGACCCACCTTAGGCCCCACGCCGGACACGGCGGTCAGCATCTCAAAGCAGGCCTGCTGCTCCTCAGTGGCAAACCCGTAGAGGCTCACATCGTTCTCGGTGACGCTCATCACGGTGTAGATGGTGGCTTCCTTGCCCACGCCGGGCAAGGCCCCGGCCACGCTGGCCGGGCACTGGGCATAGTAGCCTACACCGCCGCAGCTGAGCACCACTGCGTTCATGTTTTTTTTGACGATTTTTCCTGTCAGACAGTAGATCATTTAAAACCCTCTCCGTTTCTGTGTCGGCCAATTTTCCTCTGTTCAGCTCGCCCTTCGGGAGAACTCCGGTGCCGTGCCGCTGCAGGCAGACGGAACCGGTGAGAGGGTCAGATCGGCCCGGCCACACGGCGGACAAAGCGGTTGAGCTGGTTGCCGTTGGTGTGGCAGAAGGTGATGGCCATTGCCAGCGCATCGGCGGTATCGTCCGGCTTTGGCACGGCGGGCAGATGCAGCAGCACGCGGGTCATCTCCTGCACCTGCTTTTTCACGGCCTTGCCGTAACCGGTAACAGCCTGCTTTACCTGCATGGGGGTGTACTCGTAGATGGGCAGGCCTGCCTGCGCTGCCGCCAGCAGGATCACGCCGCGGGCTTCTGCCACGCCGATGACCGTGGTCTGATTGTGCTGGTAGAACAGCTTTTCGATGGCAAGCACCTCGGGCCGGGTGCGCTCGATCACCTCTTTGATGCCTGCATACACCTCGTCCAGACGGCGCTCGAACGGCACGCCCGCGTCGGTGCACACCGCACCGAAGTCCACCGGCGCAAACCGGTTGCCTGCGTAATCCACCACGCCCCAGCCCACGATGGCGTAACCGGGGTCGATGCCCAAAACTCTCATGCTGCGTTCCCTTTCCGACACTACTCCTATTATAGTTTTCTATTATAGCACAACGTCTGGTTGGGAGCAACAAGAAAGCTGTCACCCACCGCCCCAAAACCCGCGCTGCACCGCACAGAAGCCGGGTGCAGGGGCGCTTTTTCAAAAAAGTTTTACAATTTTCGAAAAAGGGCTTGCATTTTGGCACAGGGTATGGTATTATAATCTAGCTGATTTCGGCAAAACAGAATATGGACGGTTAGCTCAGCTGGTAGAGCATCTGCTTGACGTGCAGGAGGTCACAGGTTCGAGTCCTGTACCGTCCACCATACAGTTCGTACTCGAACCCGATTCTCTATGAGAAAGGGTTCGGGTACGTTTTTTGTTTACAGGAGGTTCTGCGGCGAGAGTATGCAGAGCGGTAAACGGGAACGAACAAAGGCAGGGTATCACCATGGCGGTGGTGCCCTGCCTTTTACGTTTGTCCCTCCTATATGCGTGTTTCGGGTCAATCGCTGCGTACGTCCGTACACAGCCCGTACGCACGTACGCAGGAAAATGAGCAAGTTCTGGCATATAGGGGTGGTCTTTCGGTTGGCAGTATGATATACTCGGCTCAACATAATAGTTGTAGACAAATGCAATTTTGAAAGTGTATCAATCGTATCTTAAATAAACGCACCATCTAAAAAGGAGGTCTTAGCTATGAAAAAAGCATCGAGCATTTGGGTTCGCAGAGGTGTTTTGATACACCGCTTGCATGGTCAAGGGTTGGCATTAGCTCTCCTATTAAAGCAAAAGCCGATGTCTGCTCCGCAAATTTGCTCATCCCTTTTGGGAAAGGAAATTCACGTTGACCGAAAGAAGATTGGGAAACTTTTGGCAGACCTTGAATGGTGGGGAATTGTTTCTAACGAGAATGGTATATACAGCTGTCAGAGTGCTGCGTTGGATGGTTTCCAAGAGAACTATAATGAAAGCCAACTGATTGATTTGATTGGGCTGACTCAAAACACTGTAAATGGCCAGTCTTTTTACAGTTCTGTGCCTCCAATGAGTGTTAGTTCTCGTGGGCCTAGCGGGGCATGATTTTCGGATAGTAAACAGCAGGGTTTGGGGCAGGCACGCCCCAACAAGAACACTTCAAAAACGCGGGA
>OGYC01001395.1_pt1 | contig 20701 bp, 18 predicted proteins | sample 1576461 | NCBI WGS metagenome assembly OGYC01 (sample SAMEA3541569, study PRJEB24748) | human gut metagenome | biome: human gut; feature: human-associated habitat; material: faeces | place: China | collected 2012 | reverse complement strand
AATGATCCGTCCTGTCCTGTAATACCTGTGATTAGTGCTACTTTTCTTTCCATAATGGTAGAATCAATCAAATAATGCTTTTTGTTTTATGCTTGTGAAAATTCTTTGATACGTTGTTCTTCCGTCAAGCGGCATACTAATAGTCTTCCGTTCTTTTCTGCCACGATGTAACCGTCCAGTCCTTCTAACACCACTTTCTGCTCGTCTGCCACGTGTACCACGCAGTTCCGGCATCCAAATAGCTTCACGTTGTTTCCCACGTATGCATTTCCGTTCTCATCCTGCGGTAACAATGTGTGCAGCGAACCCCAGCTGCCCAAGTCGCTCCAGCCGAATTCCGCCGGCAGTACGTCAATTTCTTTCGCCTTTTCCATGACGGCATAGTCAATTGAAATTTTCTCGCAAGTGGGGAAGAGTCGTTTCAGCTCCTCTTGTTCCTTATCCGTAAATAAGGCAGGTTCCAGTTCATCCATCACTCCGGCTATCTGTGGTGCATACATCCGGATGGCTTTGGTAATGGTTTCCACGTTCCATACGAATATACCCGCATTCCAGAAAAAGTTTCCGGCAGCTACATACTTCAGCGCTGTTTCCTTATCAGGCTTTTCCTTGAAAGCCTCCACTTCGTAAATACCTCTGCTGTCAGCCTCTCCTTTGGCCGCAATATACCCATAACCCGTTTCCGGTCGGCTTGGCTTGATTCCAAGGGTGACGATGGCAGCTGATTCCGCTGTCTTTTCGAGTGCGGCAGCGATACACCGTGCGAATTCAGCGGTATTTATCACTAGGGCGTCCGAAGGTGTGACCACGATGTTTGCCTCCGGAAACTCCTTCTTGATTTTCCAGCAGGCATACGCTATGCAAGGCGCCGTGTTACGTGCTTCCGGTTCAGCCAGAATATGGCTTTCCGTTAATTCCGGCAACTGCGCCTTTACGATGTCTGTATACTTTTCGCTGGTTACTACCCAGAAATTCTCTATCGGGCAGAGCGGAAGAAAACGCTCTACGGTAAGCTGTATAAGCGATTTACCACATCCCATCACATCAATAAACTGTTTGGGATATTCGGGGGTGCTCATAGGCCAGAACCGGCTGCCGATTCCGCCTGCCATAATGACTACGTGATTTTGCATTGTGTTATTGGTTGAAAAATGTTTTAATGGTGTTATTTGATCGTTAAGAATCTTTATTAATAGTTTTATAGTAGTCTAATTATTTAAATATTCTTTTTCTTATAAATTTGGCTGGATTACCTTGATATATTCCATATTCTTCCATGTCCTTAGTTATGATGGAGCCTACTGTTAAAATGGCATGACTATGTACGGTTACTCCTGGACAAACTACAGTCTTGGCACCAATCCATGCACCCTCTTCAATTATGATAGGTGCATTTCGATAGTCGAAACTGGTCAAAGTATAGTCATGATTTCCTGTTAGCAATAAAGCCCCTTGTGAGATACATACATGGTTTCCAATGGTTACTTCATCTAAGTTATCTATCCAGCAATTTTCTCCCAGCCATACATAATCCCCGATGGTAAGTTTCCATGGAAACTTGATGCATACATTATTTTTGATGACTAGTCCTTTGCCTATTTTCGCTCCAAAAGCTTTTAGCAGAGTAACCTTTATACTCATGAAAGGATTCCATGATGCACGTACCACTAAAGCATTCACGAAGTACCAGAGTGTTTGTTTAAAGAATCCTGCTCCTTTGTCAAAATTTCCTGTTCTGAAAGTATCCAGTCTTACTTCTTTCATTTTTGTTTGCATACTTTGTGATACAATTCTACCATATCCTCCGCCATTTTTCGCGACGAATATCTCTGTTCAACCAGTTCACGTCCGTTTCGTCCCATCGTTTCCAGTTCTTGAATAGGAAGTTGTAGAAACTTGTTCAATGCATCTGCAGTGGGTTGTGTTCCTATTTCTGTCCACCAACCACAATGTGCAGTTTTCAATTCTTCCCAAGGAGTACCTTTGGTTGTAATCACAGGTGTACCAGAAGCTAATGCTTCTGCCACTACAATTCCAAAGTTTTCTGAGAAAGTGGGCAATACAAATACATCTGCTTCTTGAAACAGTTTCCATTTCTGGTCACCATATACTCCGCCACAGAATTGTACCAGAGATTCAATTTGTAATTCTTTTGTTTTTTGTTTTAGTTGGGCTATGTATTCTTTTTCACCTTCTCCTGCAATTTCTATTATATAACCTTCTAATTTATCTTTCAAAACTGTTGCGGCTTCCAATAGAAATTCAATGCCTTTCTTTACGTGGATTCTTGAAAGGAATAAAATTTTTTTCTTTCGTTCCCAATTGTTCTTCAGAGAGATTTTATCGACCTCAATCCCATTGGGAATAATTTCAATTCGATGATTATAGCCTAATTTTAGCAAATTTTCTTTCTCACTGTTTGCTGTAGCATGGATGCAGTCTGCTTTTTTCACTGCTGCTTTCTGATAGAGTAGGAGGGCAGGTACCTTTCGAGTCCAGTAGTGTCTTGCTAAAATCCAAGGTTCCAGCATTCCATGCGGAGTGAGTACAACTTTGACTCCCATTTCCTGTGCCCATTTCTGAGTTAAGGCACAGCTTGGCGTCCAACAGCCATTTACATGAAACACATCCGGTTGGATATTATTTATCAGTCGTATAAATTCACGCTTCATTAGACCCAAATGCTTCCAAGAAGGCAGATTATAAATCTGGCAGTTTTGTATTTCCACTGGATTATCTGAAGCATGTGTAAAAATATGCAGTTTTGTTAGTTTACCCAGTTCATTGGCCAATAGTTGCATGTAGGCGGTAGTTCCCCCCCAATTACGGTCAATAGTAGGTATATAATGGATTACTTTCATTTCGTTTGATAAGATTTAAAAAAATATTTATTGAGGTTTATACGTTAGAAATTTCTTTTTAAGCGTATGGTATATTTTTTTTATTTTTATTGTTGTGTGAAAGTAATGATTATACATTCTAATAAAATCTCCATTTGTATTATATTTAACTAGGTCTATATTTGCGAGAAAGTGCTTGTCACAGATTAAGTGATACATCCAGCTTTTATAATTGTCAATTGTTTTATTTTCAAAAATAGAGTAGTAACGATAATTTAAATCAACGGTTCCACCATCAATTATTTTCCATCCATTTAGCTTCATCTTTTCTATGGCAATGCTTGTCAACATCTCATCACCTTGGTGGAACATTTCATTAATTCTATCGAAATAGCGTTTTACAAAACTTGAGATTTCATTATATAGTTGTGTATAAAAATTTGGATCTCCTCCTATGAATTCTCCTCCTGACCATTCTCCTGTGATAATTTGTGGCTCAATGTATTTCATGATATTTATATCATGTTTTTCTACGCGATATGTAGGGAATGCATAATGTACTGCTATGCGTTGATTTATTAGTTCTTTCATGTGATTTGGCAGTTTTTGTAAGCATATCACATCATTATCTAATAAAAACGAGTAAGTATTGGCTAATGTACCTAAATATCTGTAAGCATCTATTTTAAAATGGGCACTATAAAATCCTATATTTTTAGGAACTGGTAAATCAAAAAATATTTCTTCTATTTCGAAGGATAATTTATATTTTTGTTGTAATTTATATAGATATTCCTTTTCGTTTGTAAGAATAGTCAATTTAGAAAATCCATTTATTTGAAGGCTATGATTCAGTACGTGACAATTTCTTAAATAAATTAAGATTCTTTCTTCTCCACTGATTTCTTTTCCTCTTAGTTTCTGCTTTTCAGATGTGGAGGCAATATAAAGTAAAGTAAAAAAACGTATATTCATTCTTGTCTGTTTTTAGATGGTTTCATACAATTTAAAATATTGTTGAGCTATATGCTTGACATCAAAACGTTTGACATTTTTAAGTCCCTCTTGAATCGTTGTATTTCTTAATTTGTCATCTTCGATGGTCTTAATATAAGCATCATGAATAGATTGTATATTAGTTGGATTTACAAAAATAACACCCCCCCCTGCTATTTCTTTGATAGGTTCTATCGTCGAAGTGATTACAATTCTTCCTGTTTGTTGACCTTCAATTACAGGCATTCCGAATCCTTCATAAATAGAGGGAAAATTTACAATGTCACAATTGATATATTCTTGTCTGATTTCTTCATCAGATAAATTTTTTGCATTGCTGAATTTAATATTTTTTTCTTGTAAAAGGTGTAAAATGTGATGGTCTATTTCTCCTATAATTCGCAAATGACAGTTAATCCCCTCTAATGCTTGTATAGTGCGTTCTAGATTCTTATTCCAAAAGGTGCCTATATGTAATATAGTGGGACATTCTTTATTGAATGTTTTGGGTACATATTTAAATGTCGGATCTACAGGATTATAGATGACAGTAATCTTGTCGGTTTTGATATGTTGAAGTACTTTCCTTTTAGTTTCATTAGATATGCAAGTGACTTTATTGGTCAGTTTAACAGGAATGTATAACCAAAATAGCCATTTATAGAATCTTTTAATAGGGTTTTTTACATTATCTATAAAAACCAAATCGTGTATGGTCAATACTGTTTTACAGCCGATTAATCCTAATATCACATCATGAATGTGTCCACTGATATGATTGATTCCTTTTGTGTTTCTATGCTTAAATGTAAAAAAACTATTTCTAATTATATCCCATGGCATGGAAAACTGACTAGGCATAAAATATTCTTTAATATCTTGATTTTGCAGTATTAGTTCATCCTCAATCGTTTTGAATACTTTATATATTGAAAAACCACACCTTGGATTTCTATGAAAGAATGTCGTCATATTTTAGTAAAAGGAGTATATTTTTTAGAAGCTCTAATATTTATATTTAATGATGCTATATATAAGAATGATGTTAATACTAATGCACCTAAAGAAGGAACTGCTCCAACACTTCCCATAGATAGTAATACTATTAGATTGGGCATTAATAGAATGGGTAATATGTTTTTCTTGCGTTGTTTCCATCCCTTAAAAACTAAGCGTATGGTCCATTTAAAGCGTAGTATAATTATAATTAGTCCTAAAAGTAGTCCACATTCACCAATAATCAATCCGAAGCCTGATTCTGCATTGAATATAGAAAACATGTCACCGTGGATTAGTGATGCTCCAGCATTTGTTCCAATACCTATTCCATAGCCAAATATCGGTACATCCATAAATAAACTATTCAAAAAACCAAGTAAATAACGGTTACCAATAGTGCCTTGAATACCTCCTTCTATTTCGCTGGCCTCTCCAAAACGTTTGGTAAAGGCGTTTATGCTTTCTCCAAATAGATTAAACTTATTTGCGATGAAAACAATAATGATTATTCCCAAAAGACTTAGCAATAATGATATGAAAGTTTTTGTTTTTGTTCCACTTAATGATAAAATGGTGAAGAAAGCTGTTACTACTGTCATCATTGTTAATGAACGAGATATTGAATATGGGACAGATAGCATATAACAAAGCATGATAAGATAAAGAATCCACTGATTAATTTGTAATTGTTTGGGAAGACTTTTGTTGGCTACCATGAAATAAAAAACAAAAGAACAGACTATACTTTGAAAAGATGTATAGCCAGATGTAAAAGAAAAGGTTCCAGGTGGTCTAAAATAGGAGATATCACCAATCATGGTTCCACCAAAACCGGCTCCAGACATATTCCCTCCTACGCCTCGGTTTACCCATGCACTCTGTGGCTGATAGAATTGCATTATTACTAGTATGGTCATAGGAATACTTATATATAGGAGTACCTTCCCTATTTTTACTACATCTTCCCAGGTTAATAGACGTGCTGCTATTACAATAAAAGGGAAATGGAAAAAATAAATATGCCATCCATATAATGCTATAATAATATTATGATGTCCAAATACAAGAGCAGTGAATAGGCAAATTGTTCCAATAATCATTAATCCTTTTGCCTCTCCAATACCTATTAGATTGGACCTATAACATTTGAAGAAAAGATATAATACAATGGGTTCACGTACTAAGAGGAGGGGACCAGCCAATCCTGGAAATACCCATTTTCTTAATGCTCCTTCAAATATGAAAAGCAATATATATGCCCATATCCATTTTTTGTAATAATCTATTTGTTCTTGTCTCATATAATAGTTATTTGACTTCAATAACTTTTTTGATAGCTTCACCTAGCTCTTTTTCATATTTTGTCCATGGACGTTGTGATGCTGTGTCCATAGCGCGTTTGCCAATTGTCGCAAGCTGTGAACGGTTCTTGATGATTTCTTTTATTTTATTCTGTAAGGCATTGGCATTGGCCGATTCTACAATCCATCCATTTTCACCATCTTTTATAAAATCATTTCCACAAGTACGATTTGTAGTCAATACAGGAGTCCCTTGTGACATGGCTTCTGTAATGACCAGCCCAAATCCTTCAAATAAAGAAGGAAATATCAATACATCAAATTTTCGCATCATCTTCAGAATTTCATCATGTGGAAGATAGGGGATATGTTGGTATTTATTTATTGCACTTTTAAGAGCAGGACATGCATTTGCGTATGTATTATCACCTATTAATGTTAAATCAATATCATCTTCAAATCCATTAAGAGCTTCAAACATATAACTTAGACCTTTAGTTTGGGTAAGTCTCCCTACAAAAAGAAATTTTAGTTTTCGTCCTTCCGTTGAAGTGTATTGTCTTTCATGAAAAACATTGGGAAATCCATAAGGGATTACACTAATTGGTGCATGTTTGTATGGGAAATCTTCTTCAATTGATCGTTTTGTGAAAGAACTTGCTACAAATATATGGTCTGCCATTCGGAGTTCTTCATCTTTTCTAGCTAATTTTTCTTTGGAATCACTGAATGTTGTTCCTAATGATGAAGCCCATGTGGGATTTTTACTCTCTTCGTTTTTAAGTAGCTTTTGATACGTGCGCCAATGTATAATGGGCAGGTCAAAAAGACATTTTATACCTTCTTTCTTTGCTTGTAAAAATTGAATGTAAGCTCCTTCATCGTATGCATATACAGCTGTTATTTCATTGGAATGTTTCTGTATGAAATGGGCTACTTTATTATCTAAATCATGGTATACATCATCTACTGATACTCCAAATCTTTTTAGATGGCGCAATATTTCTTTAGTTGGATATGTTTTGGTGAATTTTTGTAAGAACTCGCTGTATGTCCTTTTTCTTATAAATGCGAATGGACCAATACATAGTTTATAGAAAAATGTGTTAGAAAAACATGCTATACTTGTGTGAAAACTATGTAGTATGTTCGCTTTATATAAACCATCAACGCATCCACGTACATTTGCGTTTCCTGTAGGATGAGAAATTACAACTTTACTTTTCATAAGAATTATAATTGTATTAAGTCATATGTAAATTACTTTAAGGATTTAAAGTAATTTACATATTGGTGTCCAATTTCTAGAGATGTAAAATGTGAAAGATGTTTTATTATGGATTTATAATTTATTGCATCACTGTTCTCTGCCAAAAGCATTTTTTTAGCTATATCTTTGGCATCTCCTTTCTTGAATAATATACCACAATTTCCAACAGCTTCTTGTAAACCATCTCCATCGCTTACTATGCATTGGCATCCGCAAGCTAAACCTTCTAAGGCAACAATACCGAATGCTTCATGATATATACTAGGTACAATCATACAAGCATGATTATTTAGTTCTTTTACAAGTTCTTCACCACATTTTTCCCCTAAGAAATGTATGTTGAAATTAGATGCTTGATTTTGGAGTTTACTTTTTTCTGGGCCATCTCCAATGATTGTTAGTTCCCAATGCTTGTGGCTATTGGCTGCATAAATCTTATAGGCTTCTATTAGTAAATTGACACCTTTTTCAGATACTAGTCTTCCTACATATATAAAATCTTTCCGCTTGGCTGTATTAGTATTTATGAATAACTGTGAATTGAATGCATTATGAATTACGGTTGTATTATGTAAACCAAGATCATGTGAGACGGCATGACTGACTGCTACATTTTTTGCAAATCTCGATGCGAATCTTTTTAATCTCGATATGAAGGTTGGTTTACCATTCCATACATGAAAGTAGCATGTATGATGTATGGCAACCCATGTTTTTGGCCATATTAATAATGGCCAAATGCCATTAAGGGAAAGAACAGAGTGAACATATACGTCACACCATTTATACCAATGCCATAAACTCTTATGACTTGTATCACGGATTACTCTATAATGGAATTTGTCATCATCATTCTGTGGATTACATTGGGGGGTTATGAGAGTCACATCAAATCCATTTTGGCTCAGTTGTTCGCATATAATCATATTGATAGTTTCTAATCCCCCAGTATTTGGATAAAATGCAGGTGTATAGATAAGTAGCTTCATGATTTATGTTTAAATGTTGTAATATTTAATAATAATGGTATAGCAATACCAATAATGCTATATAAAAACCAATATGGACTATAATATAAGTCTATTTGATTAAGTCCACCGAGGTTTAAATTATTTAGATTATATAACGTAATTTGAGCAACCTTAAAGCATACAACATGTAGTATTAAAATTGGCATAGTATTGCGTCCTATATATGCTAATATTTTAGAAGATTTATAATTAACTTGTTGAATACGATAAGAAATATTATATATTGTAATAAAGCCTATTAATGAATAAATGGATATTATAATTGGATTCCCAATTTCACTGATAATCAGTTTAACTGTTATATATTGTCCAGCTACTGCTAGAATAATAATAAGCAAAACTATATAATAAAGAGGTAATAATTTTTCTCTAAACATTGTTTTGATGAGGTAACCAAGATATATAAACCAAGGTATCATTAATTCTCTTTGAATATTATAAAATATCCATCCTCTATCTTTATACAGAATAAATCCGATACATAACATTATAAAGCATAGCAAACCAACTATATAATGCTGATACTTATTTCCTTTGGATTTCGAAATAATTATTGAAACAAAAATATATGAAAAAAATAGACTCTTGAGAAACCCATAAAGGACCAACTATTGGCTCTGGTTGGGTAAATGTAATTATTTTTATTAGATGGACGATATATTCATGGGGACTATAGGGTGAATCATATACTCCTAACATATACAGTGGATAAGAAAGAGCTAATGCAATTAAACTCCAAAATAGAAATGGCCAATATAGATTTTTTATTTTTTTTATTATATTAGGCCTATTCTCAGTAATTAGGTATCCAGAAATCATAAAAAAGAGTGGCATATGAAAAGTATAAATGAAGTTCTTAAGAAATGGCGGACATCCGGAATGGCCGATAACCATAAGAATAATACCGATACCCTTCATAATGTCTAATGTGATATTACGTTCTTTCATAAACTAAATTTATATTCTTCGAATGGAATATTATTTATCATAGATGCACGTTTTGCAAATCCACTATTATACATAATAGGGCATCTTACCATATATGCTTTATCTGCTGTCGCAATGGTATAAAAATCAGCAAATGTTTTTAGGTATGCTTCATAAGTACAGTTGTAATCAACATGTCCAATTTTACCTGGTAAAATATGTACAAAATTTAGATTCTTAGCTTCCTCTAAAAATGTGCAGCTATCGGATGTTACTACGATTTTTTTGTTTTCCTTCTTATAAATTAGCGATAATACTTCTAAACACTTACATATAAGCTCTCTTTTCTTATTTTCGGGTAAGGTTATATGTATGGTGTCGTTAAAATCTCCAAGCAATTCTACAAAGCGGAAGGAGCAAGTTATATAAGGTTCGCCTATTTGTTTATGTATTTCATGAATTGTTTTGGACAATAAGTCTGAAGGTTGAAACAATTCATTATATAATTTAGAAAATTGATTATCTCCAATTTTTAATGAAGGGTAAACATGATACTGAATAAAACCAGGTTTCTTTTTAATCTGATTATTTAGGTGTTTTAGTGTAAGCCGATCTTCAAAAGGATAGTTTCCACATGCTACATAAACTACTTGACTATAATGGGTATTATAAATTAATTCATTTTCCGTTATTAGCCAATTTGTTTTATTAGGTATAAGAAAGTCTGATAGAACAAATCCTTTGTTGTGAAATATCTTGAAATCATAATTCATTTGTTTGGCATACATATACATTGAAACTATACCTCTAAGTCTGTCGGCCAACCCTCCACTTGCTATTTTGTTATCGAACATGCAAATTATAGTAGGTTGGTGGTGACCTTTAATATTCATTGGTTTAGTGTCATATTCAGCCATTATTTCTTGTGCCTTTTCATTCATATAGTTTTCTCCACTATATAAATAATGTATAGGAAATTTTATCCATTTTCGAATAAGTTCAGTACTAAAAATCATAATACATCTTGTTTGAATATGTTCATATAATCAATATAAGTCTTTTCCCAAGTTAGTGCTTCCCCGAGTAAAGCTGCATGTTGGCTTATGGATAAGTGAAAGTCTTTATCTTGTATGAGTCTCTTTATTAATGCTTTAATATTACTTACGTTGTTGTCGGTAAATATTATATTAATATGATTTCTAAGTGTAGATTCTGTCATGTTACCTTTGTTTGTGAGTATGGGTAATGCATGTTGAAGACCTGCAGCTAAAGAACCACTTTTGAAGGAACAGCCACTTTCTTCATTTTCTGGTAAACACAAGCAATCTGCGATTTGAAAGTATTTTGATATTTCATTTATATTAAGTAAACCTGTTTTGTATGTTGGTATTTTGTAGTCTTTCTCTAAAAAAGAAGTGTTCCCTAATGATAATGCGATGATTTTATACCCCTCATTTATTAATTCTCCGATTGCTTTCACTTGGCTGTTAATATTTCTTTTTCCAAAAAACACAATAATAAATTCACCTTGTGGAGCCACTACTTTCTTTAATTGTGCCAAATATTCTTGGGTATAATTGTGCTTTGGAATATTACTTGCAATGTGAATTGTTGAAATATTTATTCCCTTTTTGAATTTTTGTATACGTTTTGCATAATGCTCAATGCTTGTTGCTACATAATCACTATTTTCAATTAGTTTTTTGGCGATATACTTTATTCCGTAAGAGAAAAGTGTTCTCTTAATATTCCATCCTAGATAATCAATGCATACCTCATGAAAAAATGTCATTTTTTTCACATCGGTTTTATTAATTTCGTGTATTAAGTCAATTAGTCCAAATGGAAGTCCTTTAGGATGAAAACCATGTGGTACATATTGCAAGGATACCACGTTTATGTTGTACTTATTTATAATAGCTACTATTTGTTGACCAGCTTTTTTATTCCATTGAGTGATTATTGGTAAAGTAGTAAATTCTTTTGTTTCTACTGGGGGCTCAGAACAATTGGAACAAACAACAATTACTTCATGTCCATGTTGTACAAATTCATGAGCTAAATTATATGTATAATCTCCAACACCATCTACAATTGGAGCATGTGGTTAGAAATAAAAAGAATCTTCATTATTATATTTTATTGAGTGCATTTTCCAAAAACTTCTGGCTATGAAGTCGGTCTATTTCCATTATGGAATTTACTTTTTCCCAATTTATATTTTCTTTCTCTAACTTTTCAATTGACTGATAATCATCGAATGATATCATGCGATGTCCTAACCCAATTCGTTTAAAGATTGAATACATACGTACATTTCCTCCTTCTTGGGGATTGCCTTTAACAACTGAAATCACAGGTGTATTGAAATTTAGGGCTATGATTGCGCCATGATAGGATGAGGTTAGTACCATATCCGCTGTGTACATTTCTTCTAACCATTCTTCTATTGTAGGATTAAAGTTTGAGTTTTTATCTAAAAAGCGTGTAGATGATACATACTTTATTTCATATCCTAGATTGCGGAAGACATCCATCATCCGATATAGTTTTTTATTTTCTTTATCATTTGTAAGAAAATATGCCAATACAACCTTATGATTACGTTGCTTCTTTTTTAGGTTGAAAATTTCTTCCCATCGTTTTTTGCTTAATAAGAAGGTTGGATCAACGACCCATTCTGCATCTTTTCTTCCCAGCTTAATACATAAATCTTTACCTGATTGTTCACGGCAACTTACAGCAATAAATTTAGGGAGAGCGGTTTCAAATACTTTTCTTTCTTCAGGATTTTTGATATCTGTACGTCCAAAACTAGCTGCATATGATATCCTTTTTATATTGTCTGGTAAAAAATCTAGAAGGAAGATATGTTTGGCTGATAAAGGTCCATATTCTCCCCAAATCATGTCACTGCCTGCAATATATGCGTCAGCTTTTTGGTAATTATTAATATAATCTGAGTAATAATTATATTCAATATCTGAATAAGTCATATATTTGGCTCGGAATTCATCAAAATGTCTTCCAGAATCTTCTTGAACTTTTGATGTAAATCTTTTTAAGTAATCAGATAAATTACGTTGCCCGGTTAAGACTCGTTTAATTTTCATCCATAAAGTATCTTTTATTGCACTTTCTTTTGCTGTGTATCTCAGGATAAAAGAGTTATATCCTAAATCTTTTAGTACAGTTTGAAGCCCGAATCCTTGTAGAACCTGACCATAATTAACAGGAGTATCCCACATGGTTGCTATACCTAATGTTTTTTTTGTATTCATTATTTTATATGTTTTTTATGTATTTCAAATAAATATGAGTTATAAAAAATTGTTTTATATTGCGAAGAAATTCAGATGTTTCCTTATTTAGTGTTGACTTTGTTCTTTATTATTTACCTAAAAAAAATTTTTTTAGTATATGGGAACTGTTTATTTTTAGTGATAAGAATATACATATTGCAAGAACTAATAATGCAATTAATGGTATAATTAGAATATTGGATATGTAAAAATTTGTATAATTTAGGGTAATTATATTTGCTAAAACGATTTCTAAAATAATTGTTTGTAAGATATACACATTCAAAGTATATTGTCCATATTCAGATAATTTATTTATTATAGGTCTATCTTTCTGACTTATTAACAATCTAAATAAGGATATGAAGAACAGACTTCCGATTAGTCCAATGTAAGTCCTGAATAGTCCTCTAAAAAGATCTGATAGTGAATAGAAACTAATGCCCCTCTTTAATAATGTAAAAAGTGCGAACGTATTATAATGCCAATATTTTCTGTCTAAAAAGAATATTAGAATAATGAAAGTTATGCCAGAAAGGAAAGTTACTAATGTGATATTCTTTAACCATTTATCGTTAACCTTTTGTAGAAAAAAGCCTAATAAAAAACATGGATATAAGTTTGGTATATTATAGCGATTAATACATATAGAACATAAGATAGTAAATAAAATCATATATATGTCATTTGAAAATAATTTTCTCCCTATGTAGGTGATTAAGTAACAGATGAATAATGATTTTAGAAACCAAAAATTATATCTGATATCCAACAATCCTATATTTGTTATTTTATTAGCTAAAGAAGGTAATAAATAATCCATTAAGCAAAAATAAATGCCAAAAATTAAACATGGATATATTAGTTGTTGGAATTTTTTCCTTATAAAGGGAATGAATGGATATTTTAGAGATGAAGATGAAAAGTATCCCGATATTGTCATAAATAATGGCATATGAAATGAATATATTAGTGAAACGGGATTTTCTGTAGGACCTGTATGTAATAGATGCTGAATGCAATGCCCCCATACTACAGTGTATATTGTGAATAATTTTAGAATGTCGAAACTATATAATCGCATTTTTGATAGTGGATAAAAGTGAATGTCATAAACATTTTTTCTGAATGATTGAAAATTCCTTATGCTATGACCTAATAATAGTCATGATTTGAGTAATGAACTGTAAACTTCTAATTTTGACACCTTCTTTTTAGATGGGTATCCATCTAAAAAAGAATCTATAAATTTAATGATTGTTATTTGTATATTGTTGTGGAAAGAAGATTTTCGTAATTTGTTCTTAATTCCCCTTTGTTGCCTACAGAAGTATCCCACAATGCCTATTACTTTTATTATCTGATATGTTTTTTTATGTATTTCAAATAAATATGAGTTATATATGAATTCTTTCGTTTTATATCGCGAAGGAATTCATATATTTTCTTTTTTAGTGTGGGTTTTGTTAGTTCATCTATAAGAAGACAAAGATCTTTTTCTCTCCACTGCTCAAAGAATCTTTTTCTATTTTTAGGCTCTTTTGCAGAGTGAAATGCTGCCCCCTGAAAAAGATACCCTTTCTCAATATCTTCAGCTGAGTCAGTATGTATGTATTTGATATTACATGATTCAAAGAATTTTTTACCAAATTCAGAAGCAACATAAACAAGTGATATTCCTTTAGTATCCATAAAGTCAGGACGAACCTGATGAATCCACCAATAATCGGCTATGGAAAGATCGCTTCCGCTTTTTAATGCTTTGGCTGGACATTTATAACATGAAGGGCGTTGGTATAAATCTGCCAGAAAGCCTTTCATAAATGGTGCCTTATAATATATGGTAGATATTAAAGTCGTTTTTTGGTTAGTTTCTAAATTCGCCTTTCCATGAATAACAAAACCATATTCTAGCCAATTATATTCGTTACTTTGCTTTTCTCTGAAATTTATATTTGTTATTATTGGTTTAGACTTAAAATCAGATGGTGTAGCTAGTAAAGTTGAATTTTTTACATCTTCTATATATTTTCTCCATACTCCAGGACTTGGTACTCCGTGACATACAATCTCAACAGTTAGGAGATTATCATATTCTTTTCTTAAAAAGCCTTTTAAGCCCGCTATTTGACATGGAGTTCCTGTAAACATGACAAATCGTCCTTTTAAGAGAAAATCTTTAACCTGCTTAAAGCAATTTCCCATATTGCTCTGTACATACTTTGATGTTCTGAATGCTTTACATCCTTCTAGTGTTTCACTAAATGAATGTACTACATTCCAGCTTTCGTCATATTTACATCCAAATACGACTCCATTTTTTTCTTTGATTACTTTCTCTGTTAACGCAAAAAATATTCCACCAGAAGAACTAGACAATCTGATTTCATCATTCTGGTGTTTGGCTGCATAGATTGCAATTGGTTTTTTAGCTTGTTTCTGATTAAGCTCTGGACATATTTTTTCACATAATCCACAATCTATGCATATATCCTGATTAACAGAAGGATATAAGAAACCTTCTTCGTCCTCTTGCATTTCAATACATTGTTTGGGACATATATTGACACAGGCCGTACATCCACAGCATTGTTTTTTTTCTCGAATATCTATCATTATTTGAATGCGTTATCGTGAAATTTTTATTTAATCTTTAATTTTGTTTTTATAGCTGATAAAATATATGACTTCTCATTTTTATTTAGTACAAAATAATATATAATTGAAATTGTGGATAATATTGCTACTATTGTTAGTACTATGAGTCTATAAAAGCCTTCTGGCATCAATATATATATAAAAAGTGGTATGGCAAAAGAGAGTGGGGTGTAAATTAATATAGGCATGCATACTTGTTTTATGAAATCATTGTAATTTAAGTAGACCATATCTTTTAAAAGATATGCGCTAACTAATGTTGCAATCACCATTATTATGAATAGAATAATAGATGAAGATTCAGGAATACCTCCTAATTTATAAACAATATATAAAATTGGACAGACTAGAAGTAACACTCCATTCACTATCAGTTGGTATTTTTTTACATTCCCATTTGCCATCGCTGCTGTAACTAATGGATTTCTTACTGCTACAATCATGGATACGAATAATCCTATTCTCATAAAATTTACAGCATGTTCAGGAACATTCCCTAACCAAAATTTTAATAATAAAGGCGCTTCATAAAATAAAGGAACCGCGAATATTAGCATAAGAAAATAAGCAAACTTTGAACTTCTAAATATTAACTTATGCATATCTACATAATTCTGTTGTGCATAATTTTTGGTTATTTGTGGGTGTAAAGCTATTTGGAAGTTCATACTGAATTGGTTGATAACATTTGTTGCTTGGGTCGCAACGCCAGCAGCCGTATTCATTGTAGGCCCAAAAAATAAATTGATTAATAATGTTATTCCTTGAGAATAACCGGCATAGGCAACATTACCTGATATTGTCCAAAAAGCAAGTGACCACATGTTTTTATACATTTCTTTATCCCATCCCAGTTTAAATCTAGCCTCAATGAATTTTTTATGACTATACAACTGTATTGTGCAAAAATTTATCAAATAGGTCAAGAAAAGTAGTAAGCTGTATAAAATTAGTTTATCGTATGTAGTATAGTAGAGGGCAAAGCAAATAATTAATTTCATAATGACATCGGAAATTGAAAAAAATGCAAATGCCCCCATTTTTTCGTGAGCTATAATAGCGCCATTGAACGGCACATTTAAAATAGTCAGGAAAAGAGTTAAGGTCGAAATTTGAAAAACGATAAAGGCTGCGTTCATCCTTTCTTCTGGTATTACAGCATATTCATGTAAATACCATAGGCCTAAAGTCTCAATACAGAGTAAAATTATTATGGCAATAATTAATTGGGCTGTTAGCCCCACAGAAAAAACTTTTTTGAGGTTATCTTCATCCCCTTTACCGAGAGCCATCGTAATCCATCGTTGTGTAGTTCCAGCCATTGCTCCATTTAGGATTGACAAAGCTGCTACTATACCTCCAACGACATTGTATATACCAAAATCTGTTACGCCTAGTGCATTTAATATTACGCGGCTTGTGTAGAATCCAACTGCCATTGTAATAAGCATTCGGCAATATAAAAGTAACGTATTTTTGGCTATTCGTTTGTTTTCTGTTGATGACATTGGATTTTAAAGAATAGAGATTATAATAATATTTTTCAGTTTACTTTGGATTATGATATCCGATGAAAAAATAAATTCTAAAAAAGAGTATACTTTTATATAAGTATATTGTTGGGATAGTGACATATCTATCCGCTTTCATTATAATGTTTTTTATTTAGTGGTTAAATTTTTTTCATTGCTATATCCATATCCATATCCATATTTTTTCCCATAACCATAACGGCCGTATTTCCCATATTTCCCGTAACCATAATAGGAGCCGCTTTCGCGTTTATTCATATCAATTCCATTAAGCAGAATACATGGATGAGGGAGTTTATTATCTTGTTTCAATTCATTGATAAGTTTGAATTCACTCTTGGCCGTGTAGTTGGAACGACAGACATAGACACTCAAGTCGGCTACGCGTGCAACCAACTGGGTGTCGGTCACCATACCGATGGGGGCAGTATCCAATATCACGTAATCGAAGTGTTGTTTTAATTGTTGGATGGCTTTATCAAGTGCTTGGCGTGCCACCAGTTCGGTCGGGTTGGGAGGGATAGTGCCACCGGGCAGAATGTAAAGATTCGGTGAAATTGTAGATGGTTGACATAAACTGAGTAGGTCGAAGTGTTCCGGATCGGACAAATATTGTGAAATTCCGGCTTCCTTATGGGAGAGATGGAATACCTTGTTCAGTCCGGGTTTGCGGATATCGAGACCTACAATCACTACTTTCTTGCCCATAAAAGCAAAACTGCAAGCCAGGTTGCCGGCATTGAAACTCTTGCCCTCGCCAGAAGTAGTGGAAGTGAAGAGGATTACTTTCTGTCCATCCTGAAGCATGTACTGGATATTGGTACGCACTGAGCGAAACACTTCTTCCATCAGTTCGTTACGGTTCTCGCGTACTACAATGGCGCCTTCGCTAGTTTCTGGAGTAAGCGGAATGTCTCCCACGATGGGAAGATGTGTAATTTTTTCTACATCACCACGTGTCTGGATTTTAAACTGAAGCAAGCCTAAAATGAAAATTAATCCAATGGGGAGGGCTAATCCTAACACGAGGGCAATCATGTAGGTTTGAGAAGGAGTGGGAAAAATTTGACCACCAGCCAAAGGCTCGTCGATGACGCGGGCATTATTAGCCGTAGAAGCCAGAGTGATGTTGTTTTCTTCGCGCTTCTGCAGCAGCATCAAGTAGAGGTTGGCCTGAATTTCCTGCTGGCGCGACATGCTGAGGTATTCTTTTTCCTGTACGGGGGCATCGCTTACCTTACCGGCATACTTGCGGGTTTGGGCCTGCAGGGCCTGGCGGTTGATAAGCAATCCTTTTTCGGCCGTCTGGATGGCACCCATTACGCTGTTACGCATTACTTCGATGCTGGCATTCAGGCTCTGCACGGCAGGGTTGTCCTCGTGCGAAGTACGCAGCAAGCGCTTGCGTTCAATCAGCATCTGGTTGTAGTTCTGTACTACCGTATTCAAGTCGCTATTGTTCAGCCCGATGTTGGCGGGGATAACTTCATACTGACTCTTTTCACTCAGAATATGATTTTTCAGGTGATTGACCAAACTAATCTGTACCTCATTTTCCGCGTAGGCACGCTCATAGTTTGCCTGTTCGCCAGCAGCTTGGGTGGCATCGGCAGCAATATCTACCACACCCGCCCGTTGCTTGAAACTGGCTAGCTGGCTTTCAGTAGTACCCAATTCCTTGTTGATAATGCGGATACGCTCATCGATGAATTCGGCGGTCTTGGCGGCTACTTCGTTCTTGTCGTTATTACCTTCCTCATTATAGAGTTCAACTAGTTTGTTTAGAAAATCTACTCCCCGAGATTCCTGACTGCTGGTAACAGTAAGTTGGGCAATAGTAGTAGACTTGCTACTGGGACTTACCGCCAAGCGATTACGGCAGGAGGCTGCAGCTGTATTGGGTGATATGACTGTAGCCTGAATCACTTCGGGTACAGGCTGGATAGTTTGCAGCGTAGAATCGGCTGCCGAGAAAGTAAATACACCCACGGGGGTAGAGAAGACTGCGGGCAGGCTTTCTACGGCCTTTTTCCATTCCTGGCCTTCGTGCTCTACCAGGACTTCATGGAGTTGCTGGTTGCGGAAAGACATCTTAACCTGTGCATACCCCATGCGTTCAGCTTCTTCAGGGGTTACCCATACTTTGACGGGCGACTGCTTGTAAAGTTCGGTATCACGGAACTGACCGGGCACGGAATAGCTGATATAGAGGTCGAGAGCGGTCACCACTTTCTTAATCAGGGTGCGTGAACGCAGAATTTCCAGTTCGTTGTCAAAACTCTGGGTAGAAGAGGATACAAAGCCCAAATCTTCCAGGTTAGATCCGTTTGCTCCTCCCTTGCTTTCGTTTTTAATCAGCACGGAGGAACTGACGGTGTAGAGAGGGGTCAGGGTCTTGAGATAGAAAAAGGCGCCAATCAGGAATACAGCCACACAGCCCAGAATCCAGGGCCAGTACATCAGAAGCTTGATGAAAAACGCTTTATAGTCGAAGCCGGAAGTTTCTTCATCTTCCAGCATATAGTTCTTGATTTCTTCTGCCATAGGTAAATGTCGTTATTATTTGGAAATTGCGAGTACAAGAGAAGTGATGGAAGTCACGATGCTGAGCAGGGTAATCCACATGGAAGAGTTGCTGTTAAAGGTATTGGTACGTACCTTGGCCTTGGTGGGCTTGACATAGACCACGTCGTTCTGCTGCAAATAGAAGTAGGGTGACTGGGCTATATTGGCCTCGTTTAGGTTGAGGTGGTATACCCGGCGTACGCCCGTGGAGTCTTCGCGGAGCAACTGTACGTCGTCGCGTACCGAGAAGAGGGTCATATCCCCTGCCTGTGCCAGGGCTTCGAAGACGGTGACCTTTTCGGCATCGGTGGTGTAGGTGCCCGGTGCATTGACTTCACCCAATACGCTGAACTTGTAGTTGGAGGTACGTACGGTCACGTTAGGCACTTCTTTCAGATAAGGCTGGAGCTTTTCTCGAATCAGGGCTTCACACTCGCGGTTGGTCAGGCCCATTACCTTGATTGTACCCAATACGGGGAAATCAATACATCCCTGATTATCTACCAAGTAAGCTAATAATTTGGCGCCATCCATTCCGATGCTGGTACTGCTTGTACTTTCCTTGCTTTGTCCGAATTTGCGGTAGAAAGGAGCCGATGCTTCGGGGTCGGTGGTGCTTACTACAATAGTAAGCTCGTCCTTGGGCATGATGCGGAAGTCATAGAGCTGTCCTTCAAGGGATTCATTGAGCACTTGTTCGTTCTGAAGGTAGAGCGATTTCTGGTAAGACGTACACCCGCTCACCAGCAGGGTGGACAACGTCAGCATACAGACTACTTTGCGTATCTTCATCTTTTCTTATGGTTTTGTTATGATCATTCTAAAGGAAATTCCCTGCGCATAGGGTGTGCTTCGCCGTTACCACTCCCAGCTATAGATTGGGGGCGGTAAAAATTACGGCCGATAATCAGCCGCAAAATTAAGCCTTATTTTTGGTTTATTCAACTTATAGAGGTTTTTTTGTCGGTGAAAAGGGTGAAAATCAATGAAAAAGTGGGCATATCGGCGGATTTTGTAACAATTCTGGAACAATGTGTGGGGTACAGGGACGGAGCGTGAGAAAAACGCAAGGGCGTTTTACCTGAAACGCAAGTGCATTTGAGATAAAACGCAAGTACGTTTTACTTCAAACGCAAGGGCGTTCGATTCGAAACGCAAAGGCGTTTTCGGGGAGTTCCGGAATGGGAAACATGACGGGTTGTCGGGGTTGGCAGGCATTTTTATAAAATCCTCAAATCCGCAACTAAGCTCTTCAGCGTCCTTCTTGCGTCTAAACGTCC
>OGYC01001393.1_pt1 | contig 20741 bp, 11 predicted proteins | sample 1576461 | NCBI WGS metagenome assembly OGYC01 (sample SAMEA3541569, study PRJEB24748) | human gut metagenome | biome: human gut; feature: human-associated habitat; material: faeces | place: China | collected 2012 | reverse complement strand
GGCTTGAGGGAGTTTCGTGCGTCTGGGAGTTATTATGTAAAGGAAGGCAGCACCTTCCGAGAGAGGCAGTCACAGCCTGAAGGAAAAACCTTCACGTTATGACTGCCTTTTTGCATCATCTGAAAGGAGTGACTCCCCCATGAAGCTTACCTACTACCGCAATGGAGATTACCTGCTTCCCGACCTTGCCGTAAATGAAACCGACCAGCAGCCCTTGGGCAAATACGGAATGTTACGTCTGCGTTTTCTACAGGCGCATCATCCTGTACTGTATAATGAGCTGCTGCTTTCCGGCAATCTTGTCCCGCATTTGCATGAAATTGACATGACCTGTGTCCAAAGTTTGGAACTGCTCATGCCCCAAATGATGGCGTTAGAGGGCGTGAACGAAGAACTTAAGGCCCAGAACCAAATGGAATGGGTGGCGCGAATGAATAACATCAAAGCTCGCATTGAGGAGCTGCTCTTTGCAGAACTCATTTTCAATTGATGCGAAACCAATACTGCGGAGGAATCAATCATGTTGCTAACCATCCTCAAAGCACCATTGAAAATTACTGCACTGCTGTTGGCTTTCCTGCTCTTGTTGGTGCAGCTTGCCTGTACACTGCTGCTGGGAATATCAGCTTTCCTGATGAATCTCCTCGCGTCACTCTTTCTTGCTGGTGCAGTTGCAGGGTGGATTGTTCACGCAGAGGCTATGCTTGTTTGGCAAACTGCGGGTATAGGCATCTTCTTTGTTCTGCTTCCCTCCCTTGTGGAAGGGCTGCTGAGCGGTATAGCGTGGCTGACAGAACATCTGTGGGATTTCGCAATGGACTGAACGCTCTTAATCTTCTCATGGAGCATACGATATTTCTTTCCCGTGAGATTTTCTCGCAGATGTTCTAAAGCTAGATGCTCTACTCGTTTGGCACGACCCTTGGTCAGATGAAAATATGCTGCGGCGGTACAGAGTGTTTGCGGTACATCGTCGAAGCCAAAGCGATAGCGGACCCAGACATTTTCCCGCAGCGGAATGTTTTCCATAGCGCTATGGAGTTCCTGTATGCCTTCTTTGCGTAAAAGAATCTGTTCAGGCGATAGACTAAATGGATCGGGAATATATGGTACACATTCGTAGGGAATAGCTGTGCAATAGAGGGTATCAAGAGAAACAGCTGATCCATCAGGATAGGCAGCGCGCACAGCATCCAACATAGCGTTTCGGGCTGTGATATTAGCGTAGGCTGTAAAATGTTGGAGCTGCTGCTCATGAGCTTGTTGCGCAGCGCGCAGGAGCGCTATACGGCCCTCCTGCGCATAATCATCGATTTCCAATGGCAGATGTACATAGCGTTTTGCAAAAGCAGTTGCCATCCGCTGAAGGGTCGATTCGAACATTTGAAGCAGAGCTTCGCTTGCTTCAGCATCGCCTTGGCGAATGCGCTGACATAAGGCCTTAACCATCAAGCCATCTCCTTTGCCTGCTGCAAAACATCCAAGAATTGCTGTAATCCAGCCATGAGCTGCGCTTTTGCGACAGCCATCTGTGGCTGGAGGGGTTCAGGCACTTCTAGGGCAGACAGAGCCTGCGTTATGCCCGTTATCATCTGCTGCGCCTGAACCTGATGCAAGTCGATGCTATGCTTACCTTTTTCCAAGGAAGCTGTAAGTTGCTGCATCGTTGCCTTGGTAAGCTGCTTTGCTTCCTGTTCCTTCGTTCCATCCGGTCCCATATCGCGGACAATTTTCTGGAAATTTTGCTGAATCGCTTGTCTTTCTCCTGCATGGAATGGACGGTTGTAAGCTTGGAGCGCCTGAATGGTCTTGGCGGCGGCAGGCTTGTCTTCAGGATAGTTTGTTGCTTGCTGGATCAGCATTTCCGTCATGGACTGGATCATCTGCTCCTGCGCAGCAAGTCCTGCGGCTAACGTTCCTTCCTGGTATAGTGCAAGCTGTTGAGTCAGTTCATTGAATTTGGGATGTTCAATGAGCTGACTCACAATGGCAGGGTCTACCTTGCGCAAATAGAGTTTCTTCGCTGCTTCAATCGTTAGGCCAAGTTCTTCGATCTCATAATGCTTGCGATCTGGAATATCGGTTACGCCCAGCAGGAAATCAGTGGAAACTTTGAAGTATTCCGCAATACGAATGATGCAGGCTTCTGAAAGGCTGTTTGTTTTCTCATTCAGGAAGCGGCTTAGGGTACTTTTGTCGATTTCTACTTGCTGTGCTAGTTCAGATTGGGTGATGTTTCGGTCACGGCATAGGTCTTGGATACGGTTTCTTGTGGTTCCCGGCAGCCATTGTGTCATAAGTAGTTCACTCCTTTATAGGCTCCTGCCATCAGCATCGCAGAAGTGTTATAAAATTACAAACTTGCGTTTGTGTGTTTCAATCATAGGACGAGCGTGACCTTAAAAATCTTTCCCAGTTGCAGCTTTGCAACCGGGAAAGGATAATTTCCAAATTTGTTGCAATGTTGCCATTTTCTAGCCGTTGAAGTCTTTTTTCCCGTATAAACAGGTGAGCGCATCACTTCCCTGTCCCAAGTGCTGCGCTGAAATTTTTGAGAAGGAGGTTTTACTTGTGATTACAGCGCTGTATGAGCGGCTGTCCCGGGATGATGAACAGCTTGGAGAGAGTAATTCTATCACGAATCAGAAAGCTTTTCTTGAAGGCTATGCCCAGCAGCATGGCTTCATGAATTGCCAGCACTATACAGATGATGGTTATAGCGGCGGCAACTTTGAGCGTCCGGGGTGGAAGCAGCTTATCGCGGACATTGAAGCCGGAAAGGTTGCTGCTGTGCTGGCAAAGGATATGAGCCGCATTGGACGCAACTATTTGCAAACAGGTTTCTATACGGATGTTCTATTCCGGCAGAAGCATGTGCGGTTTATTGCTATAAACAACGGCATCGACAACAGCAATCCGTCCAGCGGAGAGTTTGCACCATTCCTGAATGTCATGAACGAATGGTATTTGCGCGACCAGTCTCGGAAGGTAACAGCCGCTTATCAGCTAAAAGGAAAGCAGGGGTTACCGACCAATAACAACTGCATCTATGGTTACCGCAAAGACCCGGAAGACAAGAACCATTGGTTGGTAGATGAAGAAGCTGCGGCCGTTGTGCAGCTTATTTTTCAGCTTGCTTTGGAGGGGCTGGGCCCCTATACGATTGCAAAGCGGTTGACATCGGAAAGAGTGCTTTGTCCTGCTGCTTATAATGTCGTTCATGAAACCAGCATGAGGCGATCCAGCACAAACATGACGAGGCTATATGCGTGGAATGGTGCGACCGTGACCAATATCCTGACACGTCCGGAATATCTGGGGCATACGGTAAATTTTCGTTCCAGCAAGGCGTCCTTCAAGGAGAAGCGGAAGCTGAATGTGCCAGATATGCGGATGACCTTTCCAGATACGCATGAGGCTATTGTTACTCCCGAGGTCTGGAACATGGCGCAAGTCACGTTGACTAGTCGCAGACGAGTAAACGCTGAAGGAAAAACTAATCCGTTGACTGGACTGCTTTACTGTGCGGAATGCGGTGCAAAGCTGCACAATCATCGCAGTAGTGAGGAGGATTGCTATAATTGTCCCACCTATACACAGAAGAATGCTTGCTGTAGTCATTACATCCGCACTAATACCGTGAAGCAACTCCTGCTGGAAGCAATTCAAACGGTCAGCAAGTATGCCATTGAAAATGAACTTTCTTTTGCTACACAAGTGCGGGAAGCCTCGCAAGTGCAGCAAGCACTGGAAAGCCGCACACTGCATGCAGAAATACACGCCGCAGAGAACCGCCTTGCAGAACTGGATATTGTGCTGAACAAGCTCTACGAAGGCTATGCGCTTAAAAAAATTCCAGAGCAGCGGTATGAATCTTTGAGCAGAGCTTATGAACAGGAGCAGCAACGGCTCCAAACGCAAATGCAGCGCAACAAAGCCGTTCTTCGGGCGCATCAAACAACTGCTGATGGCATTCAGAAGTTTCTTGCCTTGGCACGTCAGTATCGTAATATAACCGAACTGACCACACCTGTCCTGAACGCCTTTATCGAGAAGGTGATAGTCCATGCACCTTACAAGGAAAACGGCAAGCGCAAGATGACACTGGATATCTACTTCCGATTCATTGGAAATTTCAAAATACCAACCGAAGGAGAACATGAGAATGAACATTACAGCGTTGTATGAACGACTGTCCCGGGACGACGAACAAGTAGGCGAAAGTAACTCCATTACGAATCAGAAAGCCTATTTGGAGAACTATGCCCAGCAGCATGGCTTCTCCAACTGCCGCCACTACACAGATGATGGTTATAGCGGCGGCAACTTTGATCGTCCTGGATGGAAACGGCTTATAGCTGATGTGGAAGCAGGTAAGGTCAGCACTGTCATTGCCAAAGATATGAGCCGTGTTGGGCGCAACTATCTGGAAACGGGATACTACACGGAGGTATACTTCCGGCAGTATCATGTTCGCTTCCTTGCACTAGCCAATGGCATTGATTCTGCTGATCCGAACAGCAGCGAGTTTGCACCCATGCTCAATATTATGAATGAATGGTATCTGAGAGATCAGGCTCGAAAAGCATCCGCAGCAGTACGGCTGAAAGCCAGTTCAGGGAAGCCTATTACAACAGTTCCGCCGTTTGGATACATAAAGGATGCTGCAAGGAAAGATCACTGGATTGTAGATCAGGAAGCAGCGCAGACCGTTCGTCTGATTTTTGAACTTGCAGCCTCCGGGATGATTCCCAGTAAAATTGCCCGCCGGTTGCAGGCGGCCCACCTTGATACACCGGGATTCTACCATCTGCATCATAAGCGGTGCGAAAGTGTCGGCACAGCTTCCCGTACAGTATACCCACGAGAAAACATGCGGCCTTACGACTGGCGTGTAGATCAAGTTCAGAAGATATTACGGCGGGAGGAATACAAGGGCTGTACAGTGAATCTACGCACTGCCAAGCCAGACCAATGGACAAAGGCACAGCAGCGGCCTAAAGAGGAATGGTTCGTGTTTGAGAATACGCATGAAGCAATTGTGGATGCAGCTTTATGGGAAAGTGCGCAGCAAGTGCTGCACAAACGCTCCCCACAGCAGCGAAGAGTGCAGGCGGATGTTGAGCTGTCTGTATTATCTTCTCTCATGTACTGCGCTGATTGTGGAAAGCGAATGTATTGCGAGCGTGTGTCAGCGCAGGGAAAAAGCGGGCAGCGGCATGAAGTCACCCGCTTTCGTTGTGCAAGCTACGCCATCTCCCGGCATTGGGAACACAGCCTTTGCTCTGCAAATCAGATTGCTGAAACTGTCTTGTTACCGCTGGTTCAAGAGATGATTCGAAGCGTTAGCCACCTTGCTATCTCTGACGAAATAGCTTTTCGGCATGTGGTGGAAGGCGCTGCTGCACAGGAGCAAAAAGCACAAGTAGATGCTCTACGCAAACAGCTTGCAGGGCAAGAGCGCCGCTGCAATGAAATAGAACGTCTGCTGGCAAAACTCTATGAGGATTACGCTTTGCAGCGCATCCCGGAAGCACGATTTGAAACACTGACAGCAACATACGAAACTGAACAATCGCAGCTTGCCTTGCAACAAACAGCCGAACGCGAACAGCTTGCGGCATTACAAGCCAGCACTCAAAAAGCAGACCACTTTTTGCAGTTAGCGAAACGGTATCGTGATTGTAAAGAACTGACAGATGAAATGATACAGGCCTTTGTAGAGAAAATCATGGTGCATCCTGCTACCAAAGATACCTATGGAAAACGGCAGCGGGAAATTGAAATTTACTTGAAATTCATTGGAAATCCTGCAACGTTTCACTCACCAACTGAATAAATGACATGAGTAAATGTTAACGAGCGATGCTTGAAAACGGCATCGCTTTTTTATATAAGGAAAGGAGCTAGGAGCTATATGACGAACGTCCGAAAACCAGATTTTACCCTGCACAGGGAAATAGGAAGGACCACCTATTGTATTCACGGTTATTTTAAGCAGGATACAGAGACCACCTATGCGGACAAGCTGCTGGAGCTGATTCGCAGCGGTGCATTACAGATGGACGCTTCTGCAATACAGAAAGAACCGCCTGCCAAACATGCAGCGTGAACTGAGAAAAGCAAAATGATACGATTCAATTTTATTCTAAGGAGGAATGTTTTATGGCATCTGAACGAATTGAAAAATTGCTTGCAGCGCAGCAAAAGGCCGAAGCGCAAAAACGGAAAGCGGAGCAGCAGCTCAAAGCGGCAAAACATAAAATCTCCATGCAGCGCAACAAAGAACGGACGCACCGTCTTTGCGAACGCGGCGGGCATTTGGAGCATTACCTGCCTGCGCCCGAACTGCTGACGGATGAAGATGTATTCCTGCTGATTGATTACTTCTTCTCGTCTCCCCGTGTACGTTTGCTGGTAGAGCAAATGACCGCCAGCCGCCGCGGAGAAATCTCGCAAAGCCCCAAAGAGCTGATCGAAGCGGCTGTTCAACGGATGCCGAAACCGTCCCTACAAAGCACGAATCGCCCTAGCGCAGATGAGGAGAACGCGGAGAGCAGCACAAGCAACGTCACCCCGTGAGGGCGCACTTATACGCATCTTTGATGCGCCGTGCGTTCTCCGAAGGCCCCTGCGGGGAGCTCGATGCCTTTGGCATCAGCAGGGACAAGCCCCTGCGCCGATGGTATCGGCTACCCCGTGGCGGCGCTTTGCGCTAAGAAATGGAGGTGAACCCATGCCCTGCCCGACGGGGAGCTTTAAGATCATCAGCCGAGGAAAAGGTCAATCCTGTATGGCTTCCTGCGCGTATTACGCCGGCGAAAAGAAGTACTCCGAATATGAGTGCTGCTGGAAATATCCGCACAGCAGTTCATCGCGTGTGAAGTTCGTCGAAGTCATGCTTCCTCCCAATGCACCGAAAGCATATGCCGACCCGCAGACACTCTGGAACGCGGTGGATGCAGCAGAGACAAGCGTCAATGCACAGACAGCACGTTCGATGCTCTTTGCGTTGCCGCGTGAACTGACCTATGAGCAGAACCTCGCCCTCGTCCGTGATTTCTGTCAAAAGGAGTTTGTGGATAAGGGCATGGTCTGCAATTTCTTTTATCACGACAAGGGCGATGGCAACCCGCATGTTCACATCATGTTGACGCTTCGTGCAATGGACGAGAACGGAAAATGGCTGCCAAAATCAAAGAATGTTTACGCACTCGACGAAAGCGAGAACCGCATCCGTACACCAAATGGAGGTTGGAAACGTATTAAGGTCAATACCGTTGACTGGAACGAACAAAAGTACGGTGAAATCTGGCGGCAGGATTGGGCAGCAGCACAAAATGCTGCGCTCGAAGCAGCCGGACGAATGGAACGTGTTGATATGCGCTCCCTTGAACGGCAGGGGATTGAAGATCGGCTGCCGCAGAAACATCTTGGCCCAACCGCTTCTGCGCTGGAACGTAAAGGCATTTCCAGTAAACACGGCGATGAGAACCGAAAGATCATCAGCCTGAATGCGCTGCTGGCCTCGTTGCAGAAAACCGTTCATGCTATCGGCGCATGGCTGGATAAATTGCGTAATGCAATCAGCCGTCAGCAAATCATAGAAAATCCTGATGAGTATCCGTTGAGCGATGTGCTCATCGCCTATTTGGATATGCGAAAAAATGAGCGCGAATGGTGGGGCCGTTACGCGCAGGAAAAAGGCGCTGTCCATGACATCAAGGACGGATTCCAAGCGGTCTCTTTCCTTTCAAGTCATGAGATTTACACGGTCGGTCAGTTGGGGCAACGCATCCATGAAACACAGCAAACATTTTCAAAAATCAAAGTGGAAGCGGCGGTGAAGGCACGCAGGATCCGCGACATCGATGCGCTGTTTACAGCAATGCAGACAATCAAGGAGTTAAAGCCGCTTCAACAGGAATACGAAAGCATCCATTGGCACGGCAAGCGTGAAAAGTTCAAGGTCGAAAACGGCGAAGCATTGAGCCGCCTGCAAAAAGCTATGTGGCTGTGCGAGAAGCTTGTAAAGTTGCTTGGGCTTACTTCACCTATCGGCAAGGAGCAGCGCATAGCGCTGAAAGCCGAACGCGCACAGCTTGAATCGGAGCGCGAAGTCCTTCTTTCCAAACTTGAAGAAGTCAAAAGCGAATTAACGGAGCTGAACCGCATCCGATATTGGACGCGCAAGGTCATTCCCGATGCGCTGCCGAGCGTTTCGAAGGGGCGCGTTTCGGTTGAGGATGCGATGGAAACGGCAGCTAATCGGAAAGAGCTGGAGCAGGTCGAGGAGCAAGCCGCACAGATGGCTGTGCACCAGCCGCAGGAGCAGGAAGAGAGGCAGGAAAAGCAGAAAGTAAAACAGCAGGGTGGGATCGTTTCCCTGTAAGAAAATCCATGCACAAGCAAAAGCTGAATATCGTACACAATACGCTGGCGATATTCAGCTTTTTTCTTTTTTGGGCGAAAGAGCGCCGCGGTATCTTTCAAAAATCAGAAAGTGTTGAATGTAAGAGCTTAAAAATTGCGCATTTGGGAAATATTCAGAATACTGAATGGAAAATTTGGGAAAAAATCCGAGAAAAGTCTTGGATAATGCTGGTAGTCATGATATACTGGCATTGAATAAATCCATCCACCAAAGCAACGAAAAAACTTTTGGGGGCATGAATCATGAAACGTTTCATTGCATCCATCCTTTCGGCAGTCCTGATGTTGAACAGCCTTATGCCTGCCTATGCGGCGGCAGAGCAGGACGGCAAGGAATCCGCAACCATTAAGCACTTCACCCTTACGGCTGACGTGATTCCTGGAAAGCTGGAGGAACTGGAGCGGTACGACGTTTCCATGATTGACCATGGGGATGTACTGGAAAATGAAGAAGGCGTTGTCGTCTCCGAAATCCAGGGGACGTATTATCGAAACCAGAAGCTCACGCAATCCTCACTTTCAGGAACGAGTTTTGCGTTTGCGCCGATCATGCTGGACAAATATTTCCCGCTGCCACAAGAAACACCGGAACCCAGCGAGACGCCCGAACCAACCGTTACCCCTGAGTCAACTGTGATGCCGGATGCGTCTGCAACCCCCGAAGTATCCGTTATGCCGGATGCATCGGTTTCTCCCGATGTATCAGCTACGCCGGAAGTGTCGGATACAACAAGTCCTTTGCCCGAGGTTTCAGACACGCCTGCGTCTAGTGATGATTCAGCAGGCAATGAAACGCCATCTCCAACCGAAGGAAACACAGAGCAGCCTATCATTGAACCTACGGTAGAGCCAACGGAAGAACCAGTAGAAAAACCAACCGGAGCACCTGTAACAGCGCCCACGCAGACTCCGGAAGCACCCTCCCGTGAGCAGCCCACTGAAGAGCCTACGGTTGCACCTGAAGAAAAGACGGAGCAGGAAGCAACGGCGGAACCTGCCCAATCACCGGAGGAGACTTCAAAAGAATCATTTGACATTCCTGAAGATCAAACAGTCACAGAAGAAAACAAGTCTGAACCAAACGCATCTTTTTGGAGGTGGCTTGTTTCTACTGCCTATGCAGACGAAAGCGCACCGTCCAGCATTCGAGGGAAACGGCAATCGTATTCCCGCAGCGCAGGCTGCGAATGGATTACCTATCCCGGACTGTTTGACGCTGTAACGGACGTTGAGCTTTCCATGACCTCTACGGGCATTAAGGAAAATATTATTGTTCATCAGTACACGGGCAACCATGTCTATGCGTATCAGATGACGACGGAAGGATTGACCGCCGTTCAAAGCGGGAAGGAGATTCTGCTCTATAACACAAACGGCGATATGATGGCAAAGGTCGAAGCGCCGCATATGTCAGACGCGGAAGGACGCTACAGCACGGATATTGCCGTTTCCCTGGAGGGTGGTGGTGGAACCTATCGCGTTACCTATCGGCCTAACGATGAATGGATGCAAAGCGCCGCTTATCCTGTAACCATTGACCCAACAGGAAACTATTTTAACGATCTTGCCACGGGAATCGGCGACGTGTTTGTGTCCAGCGATAACCCGTCTCACCATTATGACCATACGGTTCCCAGAGGCTCAGCCCAACACGATCACAACCGTGAGGGAACAAATCTTTATGCCGGAAATGGCAATATTGCCTATATTATCCCTGCGCTGACGGGCTTTGCCGGGAGTGATGGAAAGGTATCGGAATTTCCGACAACCAGCGGCCTCATGATCTTGGACGCAACCTGGAAGGTCTATGTTCACGAGGGCGGCGGCACGTTTGAGGTGGCGCTTGTCACAGGCGATTGGAATACCAGCACGGTAACCTACAATTCGCGCCCGAGTCTCAGCGCGGATATTCGTCAGACGATTACGCTTCGTACCGGATGGAATAACGTTGATCTGACGAAAATATTTTCCGCATGGTTTAATACATCGGATCAGAAAAGAAATTACGGATTTGCAGTAACCAGTACCAGCTCATGGGCAAGAATTTGTTCGGCAGATGTTTTGCCCAGAGCGGATCGTATGTCGTTTTCCGCTTCCTATACGGATGATTTGCCAGCGCCCACGGTAACGGCAATAGGGTATGGAAACGGCGTCAATTCACAGAGTGGCTATATTGATGTATCGTGGAATAGCGTTCCGCTGGCCAGCAGATACCGTCTGGGCATATCGAACGGCAGCACGTTCCAGTATATCGACGTAGGCAATGCCACCTCGTATTCGACGCGCGGCAAAAAGATTTGGCCGACCGACGCTGAAATGGCCGCAGGCAATTATACTTTGCACTGGGATGGCACCGGGCAGGAGCTGCCAAATATCCCGCGCAAGGACAAGGCAGACCTGAATTATTATTTCGTGGTTCTGCCGGCCAATGCTTACGGTCAGACAGGTTCGCAGTACGGTCAGGCGCAGGCTTCGCTGCCGGATACTACGCCGCCCAACCAGCCGTCTACGGTCAGCGTATCTCCGGCAGATTGGAGCAGCGCAGATACCCGAACGGTCACATGGGCAGGCGTAACAGATATGCCGCTAAACAGTGCTACGCTGGGTGACAACGGGCATGTTCAGTTTGTCCTTGACCCTGCAAGCGGAACAGACGCAAGTACATGGGCGTGGCAGAATACGGCTTCCAATGCCGCAAATGGTTCCCAGACGTTCTCAACTGCGGGATTGGAAGACGGCGTTCATGCAGTCTATGTGCGAGGCGTAGACACCTATGGCAATTATGGCGCACCCAAAGGTGCGGAACTCAAGCTGGATAGAACGCCGCCAACGCAGCCAGACGTAACTATACTGCCTGATGCTTGGACAAAGGAAAATACCGCATCGATCTCTTGGACGAACATCGCCGATTTGAACGATTTGAATTGCGTGGAGTTTTCGTGGGATGGCGGCGCATATCAGGCAACCGGGCTTTCTGAAAAAACTTATGCAGGATATGAAGCGGACATCTCGTCTTTTGCGGACGGGCTGCATACCCTGAGCGTCCGGGGCGTGGATATTGCCGGGAACGTCGGGAAAGCCGGAACTGCTTCAATTCAGATTGACCGCAGCGCGCCGACGCTGACCCAATCTTCCGTTGAACCCGCAGCATGGACAGCGGCAGACAGTGTTTTGCTGACGTGGGAAGGTGCTGCGGACGCATACAGCGGCCTTGCCCGGATGGAGTATGCCGTTGACGGCGGCGCTTGGGAAGCGCTTGCTGTGCGTGAAAACGGAAGTCAGGAAATTGAAGTCAGTGAACTGGCGGACGGCGAACATCGGATTACGCTGCGTCTGACGGATGCGCTTGAAAACACCGCAACATGGGAACACACGATCTATCTGGATCATACCCCGCCTGTTGTTGAGCTGCTTACGCCGCAGAACGGCGCGGTTGTGACGGGCGTTCTGGACATTTGGGGCACTGTCTCGGATATTTCGCTGACAGACTGGACGCTGACGGCGAAAGGCTCGTCCGGCAAAGAAGTGATCGTTCATGCTGATTCGACCGAAAGGCTGTCCGAACAACTCGGCGTGTTGGACACGGGCGAATTTGCAGATGGCGAAACTATTGAAATCATCCTGACTGCGCATGACGCTGCCGCACATGAAAGCACGATTCAGGGCGTATATGTCAAGGCTGACCACAGCGCAAAGTCCATTTCGGCAGACGTAACGATTACTGCGCCGCAGCAGGGCGAACGCCTGACTACTGCCTATAAGCATGGAGACTATACCACCGATTACAGCGGTTCGGAGAGCAGCGGCGTTTTCATGCTCGACGGACAGCTGGGCGGGGCAACGACTCATTTGACATTCCCGGTATATCCAATTCTCTACCCGGAAAACAGCGTTCATGCCCTCTCCGTGCTTTCGCTTGACCGTAAGGGCGCGCTGCATTATTCGCAGGGCATGGCTGGAACGCTGATTCTCAGCGATATTTGGAAAGATGAAAATAAAGTAGCATCTGCGGACGGACTTACGCTGTCGGAGATGGGCGCGGAAGTAACGGCAGATTCCGGCACACTGGTATCCAAGACCTTTACAGCCGCACAGCCTGTGCTGGCTGTGCAGCTGCATACCATTGAACATCTGGCGGCGGGCGGCGCTATCTCCTATGAGGTATCAACCAACCACGGTGCAACATGGACGGCAATTCAAGAAAATCATGACGTAAAATTTGATACGCCACAGCATCAGGTAGCAGTTCGTGTCCATTTGAAAGGGACGGGAACGGTGCTTCAGGGTCTGGATATTGTGGGCGTATACGAATCAACCCCCGTCCATTTCAGCGTCCGACTGCTTCGGTCTGTGACGGCGTTTAACCTGACGCATGAAGAAGAACATACGGAAGCCATGCCGACCCTCTCGACGGACTGCACAGCGCAGCTGACGGTTCAGCGCCTGTATATGGACGGGCAGTGGAACAGCAACAGCTTTACGGCTAATATGCTGCCCTTTGAGGACGGAACAACCCATCAGGCTGCGGCACTGGGGCTGGACGCGAACGGCGTGCTTTACGGAAGCGGCGCAGCAGTATCAATCCTCATGCGGACTGCGCTGAACGTAACAGACACATGGCAATCCCCGGCGCTGGAGCTTGCAGACGAAACGTATGCCATTCGTTTGGAAACGCTCTGCCTCGACGCGGCGGGAAAAACGGTGGAAAACGGGACGTATGCGTATTCGTATGACGGAACGACGTGGACGGATTTCACAACGGACGGCTATACCTTCCTGAGCCAAGGCACGAAAAAGCTGTATATCCGGGCAATACTGCCCTCCGGTGTGACGCTCAGAGCCATTCATCTGGAAGGTGTGACCGCCAAAACGCGGGCGCTGAAAACGACGCTGGTGAAAGCGCCTTATAACGTGCAGGCGACGGACTACGGCGACTACTATGAAAACGAAAAACTTCGTCGCTATGAACTCACATGGTCGGACGCGAATCGCGACGACGGCACATGCGGCAATGAGCTCTGGTTTGATATTTACCGCAACGGGCGGAAGATTGCATCAACGCAGAAAACTCGGTATGCCGACTATGATTACGAGGCTGATGCAGTCTACCATGTTCTGGCGCGCAGAGCATACGATGATCCGGGCGACGGGCTTTCTTCGGTGCTCACCCGAATGAGTGAACGGGTGAAGGCTGCCATGACGCATCTGGCGGCGGAGAAACGCATGGAAGGCGTGCAGCACAACGTTGAGAACTTTACGCAGTCGGAGTATCTCAACGACCTGTACGGCGGCAACTACACCTTCTCTGATACGCCTAACCCGCCGAGCCTGAGCCTTGCACTCGACCAAAGCCTGCTGGGGCCGCATCGTTTCTGCTCGCTCGGCTTTGAGCCGATTAACTTCAACACGGGCAATTTCTATTTGCAGACGCGGGATTACGCGCTGGCAGATTTGGGAACGTCTGGCTTTGATGTAGTCAGAACGTATAACGCGCAGAGCAATGAAACGGATGGCCCGTTCGGTGCAAAATGGGCAACGGAATACAGCCAGCATCTCCGCCTGTTCAATGATGGCAGCGTCGGCTACCGCAGAACAGACGGCAGCGAAGTGATCTTCTATGTGCAGGCAGACGGGACATTTGAAAGCAACTCAACGGAGTATGAATCCCTCTCCTACGACGCGGCGCATACCGAATATCGAATCAGCCTGACGGATGGAACAGTCTATGCGTTTGCGTCCGGCGGTCTGCTGAAACGCATTGAAAAGGATAATGGGCAGCATGTTACGGAGATCGTCCGAGATGAGGACGGCCTGATGACGAAGATCATTTCTCCCAGTCAGGAAGAACTGCTGGTCGAAATGGATCAGGCCGGACACATTGTCAGCATCACCACGCCGGGCGATGTGACGCTGCACTATACTTACTCCGGGAAGAAGCTCAGCTCCTTTATGGATGCCGAAGGAAAAACGACGAAATACACCTACGACAAAAAGGGCCGCATGACCGAATGGTATGACGGCAACGGTCAGCGTCAGGTGCTGAACAAATACGACGAACAAGATCGTGTTGTTGAGCAGCAGGACGGCAACCACGGTCGCTATCGGATGCAGTACGGCGACGGGCAGACGATAACAACAGATGCTGAAGGAAATGCCGTCACCTATTTCTTTGATGAGCAAAAGCGTACTACCCGGATTGTAGACGCATTGGGCGGTGAAACCAGCTTTACCTACGGCGAGCAGGGTGAAATTGTCAGCAAGACGGATGCGCTGGGACATGTGACTACCTATGCCTATAACGCTGCGGGCGATATTGTCACAACCGTGCTGGAAAATGGCGGCACGATTCGCAAGGAATACAACGATCATCACCAGATCACAAAGCTGACCGATTTGAACGGTGCGGTGACGCTGTATGAATACGATACGGACGGCAATCTGGTTCGGGAAACCGCGCCGAATGGCGGCGTGACAACCTACGCATACGACCATAAGGGCCGTCTGACGCAAAAAACGGATGCGCTGGGCAATCAGACGAGCTATGCGTATGTCAATGGACTGTTGACCCAGACCGTGGATGCGCTGGGCAACAAAACGGTTTACAGCTATGATGCAAACGGCAATCTGGCGAGCAAAACGGACGCGCTGGGCAATGTGACGCAGTATGCATACGATGCAAACGGGAATCTGCTGACCATTATTTTTGCAGACAGGACCAGCGTCAGCTATACCTATGATGCGCTGGGCAGGCAAACCAGCGCGACTGATCCGCTGGGCAATGTGACGCGGTATAAATACGATGCGCTGGGAAATGTGCTGGAAATCACGCTGCCGGATCAAACAACCCAAACGGCAACCTACACGCACAATAGCCAGCTGGCGACGGTGAAAGACGCACTGCGAAACCAGGCAAAGTACACCTATGACGGCAACGGAAACTGTCTGACAGAAACGGACGCGCTAGGCCATACAACGATCAGCGAGTATGACGCGGCGGGCCATCTGATTTCCGAAACCAATGCGGCAGGCGGTGTAACGACCTATCGCTACGACGCGCAGGGCTTCCCGATCTCTGTGACGGATGCGGCGGGCGCAACGCAGACCTATCGTTACGACGTAATGGGCAACATGATCGAGCAGACGCTGCCCAACGGCGCAACCATTCGAATGGATTACGACGAAAGCGGAAACGTCATTCGCAAAGTTAATGAGCTTGGCGGCGAAACAACCGTTGCCTATGACCTGCTGGGCAGAATCGTCACGATTACTGACCCGCTGGGCGCGATGACGGCGTACAGCTATGACGCAAACGGCAATCTGCTTTCCGTGACGGATGCGCTGGGCAATGTAACGGCCTATGAATACGATGCGCTGAACCGCGTGACGGCAGAAATTGCACCCAATGGCGGCAAAACCATCTATGCGTATGACTGCGTGGGCAATCTCATCGAAACCACCGACGCGCTGGGCTATACGGCGACATACGACTATGATGCAGCAGGCAACCTCATTGGCATGACGGATGCGCTTGGGCAGGCCGTTGAACTGGAATACGATAAGAACGGGCGCGCAACGACAGCTATTCAGAAGAACGGCGGCGTGCTGGCAACGGCCTACGACAAGGCAGGACGTATCATCTCTGAAACGGATGCTAACAAGCACACAACGAAATACCGTTACGGCAAGACTGGACTGGTCAGCGAAATTACCGATGCACTGGGACAGAAAGCGCTGTTCGAATACGATGCATTGGGCAATGTGACAAAGATCACTGCACCGGGCAATACCGTTACGCAGTACGCCTACGATATTTCCGGCAGACTGACGATGCAGACGAACGCGACTGGGCTTGTGACCGAGTACGGCTATAACGAAAACAGTCAGCTGACCTCTGCTGTGACCAACGGAAACGAGAGCCTGTACGAATATGACGCGATGGGCAACGTTTCCTCGGTGACAGACGCGGAAGGCCGCTGCATACAGCTAGCATATGACCTGAACGGCAATCTGACAGAGATTCTCTATCCGGATGGAACGAAGGACCTAACCGAATATGACGCACTGGGCCGTGTGGTTCAATCCATGCCGCGCACAGGGCTGGCGACAGCATACGCATATGACGAAAGCGGAAACATCGTTCGCGTAACGCAGGGCGAGCAGACGACGGCCTATGAATATGACCTGCTGGGGCGTATGGTCAGGCAGATTGCAGCGGACGGGATGGAAACCGCGTATGCCTATGACGCGCTGGGCAACCTTGTCGGTCAGACGGATGAACTGGGCAACCGGACGACGTTCAGCTACACAGCGGAGAGCCTGCTGGAGCAGGTAACGTATGCCAACGGCGCAAGTCAGAGTCTGAGCTATGACCTTGCAGGCAACGTTATCGGCGAAACGGATGCCGAGGGCAACGCCAAGCAGTATCAATATGACAAGGCGAATCGGCTGATTGCCGTTATCGATGAGATGGGTGGAAAAACCGCGTATGCCTACGACGCAATGGATCAGATTGTGCAGGTGACGGATGCGCTGCGCCATACGACAAAGTACACCTACGATAAGGCCGGAAACCTGACGAGCGAAACCGATGCGCTGGGGAACAAGGTGCGGTACAGCTATACGCCGGAGGGCTGGCTGAGCAGCGTCACCAAGGCGGACGGTGCCGTGATGACGTTTGAATACGACAAAACGGGCGCACTGACCCGTCAGAATGTCGGAGACGAACAGAGCATTACGAGCAGCTACAATGAGATTGGCAAGCTCACAGAGGTATCCAGCGAGGCCGGAACGATTCGCTATCAGTATAACGAGCAGGGATTCCTGATCTCCGTGGAGAATGTCAATGGCGACGTGGTTTCGTATACTTACGACGCATACGGCAACAAAACGTCCATGACCTATCCTGACGGCAGAACGGTCAATTATGCCTATGACGCGATGAACCGAATGGTTGGTGTTGTGGGGCTGGATGGAGAAACGACGAGCTACGTCTATGACGCTGCGGGCAGAAGAATCCAGACGGTTTCCGGGGACTTGACCACACACTATGCGTATGACAGCGTGGGTAACCTGACGGAGCAGGCGACCAGCGGCGCAAGTGACATTGCGTTCCGCTACAGCTATAACAGAAACGGCTACATCACGGGCGAAAAGCGCACGGAAAACGGAACGACAACGGAAACCAGCTATGCGTATAACGCGCTTGGAGCGTTGACCAGCTTCCTGCAAAGCACAGACTACGGCGAAAGCTACGCCTATGACAAGGCCGGAAACATGCTGGAAAAGGCGATCACCGGGACGGACGGTCAGCATATGACGCTGAAAATGGCGTATAATGCGGCGAATCAACTCACGAGCATGATCAACGGTCAAAGCAAGCTTGCGTACAGCTATGATAAGAACGGCAGTCTGACGCAGAAAACGCTGACCAGCAAGACCTACGGCAAGCTGACGGATCGCTATGCGTATGACACGCTCGACCAGCTTACCTCCTATGTTGGGTATGACGGGTATCAGCAGCAGTTTACCTACGATGCGAACGGTATGCGCCTGAGCAAAAAGGAAACGGGCGATGCATCCCGCTCCACGCTGGAAGAATTGCTTCGCGGGAATATTGCTGGATTGCCGGAAATCGTTGCCCCGCAGGCGCAGGACAGCACGGCGGACGTGCCGGAAGAACTGGCGTGGGCGACGACGGATTATCTGTACGACGTCACGCAGGAATACTATCAGGTGATTACTGAAACTCGGACAGAAACAGACGGGCATACGGCGACAACCGCTTACGCCTACGGCTTGGAACGCACAGCAGCGTATACAGCTGATGGCAAGACCAGCTATGTCTATGATGGGCGCGGCTCGGTTGCACAAACGGTGACTGCGCCTGTTGCGGGAGAAAAGGTATCCTCTGTCCTGCCGGATGTTGCCGTGAAGGTGCAATCCTTCTCGTATACCGCTTTCGGCGAGCAGATGGGCGCACAGAAGGTCAGCGGCTTTGCCTATAATGCCGAGGCCTACGATGCTGCTACTGGCATGCTGAACCTGCGGGCAAGGCAGTATGAGCCTACCATGAATCGATTTAGTCAGAAGGATATTGTGCGGGGGCAGACTATATCTCCACTGTCCCTGAGTCGTTATGCCTACTGTGGAAATAGTCCCATCATGCATATTGATCCCAGTGGCGAATATATGTTGGATTCGATTGGCAACTGGTGGGATAAAACGCAACACACAACGATTGGCAAAGTAATTGACACTTTAATTGTAAAGCCTGTCGATAGCATCGCAAAGAGAATCTCATCCACGCTAAATCCTATTATTCAAGTTGCTTCAGCAGCTGTGGAAAAAGCCTCGCAGATATATCTAGCTGCAAAGCAGGAAATTGCTTCTATTGATTCAAGTCGTCCAACCTGTGAAATTGAAAAAAAGCTAATATGGGAGAGAGCCTGTTCCAAGTTCATAGGAGATGACGATTCTGTAAACACTATAACTCAGCAACTTGAAAAAATACAAAGCTACGATAAACATGATTGGCTATTCCTAACGGGTGACTTTCTCATGGATGAGGATGTTTCGCTTAGTGATCGCTTCGCTATGCTCGATATTCTCAAGGAAAAGCAAGAAATTACGGCTGAAGACTTGATTGCCCTAGGGCTTTACACTGAAGGGAATCGATACCATCCATTTTTCTTGGGCCTTCTCAAAGAGGATGTAGCAGGCAACTATGCGGCGCTGCTTGAGCTTTCCTATAGGTTAACTCGCACAGATACAACCCTATGGGAAATGAGCTTGCAAGAGCAGCAGATGCGAGCCCAACAGCAATCTGCACTACTATACTACCTAGGAATACAGGCTGGACTAACCAGCGTGCAGGCCTATAACGCCGCAGGGAGTGCCATCCGCATGGAGGGCGCGACTAACGCCACGCCGGGTTATGAGAGTGTGCCGAGCGATTATCTGCCATTTGATTATAGTGGAACCAAATATAATATAGACAATGGACTTACTACTCTATACCGTGCTGTAAGTCCAGAAGAGTTTTACAGTATTATGGAAAAAGGCGAATTTACAGTTGTACCTTATTCATACGAAGGAAAACAATTCGGCCTCTCCCTAGAAGAAACCTTAGCGTTTGCAGATAAAATTCCTAATGCTGCGGCGATTGTCGAAGTAAAAATTCCTACTGATGTTTTGTCAAGGCTAGCCGATACTACCCACGTTGATAGAACTATTTTTAGAAATGGAACTATTACAATAAGCTTGGACAAGATCCCAGAATTTAACAATGCTATTTTAAGCATAATTCATGTTGAATAGGAGCTAAAAATATGTTAGAAGCATTGATGAAAGTTGTGTTTTTCCCTAAAACATCTGATTCATGTAAAGAATGGCCCGGATATGATGCACAAAGGACATTAATGCCTGCATTTAATTTGGGAGGAGAATTGTTTTCAGGTATGATAACAAGTGATGAAAAAATGTATTACTGGAATACAGAGTATCTGACTTTCGTATCTTTTTTCACCATAGATAACCATGAAGTTTATTCCAAAGTAGAGCATAGCCTGTCTATAGGCAAAACATATCACATCCAAATAGCAAGTAAAATAATTGGAAAAGCTACTTTACTCGACTATTCTTATACATAAGATAAGGTTATAGCTATGCGAATACATTTAATAAATTTAACAATTTACGCAGCGAATTGAAGCCGCAGTTGTCCCTATGTTAACCTTATACCGTTATATTCGTATAGTCAACCTGACGAAATGATATAGCAAATGCTTTAATACACAACATGAGTTTGTACTTACTGTCATCAAGCTGTTTCAAAACGAGTAGATAAAGAAAGAAAAACGAGGAATAAATTCGTAAAAATCATTTGCGTTATACAGTTGGTTATGCAAAATGTACTTTGTAAGGAGATTGTAAAGTTGGAAACGCATCGGAATTAGAAATTGAATCAATGAATAAATATATCATTGAGCTCAAAAAATGATGATGCTTTGTTACGGGAGAAAAGGTATCCTCTGCCCTGCCAGATATTGCCGTAAAAGTGCAATCCTTCTCGTATATCGCTTTCGGCGAGCAGATGGGCACGCAAAAGGTGAGCGGCTTTACCTATAATGCCGAGGCCTACGATGCGGCGACGGGCATGTTGAACCTGCGGGCAAGGCAGTATGAGCCTACTATGAATCGGTTTAGTCAGAAGGATTTTTATCCTGCCAACCTGTTTATATCCTGTGCCTTCAATGCGTATCTGTTCACTTTTAATAGTCCGATTAGCTTTATCGATACAGACGGACTGC